>ERZ761609.2838-NODE-2838-length-12165-cov-47.255078_pt1 | contig 12165 bp, 10 predicted proteins | sample MGYA00511163_ERZ761609 | MGnify/ENA primary metagenome ERZ761609 (study PRJEB28899, sample SAMN02445070) | bioreactor sludge metagenome | biome: EBPR sludge | place: Australia: Brisbane, Thorneside Wastewater Treatment Plant | collected 2011-12-16 ... | reverse complement strand
ATCCTGCCGCGGTTGCTCGGCAGCGCGCCCGCGAAGGGCTTTGCCTGCCCGCGGCGGCCGTGGAGGGCGGATTCGGACAGCGGGATGAGATTGATGACGGCGCTGAGCAGTTGGAACTGAGGGCTCAAGGGGCCGAATTCGGCTTCGAGCCAAGGAACAAGTGGAGTTGGAGGTCATGGGCGGCTTGCAGAAGAGCTTGCTGGGGAAGCGGCTGATACGGTCTCTGGCGATTTTTGGGGAAAGGTGGGCTACTGTCCCTGTTTCCGACCCTGCAACCGCCCGAGCTCTCCAGATTCCCGCAGCCCTTTCCGAAACTGAACTCGAGCCGAATGGCTTCCAAGCCATTGCTCGATTCTCTCATCCTCGGGCACGCGATAGCGGCGCCGGATTGCAGCCTCCAATTCTGAGACAAACGGCTTCGAGTCAACGAGACTACCGCTCTCGGCGTCAATTGTAAGGTATCCCGTCATGCACGCCTCGACATATACAACTGCATATCTGTCACCATTCACCCGGGTGCCAAACATCATTCCATCTGAGCTACATTCACCATCGCACAAATCACGCTTTTTGACACCGTCATATAGGGTGACTACGTATCCTTGCCTTAAAATATTTAGTCCTGTCTCTTTCTCCAAAGCAACCACCCTAGTGCCGGCAGCATTCGGAATTCGTATTATCGTGTCCCTGCGTCTGCAGCTTGCTGTCAGTAACAGACAGAATAGCAAGCAGAAATGCCCAATAGAGGCTCCTATCATTTGCATAGATTTTGCCGTATTTCGGACCCCAGGTCTTGGAGATTGATCCGGCCCCACCTCAAGTCCTGAGCCATCCTGGCGGCGTGCAACCCCAAGCTAATGTCGCTCCGACTAAGACCTTGTTCTACGGAGAGAATCTCGAAACCCACAGCTGCAACTGCGCCCACAAATGAAAAAGATTTATAACGAATTGAAAATACAGGAGAAAAGTGATAATCATGCTCGACGTGTGAATTCCCACTAGAATTCTGGTATCTGTGGCGGGGGCCACTTGTTACTGGTGTGAAGCAGATAGGGTCGGCACTTGGCGGAAGCAAGTGGGCCATGCCGGGAACCTTATACGCGCTGCGGCTTGCAGCAATGAAGACCGGCATTGGGCTCAGCATATCGATTCCTGTATGAGGAGCGAGCCTTTCAAAGAAGGTTGCAAGCGCGCCGCAATCACTCATTGTCCTGGCATTAACTTGTGACTGCAAAGCAAGCGCGACGCCATGGTCAATTGCCACGCGAATGTCGCCACCATTGACAATAGGAACTGGCTCAGAATCCCAAACTTCAGGTGCAGGCATAGTGCCGGTTGGGCCGAAGAGGCCGACGGCAACATTTGTAATGTTGATAATCGTCAAATTAACTTGGCATTCGGCGGTGATGGCCGAAGCGAACAACCCCGGAGGACCATCGAAATTTACCGGATCTCCGCCCAGATACGCATACCGATTACAGCTACCCGGGTCGCCCGGGCCTCCGGAAGCCTGGTCGGGATCCGGGCTCGTAAAGCGGCCCCATTCGGGTTTGTAGTAGCGACTGAATGAGTAGTCCAAGCCGGAGACCGAATTGCAGATGTAGGTAGCGAATTTCACCGTGTCGTTCGCTGTTCCGCCGCCGATTTCCTGGCCGTAGGTGGCGTATTTGTAGTTGGTGGCGCCTTTGCGGACGACGGAACCGAGGCGGTGGGTGGTGACCCATTCGGCTCCGATGTGCAGCAGGCGGCCGCCGGCGCCGTAGATGTGGACGTGGGTGCGGTCCTGGTCGCGCTTCGAGTCCAGGCGCTCGTTGCGGGTGGAAAAGAGGGAGGTTTTATAGCACTGAGTGCTATAAATCTGGCCATTGGCGCCTGCGATCAGGCGGACGAGTTGGTCGTTTTGCGATTCCACGGTTTCGCCCGAGATGTGGTCGGTTCTTGTTTGTATTCTGCCACCGTTGGGAGTGGGAGGAGTGCTTAGCATATCCCTGATTGCCCGGATTTCCACTGGAGGTGCTTTGGGGGTGCCGTGGTTCCCCGGACAGGATCCGGAACTTACCATCTCGTAATGCGGTAGTGTCGCGCCGGTGCGGCGTTTTATATGATTGCGGGCATCATGATGCGCCGTGAGTTTGTGAGCCGTTCGTTTGGATTGGCATTGCCTTTGGGGTTGGCGGGGCAGACCGGTGGGGCGCCGAATGCCGAGATGGAGGCGTCGCGGCAGGCGGCGCTGGACCTGCTGCGTCCGACCGAGGCGCAGTTGCAGCATGGGCTGGAATTGCATGCGTCGGCCACGGTGGTGGAGTCCTACGGGTTCAGTCCGCGGGCGGCGATTGATGGGGATGCTCTGCGCGCCGCGATGGAGGCGGGCGCGGGGGAGGCCGAGTTGCAGGACCTGCGCGAAGAGATGATGATGACGCGCGCGGCCACGGATGCGGCCGAGCGCGAGGAGTATCTGAGCGCGTGGCGGGCCGCGGGGGTGACGGCGATTCTCCAAAACGCAGGCGAGGAGGGGCAGGACCCGCTGCGGCTGATGAAGCGCCTGGCGCGGTTCACGTTCACCACCGACCAACTGCGGCCGCGGGTGCGGCGGGCGGTGAATGGGGCCGATATCGAGCAGGCGCGGGCGCAGCAGGCGCACTGCCTGGTGATGACGGGCAACGGCGTGCCGCTGGCGCAGCGCTGGGACACAGTGGAGGAGGAGTTGGGCTTCATCCGCGTGTTCCATCAGTTGGGCATCCGGATGATGCACCTGACCTACAACCGGCGGAACGTGCTGGCCGACGGGTGCGCGGAGCCGGCCAACGGCGGGCTGTCGGACGTGGGCCGGGCGGCGATTGCGGAGATGAACCGGGTGGGGGTGTTGGTGGATGTGGCGCACGCGGGGTGGCGGTCGAGCCTGGAAGCGGCGCGGGCGTCCACGAAGCCGATGGTGGCGAGCCACACGGTGTGCGGGGCGCTGAACGAGCATATCCGGTCGAAGCCGGATGAGGTGATCCGGGCGATTGTGGACACGGGCGGGCTGGTGGGGATTTGCTGTGTGCCCTCGTTTCTGGGCCGGTCGCAGGATATTGTGGCGATGCTGGATCACCTGGACTACCTGGTGCGGCGCTTTGGCGCCGAGCATGCGGCGATTGGGACGGATATCGCGTACCAGTCGCGGGCGTCGGCGGCGGAGACGGCGAAGCTGCCGAGGGCGGCGCGGCGGCGGGCGCGGTATGAGGCCTTCTGGCCGCCGGACGCGCTACGGGTTTCGTTCCACCGGTCGATGGCCTGGACGAACTGGCCGCTGTTCACGGTAGGGCTGGTGCAGCGCGGCCATTCGGACGAGGCGATCCGCAAGATCCTGGGCGGGAATGTGCTGCGGGTGCTGCGGGCGGTGGGTGGTTCTGGGGCATAATGTGCGCAGGGATTGGGTATGAGATGAGGCTCGCCGCGCTTTGGTTAGGACTGATGGTGGTTCCGGCCGTGGGCCAGAACGCGGAGCAGGAGCTTTTCTCGGTCAGGGGCACGGTGGTCGATGCGAAGACGGGGGCACCGATTGGGCGGGCGGTGGTCGTGGTTCTTGGGCGTGCGGTGGACGGCCCGGGTCCGACCGTGTTCACCGGGGAGGATGGGACGTTTGAGGTGGGCGGGTTGCGCGCGGGGCGCTACCAGGTGATGGCCCACCGGCCGGGTTATGGCTTGGGCGGAGGGACCGGGGCGGGGTCGAGTGCGTGGGTGACGGTGGGTCCGTCGCAGCGGGATGTTGTGCTGAAGCTGGATCCGCTGGCGGTGGTGGAAGGGGTGGTGCGGGACGAGCATGGCGAGCCGGCGCCGGGGATCCGGGTGCAACTGCTGTGGGCGGACGTGACGCTGGGGACGAAGCATTACCAGCCTCGTGCGGAGATGCAAACGGACGATCAGGGGCGGTACCGGCTGTTTGATGTCCAGCCTGGGCGGTATGTGCTGTGGACGCCGCTGGCATCGTCGTTCATGGCGCATGTGGGGACGGTTCCGCCCAGCCGCGGCCCGCGCGAGTGGTATGCGCCGGTATTTGCCCCGGATTCGCAGGATGAGCCGCCGCTGGAGGATCTGGCGATTGGACACGGAGAGACGGTGGCGCAGGATTTGCGGGTGCGCGCGGGCCCCGTGTATCAGGTTCGCGGGCGCCTGGTGGGATTTCCGATGCAGCCGCAACCGGTGTTGCAGCTGTTCCAGAACGGCTTGCCCGTGGGCGGGCAGATCGCGCTGAACATGAACTCGGGCCATTTTGTGCTGCAGAATCTGCCGGCCGGAGAATACGAGCTGGTGGTGAGCGAGAGCGCGCAGCGGGTCTTGGGGCGGCACCGGTTCATGGTGAGCGGGAACACCGAGGGAGTGACGATTCACGCGCAGGCGGCCACGCGCGTGTTTGTGCCCACGGGCAACGAGGATTCGGCTGGTTTTAACTTCGAACTGCGGCGGGTGGATGAGCCGTATCCGCAGTTGGAATTGGATGGAAGGGAGGAGCAGGAGGGTGGCTACCGGTTTGCGCTTCTCCCGGGCCGGTATCGCGTGGCGGTGACGACGATTCGAGATGGCCGGGAAGCGTACGTGGCCGCGGCGCGGGTTGCTGGACAGGACATCCTGGCCCGGGAGCTTGTGGTGGGCGAAGGCGGCGGCGAGGTGGTGGTTGAGGTGGAGATCCGGGAGGGTGCGGCGCAGTTGGCGGTGAAGCCGGATGAGCCGGTAGGGGGGGTAGTTCTGTACCGGGAGACACCGGACGGGCCGGTTTTTCATGAGCACTTTTGTGGGGTTGTGCCTGAGTGCATCGTGACGGGATTGATGCCCGGCGGGTACCGGGTGCTGACCTGGCGGAAGGGGGAGCAGGTCGAGTATCGCAACCCGAGAGAACTGGAGCGGTGGCAACCGGCGGCGGTCGTGGTGACGTTGAAGGAGGGCGAGAAGGGCGAAGTCAGGGTGAAGCCGGTGGGGAGGGAGCCGCGATGATGCGGGTATTCTTGCTTGCGCTGGCGATGGCGGGCGCGGCGGCGGCGCAGTACACGATCGCCGGGCAAGTGGTGAACGGCGTGACGGGCGAACCGCTGGCGAGAACGAGGCTGTTTCTGCGACCGTCGGGCGAGACGGCCGATCCGCTGGTGACGGTGGCCGATGGGGAAGGGCGATTCCGGTTTGAGGGGCTGGCCCGGGGCAAGTATGGGCTGGAGGCGCAGCGGCTTGGGTTTGTGGGGCAGATGTGGGGTCAGAAGGGATTGGGCCGCGCGTTTGCGTCCGCGATCGCGGTGGGGCCGGACCAGGAAACCTCGGATATCCGGTTTCCCCTGATTCCGGGCGGCGTGATCACGGGAAAAGTGACGGATGAGGCGGGCGACGCGGCGCGGCAGGTGCTGGTGCAGCCGATCCGGATCAACCAGCGGGCGACAGGGACGCATGCGCAGCGGTTCCAAGGGGTGTGGACGAATGACCGGGGGGAGTACCGGATTCATTCGTTGCCGGCGGGCGAGTGGGTGGTGGCGGCGAGCGGGAGGCCCTGGTACGCACGGCACCTGGTTCAGCAGCCGGTGTTTGTGACCAGCTATCATCCGGGGACGGCCGACGCGGCGGCGGCGCAACCGATTCAATTGAGTCCGGGACAGACGGCCCGGGCGGACATCCGGGTGGCGACGGGCGAGATGACGACGGTGACGGTGGACCTTGAGCCGCTGGGCCTGGCGGCGCCTTCCGTTTACCTGTTACAGGCGGGGCCGGAGGGGATTCTGCTGCCGATGCCGGCCTCCAGCATATCCACAACGCCGAAATCCGTGAGGACCGGGGCGTTGGCTCCGGGACGGTATGTGCTGCTGGTGAGCGCGGACCGGATGGGCACCGCGGCGAGGCTGGAGTTCACGGCGAACGGCGGCGAGCAACGGTATGTGATCGAGAGCAAGCCGGCGGCGGTCCGGGGGCGGGCGGAGATTCACGGGCCGCGCGCGGGAGTGCGGGGTGAGCTGTTTGTCTTGCTGCGGGATCCGCTGAGCGGGTTCAACAGCGTTGGGGCGATTGCACCGGATGGTTCGTTCCGTCTGCCGGCCGTGGCGCCGGGCCGGTATCAGTTGGTGATTGGCGGGACGGGGGATGTCCATGTGCGGGAGTTGGCGGTGGAGGGCGCGATGTTTGAGAAGGGGTTTGTGGAGATCGCGGCCGGGGGCGAGGTGGTGGTGAAGGCGGTGTTGGATACGGTCACGTTTCCGGTGCCGGGGGTGGTGACCCAAGCGGGCCGGGGGGTGGTGGGGGCGTTTGCCGTGCTGGTTCCGGCGGAGGCGCCGGATTCGGTGATGCGGATGAGGATGGACCAGACGGATTCGGATGGGACGTTTTTGTGGCGGAACCTGGCGCCGGGGGAGTATCTGGCGTTTGCGACGCTGGAGGGCGAGGAGCATGACTTCGCGGACCACGAGGTGCGGGCGAAGCACCTGGAGGGGGCGGTGCGGCTGAAGATCGGCCCGGAGATGGAGACGCCGGTGCGGCTCAATCTGGAGGACGGGAAGAAGGGCGCGGCGGCGGAACGGCAGGAGTGAGAGTCCACTCCGTCCCGAGATGCCAGTCAGGTCGATGGGCCGGCGAAGCGGCGCATCGAACGCCAGGAATGACAGGGACGCGAAGTCCGGATCGTCCATCGCCACCCTGTTGATTCGGTGGGCCATTGTGCTCGTGCCGAGCCGGCTGCCCCGAGCCTGCGCCGGACCGCCAGGGCATCTCCGGCGGCGGGTGGGCCGTGGTATCGCCGGACGAGGAGTAGAATTGGGACGGCAGCACGCGGAGAGGCACAATGGGCCTCGGACCTGGACCTGTTTCTGTGGCGGTCAGAAGGAGCGCCTTGATTCGCGGACTACCGGCCTGGGCGCTCATCTTCATGGTTTCCTTCGCGGTCCGGATGCTGCTACTGGCTGTTTGGGCGGGCAATCACGCGGACTTCCACCGGCTGGGCGGTGAGATTGGAAGAGTGGCTGAGTCGCTGCTGCGCGCAGGGCAGTTCGCGGATCCGTACATGATCCCAACGGGGCCAACCGCGCACCCCACGCCGGTTTCGCCGGCTCTCTTGGCGTTGATTTACCACGGCTTTGGGATGACCACGGCGGCCGGATACGCGCGCGCGCTGGTGGGTATCGTGAGTCACTCCACGCTGTATGCTCTGATGCCCTGGTTGGCGGAGAGGCTAGGGCTGGGCATGCGGGCGGGGGTGTGCGCGGGGTTCGCCTGGGCGGCCGTTCCATTTCAGGGATTGGGCGAAGCGACGGGGTTGGGGGCGTCGGCTCACGGCGCAATCGCGTTTGGCCTCCTGATGGTGGCGTTCCTTCGCCGATGGACGGTGGCGCGCGCGACGGCGATTGGCTCATTGATGCTGGGACTGGCGGCTGGCGCGGCCTTTCACCTACTTCCCCCGTTGCTGCTGGTGGTGGCAGGGTGTCTGTTGTTTGAACTCGGATGGAAGCGCCGCGGGTGTACGTGGAAGCTGTCCGCGTGGGTCGCGGTGGGCGCGGTTCTGGCCTGTGTTCCGTGGGCATGGCGCAACTACACGGCCCTCCATGGCTGGTTCTTCATTCGCAGCAATTTCGGCCTGGAGCTGCGCATCGCCAATCAGCCGGGCGCCGATGCGGACATTGAGGTGACCTGGGCGCGTGCCGGGACGCTGCGGCACCCGAGCGAGAATCTGGAGGAAGCCCGTCGTGTGCGAGAACTGGGGGAAGCCGAGTACAACCGCAGAGCCAGGAACGAGGCCTTCGGGTGGATCCGAAGTCATCCTGCTGAGTTCTCGCGGCTTACACTGAGGCGCTTCCTCCATTTCTGGTGCGGGCCGCCGCGGAGACCCTGGCAGATGGCACTATCCACCGCGCTGACCGTGCTGGCCCTGCTTGGCCTGCGGCGCGTGCTGCCCGCGCTCGACGTCCCACAAAGGGCAGCGCTGCTGATTCCGCTGGGCGCGTTTCCATTGGTCTACTATTTCGTGAGCTACGTGGAGCACTACCCGGAGCCGCTGTGGTGGCTGCTGTTCCTGCTGGCGGGTTTCGAAGTGAAGAGCTGGCAATTGGGATCAAAGGCCTAGTCACTTGGGCTCGCGGGTGACACTCAACCGCCGAATCCCACTCAATTCCAGGGGCCTCCAGGCTGGCGCTCACGCTCACTCCGCCTGCGGCGGGCGAAGGCGGGGCCCGGGCTGAAGCTGCGCGAAATCCGGGATTCGGAAGCGCTTTCGATAAGCGCCGGGGGCGAGGCCGGTGGTGCGTTTGAAGAGGCGCCGGAAAAAGGCCGCATCTTCGTAGCCGACGCGCCAACTGATCTCGTCCACCGAATCGTCCGTCCTTTCCAGGCGGCGCTTGGCTTCTTCCACCCGCAGCCGCTGCACGTAAGTGATGGGCGTGAGTCCCGTGGCGGCGGCGAAGCGGCGCTTGAAGGTGCGTCCGGCCAGGGAGGAGCGCTTGATCATCTCATCCACCGGATTGGCGAGCGTGAAATGGCCGTGCAGCCATTGTTGCGCGGCCTGGATATCGCCGTCGCCATGATCGGTCCGGCCTTCAAAGACCATGTAAGGGGTAAGCCCGTCCTGATGCCATTGCAAGGCAAACATGCGTGCCACGGTTTGCGCGGCGGTGGCGCCGGCGAAGCGGGCAATCAGGTGGAGGGTCATATCGTGCCACGTGGTGGAAGCGCCGGAGGATACCAGTTCGTCGCGGGGGCCAGAGACCACCAGGACCCGCTCGGGATGGATGCGCACCGCCGGATAGGCGGCTGTGAAATGGCGGGCGTAATGGAAGTGGACCGTGGCGTCCCTGCCGTCGAAGACGCCGGTTTCGGCCAGCAGGAAGATCCCTGAGCAGGCCGAACAGAGCACTGCGCCGCGGTCGTACATCCGCTGCACCCAGGCCAGCAATTCCGGGTGGCGCCCTTTCTCCCAACCGTGGGGCGGCAGCACCATGGAAGGCACGATCACGAGGTCGGTGGTCTCAATGGCGTCGATGGCCCGCTGGACGTTTACCGGGACGCCGCTAGCCAACTCGAGCGGGCCCACGTTCTCCCCCACGATCTCAACGGCGAAAGGCGGGGGTGCGCCATCGCCGGAGAGGTTCATCAACGAGAACGAATTCAACACGTCGAAAATGCCGAGCAGCGTGGAGACTGCTTCTTCGGGCAATGCGACGAGGCTGACGTGCTGCGGGGCCGGCATGCCGACGGGCCCTCCTTCCAATCGGGCGGTGCGCTGCGCCTGCCGGAAGCGCATCCGGCAGATTCCCAGCTTATCGCGATCGGTGGCACAAACGAACCGTTTTTTGGTTGTTTTGGCACTGTTTGCAGCCCCGTCCGAACTGGCATGATTGGGCTGGACGTTGGAGAAAAGGAGCCAATCAACGGTATGCAAACAACGATGACTGACCAGACGAAAGCGGTGAGTTTCTTCATGCACGCCTTGCAGGAGTTGTCCGCGGGCTACGGCGGCGTGATGGTGAGCCTGGGCAACAAGCTGGGCCTGTACAAGGCGATGGCGGGCGCGGGTCCGATCACGTCGCGCGATCTGGCGGCGCGCGCGGGCTGCGCGGAGCGCTACGTCCGCGAGTGGCTGAACTCGCAGGCGGCCGGGGGCTATGTCACCTACCACGTGGTGAGCGGCACCTATGAGCTCGCTCCCGAGCAGGCGATGGTGCTGGCGGACGAATCCAGTCCACTGTTCATCCCCACGGCGTGGCAGGTGCCGGCGTCGATGTGGTTCGACGAGGAGAAAGCGATCCACGCCTTCCGCACCGGCAGCGGCGTGGCCTGGGGCGATCATGACGGGCGGCTGCATTGCGGCGTGGCGGCCTTCTACCGGAACGCGTATCGCGGCAGCCTGGTCGCGGAATGGTTGCCCGCGCTCGATGGCGTGGTGGAGCAGTTGGAGCGCGGCATTGCCGTGGCCGACGTGGGCTGCGGGCATGGCCACTCCACGATTCTGATGGCGGAAGCGTTTCCGAAGTCGATCTTCCATGGCTTTGACGTGCATCCGGCCTCGATTGAAGCGAGCCGGCGCAACGCCGCCGCGGCGGGCGTGTCATCGGGAACCCGGTTTGAAGTGGCGCGTGCCGCCGATTTCCCTGGCGCCGGCTATGGGCTGATCTGTTTCTTCGACAGCCTGCACGACATGGGCGATCCCGTGGCGGCGGCGCGCCATGCCGCCGAGGCGCTCGCGCCGGCAGGCACGGTGATGCTGATCGAGCCGTTCGCCAACGACCGGGTGGAGCACAACGTCTCGCCGGTTGCGCGCATGTACTATGCCGCCTCCACGACGCTCTGCTGCGCGCACGCGATCTCGGAGGGCGGACAACTGGTGCTCGGCGCGCAGGCGGGCGAGGCGCGCCTGGCCGAAGTGTTTCGCAAGGCGGGATTCACCCACTTCCGCCGCGCGGCGCAAACCCCGTTTAACTTAATTCTCGAAGCGCGGCGCTGAACGGCGCTCCACGTCTCGAATCCCCGATCCCCTGATCGCAGGGAGCAGTGTGTCCGGATACCGCCTCGGGATGCCACCGGACGGCACGACGGGTGTGCCCACCCGATCCCAAAGCTGAACTCTTTTCAATAACAGGAGATAGACACGATGTTCAAGTACCCGATTCACGCCGCCACGCGGCTCACGATGACGATGTTCCTCGCGGCGGCGCTCATTGCCCCCCTGGAGGCGCAACCCGGCGCCGCGCGCAAGTCTGGCCCACCCCACCGGAACGCGGTCACGTACTGGAATGAGGTGGCGACGGACGCGCTCGGAACCGAGGAGGGCACCAATCCGATGGCCCACTCGCGGATCCTTGGCATCCTGCATGCGTCGGTGCATGATGCGCTGAATGCCATCGAGCGCCGCTTCGAGCCGTACACGGCGGGAGTGGATGCGGCGCCTGGCGCCTCGGCCGATGCCGCGGTGGCGGCGGCCTCGCGCGACGTGCTGGTGGCGCTGTTCCCCAACCAGGCATCGTTCGTGGAGCAGGCCTATGCGAGCGCGCTCGCATCGATCCCGGAGGGGACGGCGAAGTCCGCGGGGATCGCGTTGGGGCAGGCTGCGGCCGCCGCCAACATTGCGCGCCGCCAGAATGACGGCTCCGAGACCGCCTCGCAGCCCGTCTATGTGCCACTGCCCGGGCCGGGCGAGTATCAGTTCACTGTGCCTTTCAACTTTGCCGCGCAGCCCGGATGGGGCCGGGTGGAGCCGTTCGTTATCGATCTAAAGGAACACGAACTCGAGGGTCCGCAGCGGCTGACCAGCCTGCAATATGCGCTTGATTTCGCCCAGGCGAAGGCGATCGGCCACATCGCCAGCCGGATTCGGACCGCGGAACAGTCTGAGATCGCGCGCTTCTGGTATGAGGATTCCACGCTCGGCTGGAACCGGATTGCGAACACGGCGGTCCGTCTGAGGCAGTTGAACGCATGGGATGCCGCCCGGACGCTGGCCCTGGTCAACTTCGCGATGGCCGACGGGTTCATCGCCGGCTTTGAGGCGAAGTACCGCTTCCGGTTCTGGCGGCCGGAGACGGCGATCCCGGCGGCCGGCACGGACGGCAATCCCTTCACGCAGCCGGAAGCCACCTGGCGTCCGTTTCTGATCACACCGCCCGTGCCGGACTACCCGTCCACGCACACCGTGCTGGGCTGGGCTGCAGCCGAGGTGCTGATCGACGTGCTGGGTGACCGGCTCCGCTATAGCGCAACCAGCCTGACGCTTCCGGGCGTCACGCGGGCCTATCGCGGCTTCTCGCAGGCAGCCGAGGAGAACGGCATGTCGCGCATCTACGCCGGCATCCACTTCGTGCACGCCGTGAAGGAAGGCCGCAGGCAGGGTCGCGGTATCGGCAGGGCCGTGGCGGAAGCGCTGCCGCCGGTTTACTGAGGCGGGGCCGGCCGGCGTCGCGAAACGGTTTTTCCGCGACGCCGGCTGGGCTAGGCAACGGGCTTGAGTAGTGTAATAATTTACAGTATGAGGAGTGTGGCCCATTGGGATGGGGACCGGTTTTTCGCCTCGGTGGAGCAGGCGGCGGACCAGCGGTTGCGGGGCCGCGCGCTGGTGGTGGGCGGCGAGCAGCGGGGGGTGGTGTTGTCGGCCAGCCAGGAGGCGCGGCGGCTGGGGATCCGGCCGGGTTGGCCGATGGCGCGGGCAGATCGGGAGAGCGTCGTGTAGGGAAAGAG
>ERZ761609.2835-NODE-2835-length-12173-cov-9.565935_pt1 | contig 12173 bp, 13 predicted proteins | sample MGYA00511163_ERZ761609 | MGnify/ENA primary metagenome ERZ761609 (study PRJEB28899, sample SAMN02445070) | bioreactor sludge metagenome | biome: EBPR sludge | place: Australia: Brisbane, Thorneside Wastewater Treatment Plant | collected 2011-12-16 ... | reverse complement strand
GTCCCGCCTCCACTCTGCCCCGACCCATTTCGGTCAGAGGACGGTGACGAATCTTTCACCCATAGGCTCATTATATCACGAATTTATCCACAGGCTGCGAAAACGGCCTGTAAATATCTGTTTTTACAGATGATTTAATGTTTTACTTTAAATTATGCTGCGGCGCTATTACCTGCTTTATCAAGACATTCCTTGATAAAGTCGAGACCGCGGGTGAGCCCGAAACCGTCAATTCCATGCCCAAGACCGGGGCGCATAACAGTTTCCACATCATAGCCGGCGGCGGAAAAACCGCTTTCAATCGCGCCAAGGCTGGCAGGCGGCACGACTTCATCGCTGTCGCCGTGGATGGCCAGAACGGGGATTTTGACCATCTGCGGCTGCTTCAGTGCCTCGGCCTCAATCAGCATGCCGGAATAGCCAATAACGCCCGCGCAAGGGCGCTGGCGGCGCGGCATGGTGTACATGGCCATCATGGCGCCTTGCGAAAACCCGACGACCAGCAGGTGGCTTTCCGGCACGCCCCATTTTTCCAGCTGCGCATCCAAAAAGGCATTCAGCGCCGGCATGGCCTTTTCGGCCTGTTTTTCCCGCTCGAAGGCATCAGGGTCGATAGCGCGGATAGAAAACCACTGATACCCCTGCGCCCAGATTTCGCAAACCTCCGGCGCGTTCGGCGATACAAAGGCCGTATCCGGTAAATAAGGCGCCCATTCACGGCCGATGGAAATCAAATCATCGCCGTTCGAGCCATAACCATGCAGGAAAACGACCAGATTTTTGGCTGCGCCCGATTTCGGGGCAATGAAGGGGCCGTCGATGAGTTTGGTCATAATGATGCTCCTGCTGCTCTTTTCATACGCTGCGGCAAAGCCTATATTACTTTCACATTATTGCAATAAAGGAAAACCGTGATGTCCCCCCTCTCTGTCATTTTCGCCGTTCTTGCCGGAATGGCATTTCTGGGGGTTGTCGCCTCCCTTTTTTGGGGTATGGTGGTAATGACACGCGGCCGCGAACAAGACCATAAAACCAGTAACCGTATGATGCAATTCCGCATCGCCTGCCAGGCTTTGGCTATTCTGTTTTTGTTTCTTGCCTACGCCGCAAAATGACAAAATAATAACAAAAAAAACAAGACGACGACCCGAAGCAGAAGAAAAGCCAGAAACGGTTTTCACCCACGCCGCCCATGAAGATACTGTTTATTTCCGCGACCAACCTTGGCGACGCCATTCTCACCACTGGCGCGCTTGACCACTTGCTGCGTTTGCATCCGGATGCTGACGTAACGGTTGCCTGCGGCCCGGTGGTGACAGGTATCTTTTCGGCCATTCCCAATGTCAGCAACGTGATTTCCATGAAAAAGGAACGCTTCGGCGGGCACTGGCGGTTGCTGGCGCGCGCCGTGACGCTGCACAAATGGGATATCGTGGTCGATATGCGCAACAGCCCCCTATCGCGCGTGCTCCATACCAAAAAAAGATATATCTGGAGCCGCCAGAGCAAAAGCATGCACAAGGTCGAACAGGTCGCGCGTGTGGTCAAGGCATCGCCCCCGCCCTCGCCGCGTTTCTGGTTTGACGAAGCGTCACTGGCCAAGGCCGCCAGTATCATACCCGAAGGCATCCCCGTGCTGGCCATCGCCCCCGCCGCCCGCTGGCCGGGCAAGACATGGCCGGGGGAGAATTTCGCGGAACTCGCGCTGAAACTGACCGCGCCCGAAGGGCCGTTTCCGGGGGCGCGCATTGCGGTATTCGCCGCGCCCGGCGAAGAAGCCGTGGCGCAGCCCGTACTGAACGCCCTGCCCGAGGACCGCCGCATTGATGTGATTGCAAAAACAACCCCGCTGGAGGCAGCGGCCGCCATTGCCCGCTGCGCCTTTTATGTGGGCAATGATTCCGGCCTGACCCATGCGGCCGCGGCGGCGGGTACGATTACGCTGGGCCTGTTTGGCCCCGGCTATCCGGTTCTCTATCGCCCCTGGGGGCCGAAGGCCGCTTTTGTCTCCACGCCTGAAACGGCGGAAGAGCTGCTTGAAAACGCGCCCGTGAACGAAAGCGGCAAAGTACGCGTCAGCCTGATGGGCAGCCTGACGGTCGATGCCGCCTATGCCGGCGCGCTGAAGCTTCTTGAAAAAATACGCGCCAAATAAACAGGCGTCTGTTTAAATTTTCACCCCAAACAAAAACCGCCACGACTGTGCGTCATGGCGGTTTTTGTTTATCGGCCTTGATTGTGTAAGGCTGATTACTGGTTCAGGCTCGTGTAGCTGTCGCGAACGGCCTGAATTTGCTCTTCGACCTTCTGGTCTGCAGCGGCGCCGCTTACGCCCCAAACACGCAGTTGCTGCGTTTCTTTGTGGGTTTTATGCGCCTGACGTGCGGTGTCGTAGCGAACGAAGCGCACACGCTCCCACCCGCGGACGCGCATGCAGCTTTCGAAATCGTGATAATCGGTATGCGATACCTTGTGGTTACCAAGGCGCGTCGGAGTGTCATAGAACGAAAGGTCGCCCGAAGCATCCAGTGCGCGGTGATATTCGCTGTGGGTATCCGGCGGCGTGGTTTCGCGCAGGGCGCCCAGCTCGACCAGTTCATCCACTTCACGCACGCAACCTGCGAGGTCTTGATCGAGTTGCTGCTGCGCCTTCGGCCCCGTCATCCAGAGCGCGGAGTTATCCTCCACGCGCTGCCAGTAAGCCTGTGCAACCGGCGTCTGAACCGCACATGCGGAAAGCGCCATAAGCCCGCCGGCCAGCGCCAGCATTTTGAAACCTTTGGTCATGAGAACAGAAATCCCCCTCGGCAAATGTTCATTCTCTTTTAGTACGTTAATCATTTCCCGCGCCCAAAACAATAGGGATATGTCAGGGGGCGGTTTTTGGCGGCGTTTCACGCCACCAGCTTTCCAGAACTACCCCATAAACAGGGGTGGTTTCGGGTCTTTTGACCTCTGCATTGCGTGCGACCATATCCGTGCCCGCATAAAACAGGGGAATCATGTAATAGCCGTGCATGAGTACACGGTCGAGCGCACGGGCGCGCGTAACCAGCTGCGACCTTTCGCGCGTGCGGGCGATGCTGTCGGCCAGCGCATCGACGACATCATCACGCACACCGGCGTAATTGCGGCTGCCCTTTTGTTTGGCGGCCTGGCTGCCCCAGTAATTCATCTGCTCGTTGCCGGGCGACAGGGAATTTATCCAGCGGTACGTCACCATGTCGTAATCGAAATTATCGAGTCTTCCTGCGAATTGCGCGCTATCCACCGTGCGCACATTCACCTCGATGCCGATGCGCCGCAGTGTGCGGGCGAATTCAAGCGCGATTTTTTCATCTGCCTTGCTGCCGCCGAGGATTTCAAACTGCATCGCGCGGCCTTCGGCATTGACCAGCCGCTGGTCTTTATATGTCCAGCCTGCTTCGCGCAGCAGCGTCAGCGCGCGGCGCTGGCGGTCGCGCATGTGGCCTGAAGGCGATTTGTAGGCCTCGCCAAATACGCGGGGCGACAGCTTGTCTTTATATTGCTCCAGCACGGCCATTTCCTCGCCCACCGGCTTGTCGCGCGCGGCCAGTTCGGAATTGGCAAAAACGCTTTCGATGCGGCGCATTTTACTGCCGTAAAGCGTGCTGTTGAGCCATTCATGGTTGAACATCTGGTCAAGCGCTTCGCGCACGCGCGCATCCGCAAAAACGGGGCGGCGTGTATTGAACACCATGGCGCGCAGCCATTCGGGGCGGCCATGCGCGATTTCTTCTTTGATAACGCGCCCGTCTTCAAGTGCGCGGAAATCATAAGCGCCGCTCCACTTTGTTACATCGTATTCGCGGCGGAGGTCATATTCCCCTGCTTTGAAAGATTGCAGCGCGATATCGTCGTCACGGAAATAGCTGTAAACGATGGTATCGAAATTGTAATGCCCGCGGTTGACCGGCAAATCTTTTGCCCAGTAATCCTTCACGCGTTCGTAAACGATACGGCGGCCCGCATCGACGCTGGTGATTTTATAAGGCCCGCTACCCAGCGGCGGCGTCAGCGTTGTTTTGGTAATGTCGTGTTTTTGCCAATAATGTTTCGGCAGCACGTTCATCAGCGACAAAATCATGACGGTTTCGGGGTCGTATCCCGCGCCGAAATCGAAACGGATGGTGCGGTCGTCGATAATCGTCACATGGCTGACAAGGCCGTACACGCGGCGGCGCACCGGATGCCCGTGTTTGAGATAGGTCTCATAGCTGAATTTGACATCTTCCGCCGTCATGGGCGTGCCGTCGTGGAAACGCGCTTCGGGTCGCAGGCGATAGACAACCCACGAGCGGTCTTCCGGTATCTCCGCGCTGCCAGCCACAAGGCCATAAAGCGTAAAAGGCTCATCCCAGACGCGCTGCATCAGCTGGTCGCTGGTCATGGCCAGCCCCTCCGCCGCCGTCCCCATAATGATATGATGGTTCAGCGTGTCGAAACTGCCGGTTTTCGCCATGCGCAAAACGCCGCCCTTGGGCGCGTCCGGATTGATGTATTCAAGATTGGTAAAATCGGGCGGGTATTTCGGCGCGCCATGCATGGCAAGCGCATGCAGTCCCTGCCCCGCCTTCGCCGCCGCCAGTTCCGGCACAAAAGCCTGCGATGCCGCCGCCGACAAAAAAGCGGACAGCACAAAAGCCGCCGCGATTGTCAGCACACCTTTGCGCAGATGATGCAGGGGTGAAACGCCCATATAAACGGAACTACCCCGCCTTGCGCATTTTGACAAGCGCAGCCAAATCGCTTTGCGGCCTTGCGCCGACATGCGCAATGACTTCCGCCGCCGCAAGCGAGCCGAGATAGCCGCACTCACCCAGCGGGAAGCCGCGTGCATGACCGAAAAGGAAACCGGCCGCGTACATATCGCCAGCGCCCGTTGTATCCACCACCTGCGCCACGGGGGCTGCGGGGACAATCACGGGCTCGGCCGTTTTGCTGACGATAACAGAGCCCTTTTCAGAGCGCGTCAGGGCAGCCAGTTCGCAATGTTCTTTCACTTGCCAGACGGCGCGGTCGAAATCGTCGGTTTTATAAAGCGCCGTAATCTCGCTTTCGTTCGCAAACAGAATATCGACGTGATGCTCGACGAGGTCGAGGAACTCGTCACGGTGCCGCTCGACACAGAAAGAGTCGGACAATGACAATGCGACTTTTTTGCCTGCCGCATGCGCGACTTCGGCCGCACGGCGGAAGGTTTGTTTGGCACGCGGGCGGTCAAACAGATACCCCTCCAGATACGTCACGCCGGCATGGGCAATCATCTGCTCGTCCAAATCGCTGGGCGCAATCCAGACGCAGGCGCCCAGATAGGTGCACATGGTGCGCTGCGCATCCGGCGTAATCAGGATAAGACAGCGCGCGGTCGAAGGACCGTCTTCAAGCGGCGCCGTCGTAAATTGCACGCCGCTGGCGCAGATGTCATGGCGAAAAACATTGCCCAGCTGGTCGTTCGATACCTTGCCGATATACCCCGCGCGGCCGCCCATGCCCGCAAAAGCGGCAATCGTATTGGCCGCAGAACCGCCGGACATTTCCATGCCGGGGCCCATTTTTTTGTAAAGGGCTTCGGCCTGTGCTTCTTCAATCAGCGTCATGGAGCCTTTATTCAGGCGTTCCGCCTGCAAAAAAGCGTCGTCGGTTTTGGAGAGAACGTCCACAATCGCATTGCCGATGCCGACGATATCCACAGGCTCTTTACTCATGCCGAAAATCCTTGTACTTTTAAAAAGAAATCAGGGGGTTATCATGGCACAATCGCAGCGCGGAAACCAGACGAAAGTCAAAAAAAAGAAACCCGCAAAACCCAAAGCTTCCACACGGAAAAAGGCGGATAACAAGAAACCGTCCGAAGAAATGCGCCCGCTGCTCCTGCGTATTGCCGCAGATATTGCGGGCAGCGATGGATGGGAAGCTGCCAGTCACACCGCCATCGCCGCCGATGCGCGCGTCAGCGTGAAGGATGTCGAATTTTTCTTCGAAGATACATGGGATATCGTGTTCGAACTGCTCGACGTTATCGAAGAAAAAACACAGGACACTGTCGGCGATTACCTGACCGACAACTGGCGCGATAATCTTTTGGAAATTCTGATGACGCGCTTTGATTTGGCACAGGAATACAGACCCGCGCTGAAGGCGCTGCCCCGCTTCGCTGCGCGCCATCCGCTGCAAGGAAAGCGTTTCGCCTATCGTCTTTATGAAACGATGAAACGCATGCTCTGCCTTTGCCGTCTTGAGGAAGCGCGCATCACGCCCGTAGCCATCAGCGCCTTCAGCCTTTTTTATCTGTCGCTGGTGGAAAAATGGGCGAAGGACGATACCGCCGACCTCTCGCCCACCATGGCGGCTGTTGATAAGCGCCTTGGCTGGTTTGAACAGGCGCTGGGCTATATCGACCATGCCGCCCCCGCCTGCCGCGCCGCCGAAAAAGCCAAAGGCAAGGTAAAGAAAGCCAAAAAGAAGATTAAAGAGGCAATCTGACCACAACGCGCAGGCCGCCGCGATTGCTGTCTTCGAGGAAGATTTCACCGCCGTGCCCGTGAATAATATCACGCGCGATTGAAAGACCGAGGCCGATGCCGCCGGTTTTCTTGTTTCTTGATTTTTCGATGCGGAAAAACGGACGGAACACATCTTCGCGCAAGTTTGCGGCAATACCCGGCCCGTCGTCATCGACGGAAATTTCAATCGCGTCCGACTGTTCGTAAGCGTTCAGCCAGACATGCTTGCCGTATTTGCAGGCATTGCCGATAATATTGGCCAGCGCCCGCTCCGTCGCCACGGGGCGCACGCGTATCATCAGCCGCTCCGCCATTTGCGCCTGAATATCCTCCCCCTGCCGCTGCGCACGGCCGAGAATGCGGTCGAGGATGCTGCGCAGGTCGGTCATTTCCGGTGCTTCGCTGCTCTCGCCCTTGGCAAAGTCCAGATAGGCTTCCAGCATTTTTTCCATCTCGTCGATGTCCTGACGCAGATGGGTGGCGGTTTCGTCGTCCTTGGCCATGGCCAGTTGCAGTTTCATGCGCGTCAGCGGCGTGCGCAGGTCATGCGATACACCGGCCAGCATGGCGGTACGCTGTTCGATTTGACGCTTTAATCTGTCGCGCATCTCCAGAAATGCGCGCGACGCCTGCCGCACTTCGCGCGCGCCCACGGGTTTGAAATCCGGCACGTCCTGTCCCTTGCCGAATTTCTCTGCGGCAATCGCAAGCCTGCGGATAGGGCGTATCTGATTGCGCATAAAAATTATCGCAATGCCAAACAGCACAACCGCGCTGCCAATCAGCCAAAGGATAAAAATATAAGTGGTCGAGCTGTTGAGCCTGCGTTCCGGACACAGAAAAACAAGCATGCGTTTATCATCCAGCTGCACCACGATTTTAAACCGCCGGCTGTCTGCGTCGTAGTCATGCACCATGAAAGGCTGCGTCAGGCGGCGGTCAAGCGCGATATCCAGCTTGCTGCCGATACTGAACCAATAGAATTTTTCAAAAGGCGACGATGTTTCCTTCAACAGGACAGGCACCAGCGGCTCGACCATCACAAGCAGGTCGAGGCTTTTTGCCGCCTCCGCGATGATTTTTTCCTTGTCGGTATCGCCGTGCGCTTCGGACATTTGGGTTGTCAGCATGCTGACCTCGCCCGCCAATGCGTATATCAGCCGCCCGCTCATGGATTCCCAATGGCGGTCGAAAAAGATGAACGACACAATCATCTGCGAAAGCAAAATCGGCGTTGCGATAATCATCAGCGAGCGGCCGAACAGTGTGTTCGGCAGCAGTTTTTGTTTCAATGTCGATATGATGCGTGATGACATGCGCCGCCCGCCTTAAACGCCGTCGCCATCGGGGCGCAGGACATAGCCCTTGCCGCGGACGGTCTGGATGTATTTGGGCAGGCGCGGGTCTTCTTCCACCTTTTTGCGCAGGCGCGTGACCTGCACGTCAATCGTGCGCTCGCTCGCGCTCATGTTGCACATTTCGGCCAGTTCTTCGCGGCCAATCACTTCGCCCGTGCGGCTGGCCAGCGCGCGCATCAAGGTATGTTCGACCGACGTCAGCGGCATACGCTCGGACACAGCATCATCGACAAGCTCGCCCCGTTCAATATCCAGACGCCAGCGACCGAAGCGCAGCGGTACGCCCTCGGGTTTTTTTGGCGCAGCGGCTGCGCTGCGGCGCAGAATGGCGTTGATGCGCAGCAAAAGCTCCCGCGGTTCGAACGGCTTGGGTAGATAATCATCGGCGCCGGCCTCGAAACCGTTGATGCGCTGTTCGGTCTCGCCCAGCGCCGTCAGCAGCAGCACGGGCGTTGCCAACCCTGCGGCCTTCAGCCCGCGCGTCAGCGTTACGCCGTCTTCGCCCGGCATCATCACATCCATGACCAGCAAGTCATAGGCCAGATATTTCAAAACTTCGCGCGCATGCGCAGCGTCGGTTGCGGTGCTGACCAGAAATCCGTTCTCGCTCAAAAACCGCGACAGCAGCGCACGCAGGCGTTCGTCATCGTCCACGACCAGAATATGGGGCTTCTGGTCAGGCGGCGTATCGCTGGCGGTATTTTGCGGCTGAATAGACATAAAACATGTTTAAGGGTTGTGGGCGCTCCGCAATCAGGATAGTATGATTGCGTTCAATTTCACACCGTAAACAGCAGGAAAACCGGCAGATGGCACTTATTCCCTATGACGATCGCGACGGCCATATCTGGATGAACGGCAAATTGATGCCGTGGCGCGATTGCAAGGTGCATTTCATGACCCATGCCCTGCATTACGGCGGCGCGGTTTTTGAAGGCGTGCGCTGCTATAACGGCCAAATCTTCAAAATCAACGAACACAGCCAGCGCCTGATTGACGGCTGCAAGATTATGGATATCAAGTTTAATTACACCGTCGAGCAGGTCAATCAGGCCTGTATCGAAGCGGTGCGCGCCAACAACATCACTGACGGTTACCTGCGCCCCCTCGTCTGGCGCGGTGCGGAGCAAATCGGCGTCGGCGCAACCGAAGCCAAAACCCATTTCGCCGTTGCGGCATGGGACTGGCCGCAATACTACAAAGGCGACCTGCTTGAAAAAGGCATCAAGGTTTGCACATCCAAATGGCGCCGCCCTGCCCCCGATACCGCGCCCGTGCATGCAAAAGCCAGCGGGCTTTACATGATTTGCACCATTTCCAAACACGCCGCCGAAAAACAAGGCTGCAACGATGCGCTGATGCTGGATTACCGCGGCCATGTGGCGGAGCTGACATCGGCCAACCTGTTCATGGTCAAAGACGGCGCGCTGCATACCCCGACGCCCGATTGTTTCCTGAACGGTATCACACGCCAGACGGTGATTGAACTGGCGCACCAGCTGGGCATTCCCATGCATGTGCGCACCATCATGCCGGACGAGATTAAAACGGCAGATGAGTTTTTCGCCACCGGCACGGCGGCCGAAATCACCCCCATCGGCCAGATTGACGATACGGTTTATAAAGTCGGCCCCGTCACCCGCAAAATCCGCGAAGCCTATAGCGCGCTGGTGCGCGGCGGCGCGGTGGAGAAGGTTGCTTGATAGCTTTATCGTACAGAAAAGCCCTAGGCTTTTGCTTTTCTGCGGCGATATTGATTATCTTGACCAACTATCTTTTCACGCTCGATAAAGTACGCATGTTATACGGCGTATTTCTACCGCTGCGGGCGATTATTGTTATATCTCTGTTTTACGCTGCCGTGAAAATATGGTTGCTACCCAAGCATCCGGCCAGCACACTGCGCGATAGCAGCTGGTTCATCCGGTGTTTTATATGGCTGTTTGTGATGGTGGCTGCAGCGGTGGCGATTGTCATGTCCGGCCTGCCCATTTTTTTGCAGATACCCGTACATTTAGTGGCCGCGCTTTTTGACCTGACCATACCGCAAAAAGCCAGCAGCTATATAATGCTTACCATGTACGGCCTGCCCGCCGGTATCGCGGGCGGTTTTTGTCTTTGGGCGCTGCTCAGAAAGACATTCAATATGGACGCAGATACGTCTGTGATATGGCGGCGTTATATCGTCTGGGCGTCAATTTTGTGCGCCTACGCTTATTTCATTCCGGCAATAACATTTGATTTATCCTGCCCGAGAGGTTCCTGCGCATTCGAAAAAGAATATAGCGTATTGGTGTTTCTATCAGGCGCCGCCATATTGTTTGGCGCGTGTTTCCGTGCATGGCATCTGACCGCGCCGCGGATTATTTCAGGACTTGAAAATCAGAAATCATAGACCATGCGGACGCTTTATCCGCAAACGTCATTCCCGCATGTGCGGGGCTGGTTGAGGGGAGCTGCGTTATTGTCAGCCGTGCGGCAATTTCGCGCGGCAAGTCCGGCAATACACGGCGTTTGAATTCCTGTGCGGCTTTGCCGCCGTTCAGGAAAACGCGGCTGATATTTTTGTGTTGCGTCAGGAAGGCGGTGAAGTCATTAACCTCGATACTCGTGCCCTCAATGGCGGAATCGAGGCTTCCCTCCCGCTCGCAATATTTCAATACATCCCACAGCGCCAGATTATTTTCCGTGATAATACGCAGCCGCTGCGCGTAGTCAGTCGCGGGCATATCGAACAAGACCGATAAAATCTTCCAGAACGCATTTTGCGGATGAGCGTAATATTCCCGCGCCGCCAGCGATTTAATGCCGGGCATGGAGCCGAGAATAAGCGCGCGCGGATTATCCGCCATCACGGGCGGAAAACTGCGGCACATGGCCGTAGTCACACCATCAGGGGCGCGGCGGTTTTTGGCCGGGTTGCGGGGCATTGAAAAAATCTTTCGCGGCCACATCGATACGCTGGGCAGTATCGGCGAACAGTTTATCAAGCTGCGGCGCGCCGGATGAAACCATGCCGCCGTCCAGCATGGATTTAAGCGTCGCCATATCGCTGGCCATACGCATGAACTGGGCATAGGGCACATATTGCGTGCGGCGCGTTTCTTCCATCTGCTCGGCATTCACAATCAGGAATGTCATGGCCAGCTGTGCGGCCTCCGGCGATTGGGTCGCGGCGAAGGCAGGGTTTTGATTGCGCATCATCAGCAGATACAAATCTTTGGTCTCCGGTGTCACGCCGTCAAGCCCGCGATGTTCGTTCATCATACCGCGCGGCATGGGCAGCAACATCGCCGCGGTCAGAACCTCCGGCTTGATATTCGGCACGTTTGTGTCGAGGACGTTGAGCAGGCTTTGCACAAAGCTTGGCTGCGCGCCGCCGTGTCTGTCTGACATGGCTTCTTCAAACGCCACGCGGCGGAGCATATCATCGGCAGCTGCAACGCCTGCGAATTTGCGGCGAAGGCTGTCGCCTAAATCTTTGTAATTAAAAGACATAAATAAATCCTTTTTCCTGCGGGTATCGAATATTATCCCCGCAGGAAAAGATTATGCCAATGGGCTTTTATCAGGCCGCTTTACGGCTTTCCAGCGGCTGCACAGCGCGCTGGGGCACGCCGTTGTAAACGGACAGCGGGCGCATCAGCTTGTTGTTTTCCAACTGCTCCATGATATGTGCTGTCCAGCCCGTGATACGGCTCATGACAAAAATCGGTGTGAAAACCGGAATGTCAAAACCCATCAGGTAATACGCAGGTCCCACGGGGTAATCGAGGTTGGGATGGATGTTCTTTTTCTCGACCATCGTTTTTTCGAGAATTTTTTCAATCTCCACCCACTTCTGCCCGTCCTTGATGGCGGCCATTTCGTGGAAGTATTTGGTCATATAGGGCACGCGGCTGTCGCCGTTTTTGTAAACACGGTGGCCAAAGCCCATAACCAGCTTTTTCTTTTCAGACAGCGCCTCGTCAATCCAGCTTTGCGCATTTTCAGGCGTGCCGATATCAAGCAGCATGTGCATGACAGCCTCGTTCGCGCCGCCGTGCAGCGGGCCTTTGAGCGAACCGATAGCCGCCGTCACCGCGGAATAAATATCCGACAGCGAAGACGTGACCGTGCGCGCGGTGAAGGTGGAGGCGTTGAAGCCATGTTCCGCATAGAACGTCAGCGAAGCGTCAAAGCAGCGCACGACTTTTTCATCCGGCACTTCGCCGAAGTACATGAAAAAGAAGTTCTGCGCCATGGTGAGTTCCTTGCGCGGCGCAATCGGCTCCTTGCCGCTGCGCAG
>ERZ761609.2834-NODE-2834-length-12188-cov-5.016978_pt1 | contig 12188 bp, 11 predicted proteins | sample MGYA00511163_ERZ761609 | MGnify/ENA primary metagenome ERZ761609 (study PRJEB28899, sample SAMN02445070) | bioreactor sludge metagenome | biome: EBPR sludge | place: Australia: Brisbane, Thorneside Wastewater Treatment Plant | collected 2011-12-16 ... | reverse complement strand
CGCGCGATTGCTGATTGAAGGCCGCATCCTTGATGGCGAGACGATCCATGTCGGGGTCGAGGGCGATGCGCTCTCGATCAACGGCGTGCCGAACGATTTCGCGAAGGGCAAGGCGGCGCTGAACTGACCTTCCGGCTCAGGGCGCGGCCTTGCGCCCGTCGCTGGAGGCGATCATCAGTTCGGTGCGTTCGGCGCCGCGCAACGCGTCGATCATGTCTCGTTGTGCCCTGAAGGCGGCGAAGACCTGCGCGTCGCGGGAAAGGTCCCGGCCCGTGGGGAGTTCCAGCGTCATCGGGTTAACATAGGCGCCCTTGCGCAGGACTTCATAGTGAAGGTGTGCGCCGGTGCTGGAGCCGGTAGAGCCGACATAGCCGATCTTGTCACCGCGCATCACGGTCTTGCCCGGCGCGATGCCTTCGGCGAAGGCGGACATGTGGGCATAGACGGTTTCGAAGCCGCGTTCATGCCGTATGCGTATGAACCAGCCATAGCCGTCACCCCAGCGCATGTCAGTGATCAGGCCTGAACCGGCGGCGCGGATGGGCGTGCCCACCGGCGCGCGGAAGTCGACGCCGGTATGCGGAAGGTAGTCACCCGTGATCGGGTGGATGCGGTTGCCGAAGCCGGACGACATCATGCCGCCGCGCACGGGATCGCGCACGAGGAACTCGTCGCCGGCGACGCCGTTGCGATTGAAGAATTCCGGCAGGCCGGAATCGTCCGGCGTGAATCGGTACCAGCTTCCGGCCGTTTTCTCGCCGTTGTAGGCGGCAAACACGAGATCGCCGGCCTCGAGGAAATTGCCGCGCTCGTCGGCGATCATTTCGATGACCACATCAAAGCGCTCGCCCGGGCGGCCGCCCTGCGCAAGGTTCGGGTCTTCCGGGAAGAGGCTGGCAAAGGTATCGGCATGGTCGCGGGTGCCGAGGCCAGTGTGCAGAGCGTCGGCAAGGTTGGTTGTGATCTCGCCTGAAATCCGGTGCAGCGCGATACTGGTCTTGGCAGAAAGAACGCTGGCGAAGAATGTGCCATCGGAACGGCGCGTGGTGGAGAGCGTTGTTTTCGGATTGATCCGTATGCTGACGCCGGTCAATACGGGGCCGGTTTCTGCGTCGCCATCATCGAACCAGGCGATGAAGGGCGATCCGGGGCGAAGCCGTGCCCCGCGGGTAGGTGCAGCTTCGCGCAGGGCAGCAGCAGCTGCGGCGGCGTCCTGCGGGCTCGCGCCAAGCACTTCGAGCGCGTCGGCTGTGGAGACATTGGTCGTGATCCGGCCGGTGCGGGCGGAGGTTGATTGCGGCAGGTCGTTGCCCCGGAAGTCGATTGCGGCGAAGGTTTCCGCCTCGGCCGGTTTCGGTTCGGCGCGCACGACGAGGAACAGGCCGGCGATCACGGCCAGCAGCATGACGGCGCCAAACCGTTCCAGCCACGCATAGCGCGGCTCCAGACGCCGGACAAAGGCGGGCATTTTCGGCTGTATTTTCAGCTTCCGGCGCGCCATGCGTTAACCTCATGCGTTGAAGTGCGGGTCTTCAAGCACGGGATGAGCAAGATAGGGGCCAGATTCCCTCTGGCGGCGAGCCGGAGGGCTGGATTCGCCTGTAAAGACAGTTGGATCAGGGCGTTGGTGGGGCGGCTGTTTCGCCGGGAGTGGCGGAAGAAGTCAGGGCGGCTGTCGCGATCTGGGCTCCTTCAGCGGCCCGAAGCGCGTCAACCATAGCTTTGTGAAGCTTGAATTCTTCCATCATTGGCGGGTCTTCGACCAACTTGCGGCCGGTGGGGAGTTTCAGCGACATGGCATTGACCGGTTTGCCGCTGACATAGACTTCATAATGCAGGTGCGGGCCGGTCGATGCGCCGGTGGAGCCGACATAACCGATCACCTGGCCTTGCTTTACCTTCTGCCCGGCTTTCAGGCCTTTGGCATATTTCGAGAGGTGGGCATATGCGGTTTCATAGCCGCGTGAATGCTTGATCTTGATGTAGTTGCCATAGCCGCCATTCCAGCTGGCGCGCTGCACAGTGCCGTTGCCGGCGGCATAGATTGCGGTGCCGGTCGGGGCGGCAAAGTCAGTGCCCTTGTGGAGGCGTGTATATCCGGAGATCGGGTGACGGCGGTTACCGAAATTGGAGGAGATGCGCGCACCGTTGATCGGCGTCTTCATCAGGAACTTCGTCGCGCTCTCGCCATTCTGGTCGTAGTAGTCGGCAACACCGTCATCTGAAGGCGTGAAGCGATAGAAGCCGCGTTGCATCGCCTTGCCATTCAGCGCGGCGTATAGAATTTCGCCATTGCGCACACGGTTGCCGCGCTCGTCGAAATAGGTTTCGAACAATATCTCGAAACGGTCGCCGGGGTGAATCTCGCGCTGGAAGTCGATGTCATAGGCGAAGGCGCTGGCGAAATCGGCGACCTGCTGGTCTTCCGCTCCGCGGGCAAGCGCCGCCGCGTAGATCGAGCTTTCAATCTCGGCCTCGACGCGCATGTGGCCTGCCGTCAGCTTCGCGTAGAGGGGCAGGGCGGTCCACGTGCTGTCGCTCTTGCGGGTGATCAGTACGCTGCTGTCAGCATCTGCCCGTACGGAGACGGCCGTCAGGATGCCATCCTCGAACCATGCTTCGGCGCTCGTCTTGCCAGGCAGCAGGCGGCGGCTGTCGATCAGGTCCTTGCCGTTCAGCGTATGCAGCGCCGCGTTCGCCTCGCGAGAAGGCGCCCCAATGCGTGTGAGCAGGCCGGTAAGTGTTTCATTGCGCTCAAGCTTGCCTTCACTGCGCTCAACGACCGGCATTTCCGCCGCGTCCCACGCCGTGACCAGACGCGCTGCCAGCGGCACCGGAATGGCAGCGTCAGCGGTTTCGTTGAAGGGTGTATTCGAGCGGCCCGCCATGACGAGGCCCGCAATAGCTGACGCGCTGCCGAGGACCGCCAGGACGATCAGGCTTTTGATGCCCTGCGACAGCCGCGCCCTTGGCGGAGCGATGTCATTGGCAGGTTCAGGCGTCTCGATCGGGCTCACACTTCGGCTTCCTGTCCAAATGATGCCCCCCGGCTTTTGGGCTGGCACACCGACTGCACGCCACAGATATTCCCTGTTTCCGCTTAAGGATCAAAGAATTTGCGGCGTAAGGTTTGGATGCCAAGTTAGAACTTTATGTCGTAGGAAACGCAAGAAGCAAGCCGGTCGACCCAGTGACGATAGATGACTCTTTGGAAAGCCAGAAGGCTGGTCAGACAGGTTCGCCGCGCCGCGGCGGGCGATTTTGGCATGTGCTGGCAGGCTTCGGGGTTGTTTTTCTTGGAGGTTCGATGCTGCTCTGGCTCGCCCGGAAACCCGTGGCGGAGCGGGCGCTTGCAGGCTGGTGCGCTGAGCGCGGCCTCGAATGTGACGCCAAATTCACGGAGCTGGGAACACGGGGCGTAACCCTTTCTTCATTGAAGGTCGGCTCGGGCGGCAAAATTGCGGCGGATGCCGCCGAAGTACGTGCCGGGCTTCGCTGGAAAGAATTGTTCACGCCGGAAGTCACCGGCGTCACGGTTAACGGTTTGTCCCTACGCGGGACAATGGATCAGTCAGGAATTCATTTTGGCGGCCTAGAGCGACTGGTTCAGCCGGGTACCGGAACCGGCACTGCGCCGCGTGTGGACATCCGTGATGCACGCCTTCTGCTGGACACGCCGTCCGGGCAAATCGCCGCCACCGTGAATGTTAAGGGCGCGCTGCCACGCGACGGCGCTGTGACCGTCCGGCTCGATCCCGGCAAGGTCGGCAGTTCCGGCGCGCAGGCCAGAATTGAAGAAGGTCGCCTCGACGCGCGGATCGAGAACGGCCTGATCGAGGCGGAACTGGGCTTGAAAATCCAGGAAGGTACGTTCACTGACTTCCGCACTTCCGGTCTGGACCTAATTGCGCGGGCCGAATTTGAAATGGACGCATCGCGGCCTGCGGGCTTTGAATGGTCGATGCGTGCCGCCGGACTTGCAATGCCGGATCTGGAAGCTGAAGGTTTCAGTTCGTCCGGCAGGTTTGAATTCCGAAGCTGGCCCGGGTTCACGGCGGATGTAGCCTTGAATCAGGTCACAACCGCGATGCTGTTGGCGGAGGCGCGCAGCGTACGTGTGGCTGGCCGAGACATAGAATCACCGCGCCTTGAAGGCGAACTTACAGGCGTGGCGGGCGAAGTATCCGGCCCGCTTGTGATGACGACTGCAGCGATTTCTACCCCGGAGGGCTACGCAGAGGCCCTGACATTCTCCGGAGAGGTTGTCAGCCGGCCGCGCGAGACTGTCGCCTTCGACGGTGCACTCTCCGTGCGCGGAGCATCGCTATCAAGGGATATCCGGCAGCGGGCAGGCGCAGCGTTCGTATTTCCGGGTGTCCTGCAAGGCCACGCTGATGCACTCCGCAGTGCGCTTGACCGCGGCCTCTCTGCTTTTGATGCTACTCTTGGCGTCGGGCTGGAGCAACGGGGCAGAAAATTCATCCTTTCCGGCACTGGCGACAGCGCGATCGAAGCCGCCTCTGGCCTCAGTCTCCGCATCCGGTCAGTCGAGGGGCAGCCTTGGCTCGCGATCGACAGCGGCGATATCAGCGCCCGCGGAAACGTTGCACTTTCAGGCGGCGGCGGGCCCTCTGCATCTCTTGCCTTGCGGCAATTCGCAATGAGCCCGGACGCGCTTACATTTGCTGCCGACACGGTCATCCTTTCGGACTGGACTGTCGGTGGGCGGATGATATCGGCTGCGATGTCTGACGTCCGTATGAATTCGGAAGCAGCAGCGCTGGAGTTTGCGGGCAAGGGCGAATTCGAATTTGCCGGCGAAGCGGCTGGCGTTACGTTCGCGCCGACGCGGATCACGGGCGGGCTGGATGGGTCGCGCAGCGAGGAGGGCTGGCGCGTGCAGGCGGCCAGCGCGCCATGCCTTGCGGTTGACACGGACGGCCTTGCGCTCGGCACGATTGCACTCGCACCTGCTCATCTGGACATCTGCCCGGTCAACGGCCGGTTCATGCGGCAGGGACCAAAACCGGGCGGCGCGGCCGTCATGGGAGATGTCCGCCTGCCGTTCACGCTCGAATCCGGCAGCGGCGAACTGAACCTGACGGATGCGGCTATCGACTGGACGTTGGATGGAAAGTTCACGCTTTCCGTTGACGCTGAGACACTCAGCCTGCCGCTGATGCTTGGCGAGCGCACATTGTCCATAGACAGCGCAGCGCCTGGCATCGAGATCGTCACGGGCAAAGGCCCTGCAGCGATCGAGGCGCACCTCGGGGCAACGGTATTCGGCGGCACGATGGTGCCTGCGAAAGTTTCGGCGCGCGAGTTTGTGTTTGACGGTGTCAGCGCGCCGACAGGCATCGAAGGCGCGGTATCTGCCAGCGGCGTGCAGATCAAGGACCTGAATGAAGATGAAATCTACGAGCCGATCCTTGCAGACTTCAATGGAACACTTTCAGACCGGCAGCTGGCGTTCACCGGCCCGCTGGCGCTGCAGGCTTCAGGGATTACAATCGCTGACGCCAGACTGGACATGGATATCATCTCGCTGAATGGCGCGGCGAATGTCACGACACGGAATATCGTGTTCCGGGAAGGCGGGCTGCAGCCCTACATGATTTCGGACCGGCTGACGGGTCTTTTTACTCGCGCGACTGGCCGTATAGATGGCACGGCTGACTTCACAATCCGCAGTGGCAAGATTGAAGGCGTTGCGGACGGAAAGGTCAGGGATTTCGGCTTCCAGACCACACAGCTTGGACGTGTTTCCGGGTTTTCGGGCAATATCGAGTTCGATGACCTGATGGCATTGACCACACCGCCGGGGCAGGAGTTTACGCTCGCAAGCGTCAATCCGGGCATTCCGCTCTCGAATGGCCGCATCACCTTTGGCCTGGAGAGAGGCGTGATTCTGAAGCTAGAAGACGTCACCTTCCCGTTTGGTGGCGGTACGCTCGCGATTGCGCCTTTCGACTGGGATCTCGACAAGGGATTTGAATCCCAGATCGTCGAAGTCAACGCGCAGGGCATTGAACTCGACCGTCTGGTGGAAATCCTGAAACTGCCCGATACGCGCGCCAGCGGCACGGTCAGCGGTGTCTTTCCGATAGCATTCAGCGGCAGCAGCGTTTCTATTCGCGACGCCCGTCTGAGGGCGGACGATCCTGGCGGCAATCTTTCCTATACCGGCGGCGCGGCCGGTGCGGCGGCGGAACAGGACTCCAGCGCGAACCTGGCTTTTGAAGCACTTCGCGACCTGCGGTTCAATGTGCTCGAAATCGCCATCAATGGCGACCTTGCCGGCCAGATGCAGGCAAACCTTCTGATCGCGGGCCGGAATGTGAACGCACTTCCGATGGGGCCGCGCCTGACGCTGCCCGCCGGGCAGGCGTTCGAATTCAACATCGGCTTCGATGTGCCCCTCGGCAAGCTGCTGGAGGAAAATCTCGGCGTCCTGACGCAGGAAGACCTGATCGACGCCACGCGTGACCTGCTGGAGCAGGAGAAGTCGAACGGAACCAAGCCTGAATGACGCACAACGCACCGGTCGATTGACGTTAAGCCGGGGCGTGTCATTCTCTCCATGTGAACTTTAGGAGTCCGCCGATATGGCCTACCAGAAAGTCCTGCTCGCCGCGGCCGGTGCCGCAGCCCTCGCGGCCTGCACGCCAACCGTGCGGATCGAGCCATCCGACAAACCGATCAGGATCGATCTCAACGTGAAGATCGATCAGACCGTGCGTATCCAGCTGGAGCGCGAGGTTGAAAACCTGATCAATGCAAACCCAGACCTGTTCTGATTGCGAATCCGGGGAGACATTCCATGACGTTCATTCGCACAATCCTGATGTCTGCACTGCTGGCGCTCGCTGCGCTGGCCTTTGCGCCCAATGCTTCGGCTGGCGATCCGCAAATCGACGCAGCTCGCGCCGCCGGTGAGATCGGCGAGCGCATCGACGGCTATCTCGGCGTGGTCACGGCTTCTCCGGATCCGGCACTGGTCCGCAAGGTTCAGGACATCAACAACCGCCGCCGCGCCGTGTATGAGCAGACAGCCCGGGACAACAACACGACGGTCCAGATCGTTGCCCAACTGACCGGCGAGAAGCAGATCGCCAAGCTTGAGGCGGGCCAATATTACATGGACGCCTCTGGCAGCTGGAAGCAGAAATAGGCTTGCTGTGCGCCCGCGAGGCTTTAGCTTTGCGGTCGCATGTCACGGCCACTAATTTTCTGGATCATTGCAGGTTTTGCCGCCCTGGGGCTTATACTCTGGGGCGCAACCTATTTCTGGGAGGGGCTGGGCTCGGGCGTCTCAGGGCATGGCTGGTTCGCCTACATCCTCGGCGGCGTCCTCACGCTCGGCCTTTCTGCGGGCCTTTTCGCTCTCAGTTTTTACAGTTCCCGCCACGGCCACGACGATATCGACCCGCCGGGCGGCGGTGCGCGTTAACTTCCTGTCACCCACACTTGATTGACAGGCCGGGCGGAGCAACCGATTCTGCAGCATGGCTGATACCAGAGACGGGCTGAAACCTATGAACCTTGATCCCGCGCGCTTCGCCGCGTTCCTCGCTGCGCGGCTCTGCCACGATATTGTCTCGCCGGCGGCGACAATGTCGCTGTCGCTGGAAATGCTCGACAGTCCCGGCAGCCCTGAAGAGAAGGCCCATTCCGAGCGCACGCTGCGGGAAGGGGCCCAGAGTGTCGCCGCGACGCTCCAGTTCCTGCGCTATGCCTTCGGCTCCATGGGCCTGCAGCCCGGCACAGCCGATGTGCACCAGTTCCGCAAGCTAACCGACGATTATGTCCGCTTCCAGAAGCCCAGCATCGAATGGGACATCGGCACCACTGAACTCGGCTTTGGTCATGCCCGCCTGGTGATGAACCTCGTCATGGTGGCCCTCACCTGCCTTGTGCGGGGCGGTGTGATCCATGTTCGCGTGCGCGAAGAGGGCGGGGTGAAAAACGTCGTCCTCACCTGCAAGGGCGACCGGGTAATCCTCAAGGAAGACGTTGCCAGGGCGCTCGCCGGGGACGAGCCTGAAGGTGGCTGGCGGCCGGAAAACATCCAGCCCCTGTTCGCCAAGATGACTTCCGACAACCTCGGCGGCACGTTGACAGCCCGGGTCACGCAGGACGGCGTTGTGTTGATGGCGACGGGTCTCAAGTCCCAAATCTGAGTGTAGTTGCAATTCGTTAAGCTCTGGTCAGGGTTTGTTAACACCTCTGAGGCACCCCTGATTCCGTATGACATCAAGCTGAGCGGACCTGCGCCTCATGAAGACGTGCCTCATTGTTGACGACTCCCGGGTTGTCCGGAAGGTTGCGTCCCGGATCGTGCGGGATCTCGGCTTCGCCGTCACTGAAGCGTCCGAAGGCTCCGAAGCGCTGGACATGTGCCGGCGCGCCATGCCCGATGCCGTGATCCTCGACTGGAACATGCCCGTGATGAACGGCCTCGACTTCGTCAAGGCGCTGCGCCGGGAAGAAGGCGGCAAGGTTCCGCGCGTGGTGTTCTGCTCCATCGAGAACGATGCCGAGCACATCCAGGAAGCCATCCGGTCGGGCGCGGACGAATTCATCATGAAGCCCTTCGATGCCGACATTCTCGAGAGCAAGTTTGCGGAAGTCGGCCTGATCTGAAGTCTTTCTTAAGATCGGGGCACGTATTGGTAACGATCGGGCTGCGGAGCATCCCGAAGCGGAGCAGGAAATGCAGGACACAGTATTCAACGCGCTTGCCGACCTCGCCCTGAGCACGACAGGCCAGTCGATTGCGCCCTCGAAAGCCTATCTGATGGAAGCGCGCCTCGCCGGCATCGCGCGCCGCGAAGGCTTCGGCACGCTCGACGATCTCGTCCACTGCCTCGAGTCCCGCCAGAACCCCGTGTTCCGCGCCGAGGTCGCCGCTGCGCTCCTGTCGCGCGACACCTGGTTCTTCCGTGATCGCGGATCGCTCGAATTCCTGATGCGCACGAAGCTGGCGAACGCGCTCGCCGCCTCGCCTTCGGGCCGTGTCCGCATCTGGTGTGCGGGTGGCAGCACGGGGCAGGAGGCCTACTCCCTCGCCATGCTGCTCGAGGACGATCCACTGCCGGGCGCCAAGATCGAAATCCTCTCGACCGACATCTGCAAACAGGCGACCGAGAAGGGCCGCCTCGGCACCTACGGCCACTACGAAGTTCAGCGCGGCCTGCCGATCCAGCGCCTGCTGCAGCATTTCACCCGTCTCGACTCGGGCGACTGGCAAGCCTCCGAAGCCCTGCGCTCGCGCGTCAGCTTCCGCACGCACAACCTGATCGAACCCGCCGGCGGCCTTGGCAAGTTCGAAATCATCCTCTGCCGCAATGTGCTATCCGGGATGGCCCGGCCAGCGCGCGTGCGCCTCGCCGAAAGCCTTGCCAACCAGCTCTCCGCAGGCGGCACCATCCTGCTTGCCGAAGGCGAAGCGCTCTACGGCCTCACCGACCGGCTGGAGCCCTCCAGCGACCTGCGCTTCGGCTGGGTCGCCGCCGGCACGGCCAACGCCCGGGCGATAACGGCCGCCTGAACCTGCCCCTCGCATTCGCGGGGCTTTTCCCTTATATGCCGCCTTCAACCAGCTGCTCCGGGCCTTGAACCCGGTGGGAGTGAGAGAAGATGACGATTGATACTTCGTGGCCCGAGGGCCGCCTGAACTCGCTTGGATTTGCGAGGCCTCCCCATCAGACGCGGGTTGTGGCTGCCATGTCGGGCGGCGTGGATTCCTCCGTGGTCGCTGCGATGCTGAAGGCCGAGGGCTATGATGTCATCGGCATCACGCTGCAGCTCTATGATCATGGCGCCGCCATCGAGAAGAAAGGCGCCTGCTGCGCCGGGCAGGACATTCACGACGCCCGCAATGTGGCCGACCGTATCGGAATTCCGCACTATGTTCTGGACTACGAGAGCCGCTTTCGCGAGCAGGTGATGGAGGATTTCGCCGACACCTATCTTGCCGGTTCGACTCCGATCCCCTGTATCCGCTGCAACCAAACGGTCAAATTCTCGGACCTCCTGCGCACCGCGAAGGAGCTCGGCGCCGATTGTCTTGCGACCGGCCATTACATCCGGCGCACGGATGGCCCGGACGGGCCGGAGCTGCACCGCGCACGCGATGCGAGCCGCGATCAGTCTTACTTCCTGTTCGCCACCACGCGCGAACAGCTGGACTATCTGCGCTTTCCGCTCGGCGATCTTCCGAAGACGGAGGTTCGCGCGTTGGCAGAGAAGTTCGACCTGCCGGTCGCGGCGAAGCCGGACAGCCAGGATATCTGCTTCGTGCCGGAAGGCTCGTATGCGAAAGTTGTCGAGAAACTGCGCCCCGGTTCGGGCCGCGCAGGCGAGATCGTGCATCTCGATGGCCGCGTGCTGGGCGAGCATGAAGGCGTGATCCACTACACCATCGGCCAGCGTCGCGGGCTCGGCGTTGCGACCGGAGATCCGCTGTTCGTGGTCAAGATCGATGCCCCGAAACGCCGTGTCCTGGTTGGCCCGCGCGAAGCGCTGATGACGCGCGGCCTGTTGCTGGAAGAACTGAACTGGCTTGGGGAAGGGCGCCTTGAAGACGCCGCCGCAAAAAGCGCGCGCGTATTGATCCGTGTGCGGTCTACCCGCCCGCCCGTGCCGGGCCGCCTTGGCCTGGAGGACGGCGTGCCGGCGGTGTTCTTTGATGCGCCGGAAGAGGGCGTTGCGCGCGGACAGGCCGCCGTGCTCTACGATCCGGACGGTTCCACCCGCATCCTTGGCGGCGGCTTCATCGCGCGGGCCTTGCCGGCGGATGAACGCGTGGCGTTGGCCTGAGCGAGCTCAGTCCATCCAGCTCGGCATGACGAAACCGCTGCCGAAAGCCGGGGCCGGATGGCGTTCCAGCAGTTTCTCCACGATCAGATCGGCAACCCGGTCTGCTTCGCGCAGCGGTTCGTACGTCCACTGATCGATGCTGCCCGTGAAGCGCCGCGCTGCGCCGCGCGCGATCAGTGTTTCGTGCAGCCGGTCGAACTTCTCGGCCTTGCCTTCGAGCGGCACGATATGCACCGGCAGGCTGTGCCAGGCCGCTTCGGAGAGCATATTGGCGCTGTCTTCGGTCACCAGCGCGGCCTTGGAAAACATCAGCCAGGCGAGATAGGGGTTCGGGCCATCCTGCGCGCCAGACCAGAAGAGATTGCCTGTTTCGTCCGCCATCTTGCGGAATTGCGCGATGATCTCGACAGGCGTTCGGCGTGACACCGTGATGCGCAGGCGCCATCCTTGCCTCGAGAGGTCCCGCAGCTGCGCTTCGAGTTTGGCGGCGGCGGCGGGTGTGAACCTGTGCGTCTTCGAGTGCCCGCCAAGAATGACAACCGCGCTGCGGTTCGTGTCATCCGCCAGCGGAGCAAACAGCTGGCCCGCCTCCTCCATCCGGTCCGGCGAGAAATAGGCGGGCGAGCCAACCGTGGTCACGATATTCTCGCCTGCCAGCCCGTCATGTTCCGGCGTGACGACGAGATCGAAGTTCGACGGGTCGATGTAGGGATCGAGAATCTGCACCGTGAAGGTCTGGCCCTTCGACTGTTCTCGGACGAGTTTCGTGAACGGCGCCGAGCGCCGGCCAGCAGCAATCCAAAGCGTCGGCCAGGGCGGCGTCAACTGCGCGCGCTGGGCTTTCGGCAGGGATTGCAGCGGTGCAACCCACTGATCGGCGGGAAACCAGGTCCACGGCGCCCCGGGGGTCAGCACAATCGGGTCTGCCCGATGCGCTTCGCCGGCAATGTGCGCGATGCGCATCCACCGGCCGGGCTCACCCAGCGCCGAGACCAGCGCACGCACCTGCGCCGCATTGCCGGCGCGGCCATCCGATACCGCCCAGACGGAAGGCCCGAGCGATCCCGAGAGTGAGCCCATGACGCGGCCCCTTACTTGTAAACGACTTTGGCAACCTCATAGGCACGCGCGCCCGAAGGCGCAGAGACTTCCGCCTCGTCGCCTTCTTCCTTGCCGATCATGGCGCGGGCGATGGGCGAGGTGACAGAGATCTTGCCCTGTTTCACATCGGCTTCGTCTTCACCGACAATCTTGTAGGTGAACTTCTCTTCCGAATCGACATCGATGATGGTCACGGTCGCGCCGAAGCGGATCTTCTTGCCGCTCAGCTTGCTGACATCGATGATGTCGGCGCGCGCGAGCTT
>ERZ761609.2830-NODE-2830-length-12199-cov-60.304677_pt1 | contig 12199 bp, 8 predicted proteins | sample MGYA00511163_ERZ761609 | MGnify/ENA primary metagenome ERZ761609 (study PRJEB28899, sample SAMN02445070) | bioreactor sludge metagenome | biome: EBPR sludge | place: Australia: Brisbane, Thorneside Wastewater Treatment Plant | collected 2011-12-16 ... | reverse complement strand
AGTTGGGTATCACGCTGCCAATCCAGTCCTAGCGGGGGTGGTTTCTGGAGAGGCAGTAAGCCAGTAACCTGACCCCTCTGTCCCGGGCGAGGCGGAACAGCGAATCGAGGTAGTTCTGGTAGTCCCGGTCGCTGAAGAACACCCTTTGGCGGTTGTTCCCGCGGTGGGTTACATGGTGGGGGAATCCTGGAAGTACGAAGCGTGGGAATCGCGGCATTCTATTGAAATAGTGGCCGCCGCCCGCCAGTTCTCTCACCTCTGCCGGATAAAAAGTACCGGAGCAAGCGTCTGCCAACCTATTGGGTCCCCGGCACCAATTTATCAATAGCGTATCAATAGACTAGAAGGTGATGCCGACCAGGAGTTCGACCTGGTTGCGCGAGGAGCCGAGGGCGCCGGCTGCGCTGCGGAAGGCTTCGTTGTTCCAGCGGGTGTAGCGCAATTCAGGCGAGATCCGGACCAGCAGGGCATTGAAGCGGAGGCCGGCACCCAACACGACGCCGCGCGAACCGGACTCGAACACGTTCGGGATGTCGCTGATCTTCCGGAACGAGAGGCCTCCCGCCATGTAGGGGCGAGCCAAAATGCCGGGGAACTTGTACTTCACGAGGAGCGGGAACTCGAATGAGTTGCCGACCTGATCGGGACCGGGCCCGCCCGAGGAATCGACCGTCGAGTAGCCGGTCCTCCGGTAGAGCATGTCGAGTTCGAGGCCCAGTCCGGCGGGCAGATCCAGTTCGGCGACCCCGCCGAAGGTCCACCGAGCGAATTCCGACCTGAATGGGTTGGTGGCTTTGACGGCGTCGTTCAGCGGCACGCCACCCTTCACGCCGAAGTGGAGTTGGGCAGAAAGTGGCGCGCCAGCGGCCAAACAGAGCACGAAGAGGCGGAAGAGGCTCATTTTCAGCGAGTTCTGAGGAGCGGGTTGTGTTGTCGGCAATGGTGACTCCTGGTGAATCTGACGCGGGCCGTCCATGCCGGGTTGCGCCGGGAACAGCCCGGCGGAAGACACGGCCTTCAGCGTCAAATTCTACCGAATCCCCCGCTGCTTCGTCTCAAAAGGGAGCGCGTGGTTTGTTATAATTGGGTGTGGCCTCGCTGGGAGGTCGTCTAATGGTAAGACTGCAGACTCTGGATCTGCGTATCGGGGTTCGAGTCCCTGCCTCCCAGCCAATTCCCCCCGGGCTGCGTTCCCCGAACATTCGCCGTTGGTTTGCAAGGAGAAGCTGAGAATGCGTTACTGGTTCCTGTTGTTCGGTCTTTCCGGCCTGCTGCCCGGTCAGGGCGCGGGTGATCTGTTCAACCGGGCCCCGGCAGGGGTGGAGGAGGCTGCGCGGGCGCGGGTGACGCAGTACTTCACCTTCCAGATGGAGGGCAAATTCCGGCAGGCGGAGGCTTTGGTGTGCGAAGCCGGCCGGGATGCCTATTACGACATGGAGAAGACACGCTGGCGGAGCTTTGAGATCATTAAGACCTCGTTTGAGGATGACTTCCAGACTGCCAAAGTCGTGGTGCTGCTGGGCACGACGATGAACACGCCGCAGGGCGCGCTGGATGCCAACTATCCGTACGTGTCGACGTGGAAGCTGGAAGGGGGGAACTGGTGTTTCTTTATCGATCCGGTCAGGGCCTTGTCTCGGGAGACGCCATTCGGCACGATGAACGCAGGACCTGGCGACGGCCGGGGCGGAGCGGGTGGCGGGTCGCCGTTCGTGTCCCAGGAGCAGGTGTTGGCGTCGCTGAAGAAGGGGGTCCGTGCGTCCACGCAGGAGGTTCTCTTGAGTTCCTACGAGAAGTCGTCGGCGCAGGTGGAGATCGTCAATAACCTCAATGGACAGATCGAGATGCAGGTCACTCACGCACCGAGGAAGGGTCTGAGCGTGAAGCTCGAACGACCGGCCCTGGGGCCGAATAGTTCGACGATGCTGCGACTGGACTACGAACCGCCCGATCCGTCGGCGAAGGACGAACTCGATCTGGTGATCCGGATCAGCCCGAGCGGTCAGACCATTCCGGTCAAGGTCAACTTTTCGGTTCCGCCGAGTGTCATGGAGAAGATCCCGGAGGCGCTCCGGAAGCAGCAGAAACAGTAATTGGCCCGCGAAGTGCTTCCAGTGAGGTGGGAGGCACATCTCGGCAATGGCGATTACACCGTCAGGCAGTTCACCACTCGGCTCTGTACTCGAGAGCCAGCACCCCGGAGCGCGGGCACACGGCTCGATTCGCTCCGGTCATTCCATTGATTTCAAACAGTTTGTGAATGAGGCTGGGGCTCAGGAGCCGCCTGTCGCCGCTCCGACTCCGGACCAGGCGCCGAGGAGTTCCAAAGTGGAACTCAGTCCCATCCCGGGACCCATTCCGGACTCTGTCGAGGGATCAGGTGCACCGCGAACGGATACGCCCATCGCCACGACCGAACCTGAACTGCAGGAAAAGGCGTTGTCCGCGGTTCGGAATGCGCTTGAAGCTGCGGGTATCGGGGCGGGCCAGGTGGAGTTGAGTTACCGGGAGGAGTTGGTGTGGTATCCGGGCGGAAGCTGGATCAACCACTACGTAACGGCGACGGCGAGCGATGGAAGGACCATGGATTTCTCCGCCAAACTGGCGGAGCGCAGCCCGCAGGTGACTGCGACGGAGATCGATTCGTATCTTCTGCGGGAGGCCGTCATTAGCTAGAGAAGAGCCCGGAACCGCCGGGTTGGCGGGTTCCGGGCTCTCCACGTGCGGGGCCGGAAAGGAGTTTACTGCGGTCCAATGGCGATGATGGAGCCATTGGCGTAGAGCGGCTGACCGGGATTGACTTCCATGACGAAGCCAAGCGGCCGGTCGTTGCCGAAGGTGGCGGTCTGCGGGACCACGAAGACGATCTCGTAGATGCCGATCAGATTCTCGGCGAGTTTGGCGGAGACCACTTCGACACCAGCGTCATCGATGCCGACGGCGACCGCGGCGCGGACGAACTGGTCAATCTGCCCAACGCGATTGGTGTCGGCGGTGGGTGTGGTCTGCCCGAGGCCAATGGCGTACATGCGGAGGGTTTCGCCGCGGCGCGCCGGTGTTTCGGGCGTCACGACGAGACCATCCGATCGGATGACGACGGCGGCCCGCCGGTTATTCGGGAAATTATCCTCGAGGACGCCGGGTGACGCGGCGAGGATCGGGATACCGGAGACCGTGGTGTTGCCGCCCTGGACGGTGACGGTAGCCGAGGCGGTGGCGCCGGACAGTTCGAAGGGCGCCTGGATCAGGATCGATTCGGCGCCGTTGTGATTTGCAACCTGATAGATGGGAGCGAAGGCGGACCCGGCGTTCGAGGTAAACTCGACGCGGACGCCCTGGTATTCCAGCGGCAGACGGCCCCCGAGAAGGTTGGCGTTGCGTTCGCCGGTGATGCCGGGAGCGAGGCCGGCACCGGAGATCCGGATCAAGGTGCCGGGAGCGATGCCGGGGTCATTGCTGGCGGCGTTGCGGAAGCTCAGGGCGTTGAGGACCGGCCCGGGCAGCCGCGAGCCAAGGGTGAAGGTAACCGGAGGCTGGCCGGTGACCGTGGCCCTGATTGTGATGGTGCCGGGCGAGTTGCCGGCCACGACGTTGATGCTGGCATTGCCAGCGGCGTTGGTGGTCGAAGTTGCGGCGCTCAACTGCGCCGAACCACTGCTGAGGGCCCAGGAGACCACCTGGTTGTTGACGGGCGCGCCAGCGAGATCCGTAATGCGCACGGTGAGCGGCGCGGGGAAGGGCGCGTTGATGACGATACCGGTCTGGTTGTTGCCGGAGACGATGGCGATGCCGCCGACGAGGGACTCAACGATGACGTCGAAGAGCACTTCCTGGGCTCCGGCCTTCAGCCGGATCTGGTGGGTGCCGGGGACATTGCCGATGCGGACGCGGGTGGAAACCAGGCCGTTCTGGTCGGCGACAGCGACGGTGCCCTCCAGGAGCAGCGTGTTGGCCGTGACCACTTCCCACGTGACGGGGGTTCCGGTGAGGACGTTCCCGAATTCATCGGTGATGCGGGCGGCGAGGGCGAGCGGCAGAAGCTGCCCGGTGCGGCCGGTCTGGCTGTTGCCCTGGGTGATCACGGGTTTGCCGGGGTCCCCCGGGGTGACAGTGAGTCGAATCCCGCTGAAGAGCCGGTATTCCCCGCCAACGTCCACGATGAGATCGGCGATGCCGGTCCGGCCGGTGGCGATAACCTTGCAATTCGCAATGCCGTCCTCGCCGGTGAGAGCGGTGGTGCCTTCACAGCGGGCGAAGGGTCCGAGTGTGGTGTCGACATTCACGGTATACACGCGAACACCCACGTTGGGTATCGGCAATCCTGCCGAGACGCCCTGGCCGCCGCTGGTGACGACCTGGACTCGGACTGCGCCGTCCGCGGGGGTACCCAGCTTGGCGGTAATGGTCCGGTTTTCCTGTGGAGGCGACAGCAGGATTGCGGTGGGACTGCTATCGAAACCGCCGCCGAGGAAGGGGAACGCGGTGGCCACGAAGCTTGCGCTGCCGATCTCGGTATTGGCGGTCATGGTGTAGCTGAGCGTGGCCTGACCACCGGGGATCGAACCGCCGGGGATCCAATTGAAGCGGGACTCGCCGTTGGCGTCGGTGATCTGGTTGGGGTCGCTGGCCGAGGAAACGCCATCGGTGAAGGTCCATGTGACATTGACGCCAGGGATCGGGTTGTCATCCCCGTCGACAACGCGGACGATCAGCGGCTTGGTGAAGCCATTGAAAAGCTGCGTCAACTGGCCGTCGCCGGAGACCTTGAGGATGCGCGGTCCGATGGTGCCGGGGTCGCCTGGACCTCCGCCGGTACCGCCGGTCACGGTGCTGACAAACTCGCGGACGATGGCGCCGGAGGTCGCCCGGACGACGAACTCACCGTTCGTGGGGGGCGAGGTGACCTGGACGACAGCAATGCCCTGTCTGTTGGTGACGACATTGGTGGCGGAGAGTTGGACGCCGGGGACGGTGGCGGAGAAGGTGACAGGCGCGTTGAGGACGGGCTTACCGAGCGGGTCGACGACGCGGACGGCGTAAGGCTTCAACGGGGAGTTCGGGGCAACAAGCTGGCCACTGCCATACAGGAAGATCTCTGACGCGGGTCCGGCGGAAGATGAGGCAGCAAACAGAGCGGGGCCGCCGCTGCCGGGCCCGACATTGATGGCGCCGCCGGTATTGTTCTGGATCAGATCATAACGGTGGAGCAGTTGGCCCTGCAGGTAATACATGTTGCGCGGGCCGGGGAATTCGTCGGAGACGGCGTAGCTGGTAACGGCGGAAAGCGTCCCGATATTGGGGAAGCTGGCCTCGACGACGGTGAGTGTCGGATACGTCAGCTCCATGATGCGGGCGGCATTCTGAAGGTAAGCCAGTGCCTTGGTATTGCTGAGGATGATGATCTGGTCAGGGAACAGGAGATCCTGGGTGCCGGGCAGGGCGATGCCCGCCTCGGAAATGACGGCGGGGGCGGCAGGCTCACCCGTGTTGTTCTGCCCGGGAATGTTCAGGTCGAACACCTGGATGGAGCGGCCATTGAGCAGGTTGTTACCCGCAAGCATGTAGCGCCCATTCGGCGAAAAGGAGAGCTTGGCCGGTGAGGAGATCAACTGGGTGAAGCCGAGACGCTGGAAGGGGGGTGCTCCGGAGTATTCGAGAAGTTGAAACTGGCCGGTGATGAAGACACGGCCGGTAGGAGAAACGGAGACGTTATTGATGATGCCGATATTGCCGAACTGGCCTTCGACGGCGGCGGTGGAGAGGTCGACGATCGTGAGGAGGCCGGAAGTGGCAACGCCGCCGCTGATGACGAAGGCGTAGCGGCCATCGGGGCTGATGTCGAAATCGCGGGGCGTGCCGCCAATGACGGTGGTACCTGTAGCGAGGACATTCTCGGTAATGAGATCAATGGTATAGAGCGTGCCAGGCTGCGAGCCGGCAATCACATAGAGGCGGGTGCCATCGGGGCTGACCTGAGCGCGGGTCGCCGCGCGGCCATCGAGAGTGAGCGTGCGAACGGCGCCGGTCAACTGGCCGCTGACGATAGAGGCGAAGCTGACGGGCCCCAATGGGTTATTCGCGATGAAGATCGCTTTGTCTCCCTGGGGTGGGGAGAGGATCTGGAAGACGCCGGCCGGGGGATTGATACCACCCATGGAGAGGAGCTGCTGGGTATAGCCCTGGACGGTGGTGGAGGGACTGCCCGTGGGGGGCAGGACAAAGACGTTTCCGGCGACGGCGGTCCCCGCAAGTGCGACGAGCAAAAGACCGGTCAGGAGCGGAATCTGACGAAGATTCATGATCACCTCGAAGAGAGAGTAGACAGACGGCGGGTAGGAACGCGGCGGGAACTTTTTCAAGTATAGCAGATGGCGCAGAGCGGGGGAAGTAAAAGAAAATCGGGGAGGGCCGAAGCCCTCCCCGAAGTGTTTTGCTGGAACGAAGTTCCAACCAGGATTACTGGTTGAGGGCTTCGCTCTTCGCACCAGTACGCGTGACGGTCCAGGACTCGTCGAACATGTTCTGGTCGAGGATCAGCGGGATGTAGCCCATCGCCAGCCGCTGTGCGCCCAGGTCGGACACGAACGCGAAGCCGTGACCATACTGGAAGTTGCAGCGGATGATGATGTAACCCTGGAAGCCAGGAGTGGCAGCGATGTTGAGGTTGCCACCGGAGGACAGGGTGAACACCAGCTGGGTGCCTTCGTTCACGGTGCCGGAGGTCTGGGTCGCGGGAGCCGCGCCACCGCCTGCGGTCGCACCGTAGTAGTACACGTTGCAAGGACCACGCTGCGGCACGGTGCCGTAGGGGTCGAGCGAAGTGTTGGACACCACGAGACCCGTGTCAAAACCAGCCTGGTTCGAAACGAACGGATACAGGATGTTGGTCTGGCAGGGGTTGATGGTGAAGGTGGTGGCGGACTGCGGGTTATCCACGAAGCGCGGCACCGGAGCGGTGGAGGACGCCGTGAAGACCGTGGTGGTCGGCGCATAGTTGCCGGTCACCGTCGCAGTGCCGAGGCCCGGCAGCGGGTTGGAGCCGTAGGTCACGTTCACCGTGAAGGTCAGGCCACTGATCGCGCCAGGGTTGGAAGCAACGACTTCCCAAACTGCCACGCCAGCGCCGCCCGAGAGGGAGACGGAGGACGTGCCGCTGGAAGCGGAAGGCACACCGGGGAAGGCAGGCTGAGTCCAGGACGGGTAGGAAACCGTGCCGCCGGCGCCATTGGCGTCGTGGCCGGTCACGCGATTCGCCGTATCACCAGAAGAGTTCTTGGAACCATTGACAACCGAGAGGCTGACGTTGGCGGGAACGTTGGAGAAGCGGGCGATCAGACGGGTACCCTGAGTGGCCACGCCGGTGCCCGCGGGCATACCGACGTTACCGCCTGCAGGAGACGCGTTGGTGAACATGGACTCAGTGTTGTAGATCTTCCCAGGGATGTACTGGTGATAGATATCGTCTTCACCACTCGGCTGGGTGACGTCGTCATAGTTCGGGTTGTTGTGGCGGAATGCCGTACCAAACCGTTCCGTGAAGGTGATGTTGTACTGGTAGGTGCCGGGCTCGCACTGGTTGTAGTTGCCGCCGGTGGCCGAGAAGGTCATGCCGGGCTGGACAAAAGCAACCGTCAGCTGCGGATTGGTGAGAGCCAGCGAACCCGTACCGGAGATCGAGATGAACATGTTGATCGAGGTCGGGATCAGAGTGGAGCTCACGCCGAGCTGATTGGCGTTCGCGCGGACGTTGGTCAGGCGGATGATGCGGTTGCCCGCGGTGCCCGGGGGATCCACGGGAACGCCGAGCCAAGTCACCGAGTTGGCGCCGGACTGGACAGCCTGGTAAACGTTGTAACGGGAACCGCCAGTGTAGTTGGCAGTGCCATTACCGTTCGCCGAGGTCAGCCCGCAGTTGCCGGGGGCCAGGCAGGTCGACTGGATGGCAGGGGCCGGTTCGTCGATGAGGAGCATCGCTTCGGAGCCATTGCCAACCAGACGGCTGGTGACGTTGGTGTTCAGGAAGATCTGAACGTTGACGGTCGGAATGGGAGCGCCAGCGACGGTCGGGTTACCGCCGTTGCAAACGATCACAACCTGACCGACTTCTTCGGCCACGCCTTCGGCACGAGCGATCGGCGGAACGCCGGCATTCGCCGTGCACGACAGCGGATTAAACACCTGCGCGCTGGCGATACCGGTCACGACGACCAGAAGCGCCATCAGCAGGAGCGATTTGCGAAAACTAACCATTTCCTTCTCCTTGTGAAGATGCGGATTCGAATTGATGAAGGGTCTCTTTAACCTGAGCCTCAGCGGAAGTGAAGAGCGGAATCTCGGTGCTGAACGGCAAAAGAGGCAGCGCCGGAACGCTGTTGCGTCCATCTTTCGCTGCCGTCTTCGACGCCGGTTTGCCTTGGCGGATTCCCATGTAATTGTTTGTAAACCTGTTACTCTGTGCCCGCAGGATTCTCGCTGGCATGACGGCCTGACGTCTCCCACTGGAGAGCAGACTCATTCATACCACCTTTCCGAAGCGCGCGTCAAGCAAGTTCAGCCGACAGGCGCACACGGCAGGGCCACGATAAACCCCTACGCAGGCATTAAAACATGCATTGCAGGCGCAGGTCAATAGTTTCCTTATATATAGTTGATCGAATTCGCCGCGCGGACGTGATTCTGACGGCCCATCATCAGTCGCGGATCATCCGCTGGAGGCGTTTCATGCCCGATTTGAGCTCTTCGGTGACTTCCAGCATCTCGTTTGTGTCCCGAATGACGCGAGGTGTGAGAAAGATCACCAGCTCGGTGCGCTCCTTGGTGTACGACCGGTTGCTGAACAGGGCGCCCAGGCCGGGAACTCGCGTCAGAAAGGGAACGCCCGTGTTGGAATCCCCGCTCGATTCGTTGATGATCCCGCCGATCGCGATCATATCGTTGTCCTGAACGGTCACCTGCGTCTTGATCGTCCGCTGGCTGAAAGAGGGAGACTGGATGCCGGACGAGGATGACGGCGGTTGCGGCGCGGACACCTCCTGATCGATCTCGAGGGTGACGATTCCGGAGGGGTTGACGCGGGCAGTGATGCCGAGGCTGACACCCGTGCGCCGGTTGGTGATCGTGTTCGCAAACAGCGAGTTGCCGTCCTGGATGCCGCCGGTGACGGCCTGGGACTGCAGCATGGGCACTTCGATGCCGACGTTGATGGCCGCCGGGACGGAATCGGTGGCGATAACGGAGGGAGCGGAAATGACCCGGGCGCGAGTGCGCGTCTCCGCCGAGGTGAGGAACGCCAGCAGTTCGCGGCTCTGACCGATCAGGGCGCCGGCGGAGAGCGAGATGCCCTCGTTCATGGTCGCCTGGAGTTGACGCTGGGTCGTCGTCACCCCCGTCGTGGATTCGCCTCGACGGCGGAGGAAGGCGGCGATGCCGTTCGAGAGGGAACCGGTCAGGGCAACTTCATAGATCCGGGCCTCGATCAGGACCTGGCGGGGAGGGACGTCCAGGTCACGGAGCAGTTTGAGCACCGCCTCATATTCCTCTCCGGTGGCCAGGATGAGGAGGGAGTTGTCCATGAGATTGGGGACGACTCGGGGGCCTTTGGGCATCCTGCGCATGCTATACCCGTAGGGATCGTCGAGGTACTGTCCGGTCTGGTCCCGGTCGCGAGAGGACGAGCGTTCACGGTCGTCTCCGGTGCCGGACGACGGGGAACGCGTGCTGTAGGTAGGGCCCATCCAGCTACCGGGACCCATCATGCCCATGCCCCCCATCCCCATCATGGCCATCGGGTTCATCATGCCCATGCCGCCCATCCCCATCTGGTTCATGCCCATGCCACCCATCCCCATCTGATTCATACCCATGCCGCCCATGCCCATCTGACCCATGCCCATGCCGCCCATTCCGCCCATACCGCCAAACCCGAAACCGAAGCCGCCCATGCCCCCCATCATGCCCATCATGCCCATGCCCCCCATGCCGGGCTGCATGGAGTAGTAGAGACTCATGATTGCGAAGGCGAGCATATCGGCGCGTCCGTAGCGGACGCGGTAGACGTACGTATCCGTGCGGCCGGCAGCGCTCTCCACTTTGACATCGAGTTTGGCGAGCCACTCCTCGACTTCCTTGAACACGCCCGGATTCGGGGCAACAGCGATGAGGAGGTTGATGCGGTTGACGGGAACAAAGCGAATCGAGGAAAGGTCCTTGCCCATCGAGATCGACTTCATGAGGTCCTCGAGTTCGTCCGCAAGATCGGAGGGGCGGGAGTGTTTGACCTCGAAGAGGCGGACGCGCTGGCGGGCGAGCGCATCGGAGTCGAACATCGTGACGAGTTCCATGGTGCGTTTCATGGAACGGCGGGAGTCGAGTATCAGGAGCAGGTTGGCGGAAGGATAGCTCCAGGTTCTGCCTTCGGCGCCGAGGAATTCGTTGAGAAGTTTGGACAGTTCCTCGGCGTTGGCGTACTTCAGGAAGACGAGGTTGAGCATGGCGCGGTCGTCTTCGGGGATCTGGGAGGCGTCGACATTCGGACGCAGCGGCATGGAATTGAGCTGATTGAGCGGGACGATTCGATGGATGGACCCGGTTTCGACCATGGCATAGCCGTTGATGCGGAGGATGGTATCGAGGAGGGCGCGGGGGTCGATGTCGCGGGCCTCGCCGTAAGTATTGAGCGTGACGCTGCCCTGGACTTCGGGGTCGATGATGTAGTTCAGCTTGAGTTCGCGGGCAAGATAGTCAACCACTTCAACGAGGCTGACGTTCTGCAGGTTGAGGCCGCCGAGGGAGGCTGCCGGGGCGGGAGTGGCCTGACCGGGCAGGGGGGAGGTGGCACTGGGCTCCTGGGTCGCGGGCGTTTGGGCGGGTTGTGGCTTGGGAGGGGCGGGTTCGGGCTGGCCCTGGGGCATGCCGGCCTGGGGGCCGAAGCCGGGGGGAAGGCCTTTGGGGATGGGAATGGGCTTGGGCGGTTGCGCGGGCTGAGGCTGCTGGGCGGTAAGCGGGGTGGTGATGAGGAGGAGCGAGAGCGTCCAGGCAAGCACGGGTTTGAGGACAGGCATCATGGGTGACATCCTTTAGCGACAACTACTTACGGGCGGCGAGAGCGGCTTTTTCGGCGTCATCAAGGGCAGACTTGGCTTTGGTCCAACGGGAGCGGCCGAAGGGAGTGGCGCGCTGGAAGACGACCTCGTTGGCACGGATTTCGACGATTTCGAGAACGGGGCCGGAAGACGCAGGGGCCGCGGCCGTGGAGTCGGCCGCTTCGGCGGGTTCAGCCTTGGTGACCTGGTCTTCGGGACCGCGCGACCAACCGAAGGGTGTGCGGGTGTAGATCCACTTCTGGCCCTTGGCATCGGTGTGGCGCCACTGCTGAGCGTTGACGCGTTCGGCGCCCGCGGGGAGACCGGCGGGAGGCTTGGCGGCAGTCCGGGCAGGAGACTGGGCGGTGGTCTTGGAATCACCGGTGGGGGCCGCGGACGCGGTAAGGACGAAGGTGAGAGCGAAAAAGAGCGATTGAATCACGTTCATAGCCGTTCCTTGAGGCGTTTTTTGCGCTGGAAGAGTCCCTTTACTGCACTTTTTCCCAACGGCAGGATTTGCCGAAGGGGGTTTCGGTGACGAGTTTGCGGTATCCGCCGGTGACGGTGCCGGGCGGCGAATCGTCGCCCTCGACGCAGCCTTTGAAGCTACCGCCGAGATCGACTCCGGGCCCACGAACGGCTTCGGCGGAGACGGTCTTCGCCGCTGGCTTGGCGGCGCCTTTTTCCGGGGCGGCTTTGGCCTTGCCCGGGGCACGGGGTGGGGTCTTGTCGCGGATGGTCTGGAAAGGAGCGTTGATGGTTTCGCCATCCCACTCGAAGGTGAGACCATCGCCGGCGATGGCGAGAAGGGTGAATTCGCCGACGCGTTCGCCGGTCTGATAGGACTTCTGAGGCTGGCCGGAAGCGACCGAGAGGACCACCCGCGGGGCGCCGCCGAAATTCATGACGCCGTAGTAGCGGGGGAGTTCGGGCCGGGGCTTCGGAGCCGGGGCCTCGATGATGACTTCGGGGTTGCGCTCGGGATGGAAGGGGAGTTGTTGCGCGATGTCGAGGTAGTCGGCGGGGCGGACTTCGGCGGGGGGTTCGGGGAGGGCGACGAGGGGATGCGGCCCGTCATGGCACCGTGCTGGCCACCGGAAATCTCAAGGTTGTAACGC
>ERZ761609.2829-NODE-2829-length-12209-cov-6.684548_pt1 | contig 12209 bp, 9 predicted proteins | sample MGYA00511163_ERZ761609 | MGnify/ENA primary metagenome ERZ761609 (study PRJEB28899, sample SAMN02445070) | bioreactor sludge metagenome | biome: EBPR sludge | place: Australia: Brisbane, Thorneside Wastewater Treatment Plant | collected 2011-12-16 ... | reverse complement strand
ACGCTGCCACAGGAAAGCGTCGCCAGGGTACCCGAAAGCAGCGTCCAGGGGGCGCGCCTTGATGGCGCGGCTGGGAGATTTCGACCGCGCCGAAGAGGCCTTGGCCGAGGCGCTGGCCTCTGCCGCGCAGCACTGGGCGCGGCAGGGACCGCCGGACAGTCCGATGGGCTGGCTGTTGAAAGTGGGAGTGCGCAAAGCCATCGACCGTATCCGCAAGGAAGGGCGCGAGGCGCAAAAGGCGCGTGATCTGGCGCCTTTGCTGCGCGAGGAGGCGGACCTTCCCGAGGAGATTGCGGATGAACGGCTGCGGCTGATCTTCACCTGCTGCCACCCGGCGCTGGATCGCAAAAGCCAGGTGGCGCTGACCCTGCGCAGCATTGCGGGCCTGACCACCAGCCAGATTGCCGCCGCCTTTCTGGATCAGGAGCCAACCATGGGGCAGCGGATCAGCCGGGCCAAGGCACGGTTGGCACAATCTGGCGCGGGGTTCGTGGTGCCCGGCCCAGAGGACTGGGCAGCCCGGCTGGGGGCGGTGCTGGATGTCATCTATCTGATTTTCAATCAGGGTTACGGGCAGGGCCCCAAAACGGGCCGTGATCTCTGCGAAGAAGCGCTCTTTCTGGCACGGCTTTTGCTGCGGCTCTGCCCGGATCAGGCCGAGGCGGAGGGGCTGCTGGCGCTGCTGAGCCTGACCCATGCCCGACACGCCGCCCGTATCGGCCCGGATGGGGCGCTGGTGCCACCGGTGGAGCAAGACCGCGCAGCATGGGATGCGGCTTTGCTGGCCGAGGCCGAGACGCTGTTGCAGGCCGCATTGCCACGCCGCAGCCCCGGCCCGTTCCAGATCAAGGCAGCGCTGGCGGCGTGCATCATGGCCCCTGATGGCCCCGACTGGCGGCAAAGCCTGGCGCTTTACGATGCGCTGCTGCGCTTTGAACCCTCGCCGGTGGTGCATCTGAACCGGGCTGTGGTGTTGATGGAACTGGGGCTGCTGGAGGCCTCTAACGCGGTGCTGGCCTCCGTCGCGGAAATGCTGGCCGATTATCAACCGCTCTATGCGGTTCGGGCTGAGTGGTTCAGCCGCATGTCACGCTGGACTGAGTCGCGCGCCGCCTATGCCGAGGCCATCGCCCGCGCGCCCTCTGCTGCGGATGCATTGTTTCTGCGCAAACGGCTTGCTGCGCTGCCGCATTGACGGGCATTTGTGCGAAACTCCCTGAAAACCAAAAAAAAGGCCGAGCAGAAGCTCGGCCCAAGTCCAACAGGGAGGTATGAAGGCGGCGAGAGAAGAACTCAACCGCTGCCTTCAAGCGGGGATGTAGGCCTGCGCGCGATTCCGTGCAAGGCTGAACATGCTGCGCCTGCGGCATGGCCGCCATGCGTTTGGCGCATGGCTTTGCTGCGTCTGGGGCAAGCTGCTGAAAGATATGGCAAATTGTAAAGATTGCCCAAATGCGAAAGGCCCCCCGTTGCGGGAGGCCCTTGATGCGCGTGCGAGGTCAGAGCCGCGCTCAGGCCGGGTTCTGCTTGCGGAAGGTGAAAATTTCCTCGGTCACGAAATCGCGGAAGGCCGAGACACGTTTGGAATGGCGCAATTCTTCCGGGCAGGCGAGAAACACCGGCACCTCGTTCGACTCCACCTCTGGCAGCACGCGCACGAGATGCGGGAAATCCTCGGTCACATAATCCGGCAGCACCCCGATACCCAGATTGGCCAACACCCCCTGCAACACACCAAAATAGTTGTTCACCGTCAGGGTGGAGGGGATGTCATGGCTCATCAACTGCGCCACCAGCAACGCACCCGCCGAAACCTGCGCTGTGCCGGCATGCTGGCAGATCAGGCGATGCGCGCTGAAATCCTCCATCGAAATCGGTGTGCCATGCTGCTCCAGATAGGCTTCTGACGCATAGAGCCGCATTTTGATGTTCATCAGGCGTCGCCGGATCAGGTCAGCCTGGCTGGGTTCCTTCATGCGGATTGCCACATCGGCCTCGCGCATCGGCAGGTCGAGCACGCGTTCTTCCAGCATCAGGTCGATCTTCACCGCCGGGTATTTGGCGTAAAGTTTCGCCAGACGCGGGGCCAGCCAGAGCGTGCCAAAGCCGGTTGTCGTCGTCACGCGCAGCTCGCCAAACACCTCATCCTCGCTGTCGCGGATGCGGGCGGCGGTGGCATCGAGGCGTTTCACCATCGAGGTGGTGGCGTCAAACAGCAACTCGCCCTGTTCAGTGAGAATCAGTCCTCGGGCATGGCGGTGGAACAGGGTGACATTCAGGCTTTCTTCCAGCGCGCGGATCTGTCGCGAAACGGCAGATTGGCTCAGATGCAAGGTATCCCCCGCATGGGTCAGGCTGCCCGCATCCGCCACGGCGTGAAATATTCTGAGCTTGTCCCAATCCATCACGAAACTCTGTGCCTGTTTTTCTACCGCTAACATCTATGCGCTTACATAGTTACCCAAATCTGCGCGTAAATGGGGGAATGTCGCAAATTTCCCCCTTTGTAGGTCAGCATTTTTGACCTATCATCGAGAAAAGTTCACGATGCATGGGGAGGTGCGGAATGAACGTGCAGAATGGAATCCGTCAGGGCGTGTCGCTGGCGGATCGCTATGATCTCACGAAAACGCCGGTTCTGTTGAACGGCACGCAGGCTTTGGTGCGGCTGATGCTGATGCAGCGGGCGCGCGATCAGGCCGAGGGCCTTGATACGGCGGGGCTTTGCACCGGCTATCGCGGCTCGCCTCTGGGGGCGGTGGATCTGACCATGCAAAAGGCCGCGCGGGAATTGGAGGCCGCACAGATCCGCTTTCAGCCCGGCCTGAACGAGGATCTGGCGGCAACCGCGATCTGGGGCAGCCAGCAAGCGGAACTGCGCGGTGAAGGGCGGCATCAGGGCGTGTTCGCGCTGTGGTATGGCAAGGGGCCGGGGGTGGACCGCACGGGCGACGTGATGCGCCATGCCAATATGGCCGGGACCAGCCGTTTCGGCGGCGTTCTGATGGCCATGGGCGATGATCACACCGGCGAAAGCTCCACCGTTTTGCACCAATCCGACTGGGCGATGGTCGATGCCTATATGCCGGTGGTCAGCCCCGCGGGCGTGCAGGAAGTGCTGGATTACGGGCTCTATGGCTGGGCGCTCAGCCGGTTTTCTGGGCTTTGGGTCGGGCTGAAAACCATGAAGGATACGGTGGAGGCCACGGCGGTGGTGGATGGCAACCCGTTCCGCCAGCGCTTTGTCATGCCGGAATTCCGCATGCCGCCCGGCGGCCTCAACATCCGGCTGGGCGACACGCCGGTCGCGCAAGAGGCGCGGATGATCGACTTCAAGCGCTTTGCCGCCGAGGCCTTCTCGCATGCCAATGGCATGGACAAGCGCATCTGGGGGCGGCCTGGTGCCAAGATCGGCATGGTGGCGGCGGGCAAGAACTGGCTCGACCTCAGCCATGCGCTGTCGCTGCTGGGCATCGACGGGGCCGAGGCCGAGCGGCTGGGGATCACCACCTACAAGGTCGGCCAAACCTTCCCGCTGGACATGAAGGGCTTTCATGACTGGGCCGAGGGGCTGGAGATCATCATCGTCATCGAGGAAAAGCGCAAGCTGATCGAGGTGCAGGTGAAGGAGGCGATCTTTGACGATCGCCGGGGCCGCCGTGTGCTGGGCTGGCATCATGACCGCACCAAGGAAGAGCTGTTCCCGACGCGCTATGCGCTCGACCCGCTGATGATTGCCGAAAAGATCGGCGGCATCCTGATCGAGGAAGGCCGCGGCACCGAGGCGGTGAAAGCGGGCCTTGCGCGCATCGGCGAGGCGCGGCGCGCCGACAATGCCCGCGACATGGCGGCGCGACTGCCCTATTTCTGCTCGGGCTGCCCGCATAACAGCTCGACCAAAGTGCCGGAGGGCAGCCGCGCCTATGCGGGCATCGGCTGTCACTATATGGTGCAATGGATGGACCGCGACACCAGCGGCTTCACCCATATGGGGGGCGAAGGGGCGAACTGGATCGGCGAGGCGCCGTTTTCGACCCGCGACCATGTGTTCCAGAACCTTGGCGATGGCACCTATAACCATTCCGGCGCGCAGGCCCTGCGGGCGGCTTTGGCGGCCAATGTGAACATCACCTACAAGATCCTGTTCAACGATGCCGTTGCGATGACCGGCGGTCAGTTCAACGAGGGCGGGCTGACGCCAAGCCGCATTGCGCGGGAAGTTCTGGCCATGGGCGTGCGCGAACTGGCGCTGGTGCATGACCCGAAGGAAAATCTCGACCTGTCGAAATTCCCCGCAGGCATCAGCATTTACACCCGCGACGCGCTGGAGGTGGTGCAAAAGCGCCTCGCCACCGTGCCGGGGGTGACGGTGCTGCTTTATGTGCAGACTTGCGCCGCCGAAAAGCGCCGCCGTCGCAAGAAGGGCAGCTTCCCCGAGATCGACAAGCGGGTTTTCATCAACACCGACATCTGCGAGGGCTGCGGCGATTGCGGCGTGCAGTCGAATTGCGTCTCGGTCGTGCCGGTGGAAACCGAGCTGGGCCGCAAGCGCGCCATAGACCAAAGCTCCTGCAACAAGGATTTTTCCTGCGTGCAAGGCTTCTGTCCTTCTTTCGTGACACTGGAGGGCGCAAAGCCGCGCAAGGCCGAAGGGCGGGCGCTGACGTTGCCCGATCTGCCCATGCCTGCGCTGCCCGCGATCCGGGGCACGCATAACATCGTCATCACCGGCGTGGGGGGCACCGGCGTGGTGACCATTGGCGCCATTCTCGCGATGGCGGCGCATCTGGATGGCAAGGGTGCCGGCATGATGGAGATGGCGGGGCTCGCCCAGAAGGGGGGCGCGGTGCATATCCATTGCCGGATCGCCGAGCAGCCGGCCGATATTTCCGCAATCCGGGTGGCGGTCGGCGAGGCTGACGCGGTGATTGGCGGTGATCTGGTGGTGACCGCCGGGGCCAAGACGCTCGGGCTGATGACAACCGGGCGCACCCGGGCCGTGGTGAACGATCATGACATCGTGACCGGCGAATTCACCCGCAACACCGAATTCCGCATCCCGACCGAGGATCTGCGCGTGGCATTGCAGGCCCGGCTGCGCGAGGGCGTGGGGTTTCTGGATACGTCCGAATTTGCGCGGGTGATGCTGGGGGATTCGATCTATTCCAACATGGTGCTGTTGGGCATGGCCTGGCAGGGCGGGTTGGTGCCGCTGTCGCTGGCCGCGCTGCGCGAGGCGGTGCGGCTGAATGGGGCAGGGGTGGAGGCGAATTTGCGCGCCTTCGATCTGGGCCGCTTTGCACAGGCCTTCCCCGATCAGGCGCTGGCGCTGATGGTGCCGGTGCCGGTCGCCCCGGTGGACCCGGTGGCCTTTCGTGCGGCGCATCTGCGGGATTGGCAGGATGAGGGGCTGTCCGCGCGCTATCTGGCGCGTGTGAACGCCGCCCCCGCCAGCCTGCGGCTGTCGCTTGCCAAAGGGTATCACAAGCTGCTGGCCTATAAGGATGAATACGAGGTCGCGCGGCTGCATCTGCAAACCCTTGAAAAGGCGAAAGACCATCTGACCGGCGATTTGCGCCCCACGTTCCACCTCGCGCCGCCGGTTCTGCCGGGCAAAGGGGCCGATGGCCGCCCGAAAAAGCGTGCTTTCGGGCCCTGGATCTTGCCGGTGTTCCGGCTGCTGGCCGCAATGAAGCGCCTGCGCGGCACGGCGCTGGACCCGTTCGGCTGGCATCCGGAGCGCAAGATGGAACGCGCGCTGATTGCCGAATACGAGGCCGATCTGGATGCGCTTTTGCCTTTGCTGACCCCGGCGACAGAAGCCGCGCTGCGCGAACTGCTGGAACTGCCGCTGACCATCCGGGGCTATGGTCCGGTCAAGCTGGCCAATGCGGCCAAGGCGGCAACCCGGCGGGCCGAGTTGATCGCGCTGATCCGGGCGGGGGGCGATGCGCCCCGGCTTGCGGCCTGAGTTGCAAATCGGGCCGGGCAGTTTTGCAAATTGCCCGGCGCTTTGCAAAATGACGGGCGAAGCATTGCAAAGCCGATATGCGCTTTTCCCCGCCGCGCGCCAGGCGTATGCTTTGCCAAATCACCCCGTCAGAGGGAGGGCAGGCGATGGCAGTTGGTGTGTTCGATTCAGGTCTGGGTGGCCTCACGGTGCTGGATGCGGTCAGCCGCAAACTGCCCGATGTGCCCTTTGTCTATTTTGGCGACAATGCCCATGCGCCTTACGGGGTGCGCACCCATGATGACATTTTCAACCTGACCTGCGCTGCCACGCAGCGCCTGTGGGATGAGGGCTGCGATCTGGTGATCCTCGCCTGCAACACCGCCTCGGCAGCCGCGCTGAAACGGATGCAGGAAACCTGGCTGCCGCCGAACAAGCGCGTGCTGGGGGTCTTTGTGCCGCTGATCGAGGCGCTGACGGAACGGCAATGGGGCGACAATTCGCCCCCGCGCGAAGTCTCGGTGAAACATGTGGCGCTGTTTGCGACCCCTGCCACCGTGGCCAGCCGCGCCTTTCAGCGCGAACTGGCGTTCCGCGCCATCGGGGTGGATGTGGAGGCGCAACCCTGTGGCGGTGTGGTGGACGCCATTGAGCAGGGGGACGAAATACTGGCGGATGCCTTGGTGCGCAGCCATGTCGAAAGCCTGAAACGCCGCATGCCGCAGCCGCAGGCCGCCATCCTGGGCTGCACACACTACCCCTTGATGCAAAAGGCCTTTCAGGAATCGCTTGGCCCGGATGTAAAGGTGTTTAGCCAGGCCAATCTCGTGGCGGAAAGCCTGGGCGATTATCTGGCGCGGCGGCCAGAGTTCCTTGGCAGCGGCACCCAATCGAAGTTTCTGACCACGGGCGACCCGGCCTATGTTTCCTCCAAGGCGACGCAATTCCTGCGCCGCCAAATCGTGTTCGAAGCAGCCTGAGTGCCAAATCCTCTTGCATCGTTGCCCCTCGCACCGCAAAGAAGGGGCGCAATTCTGCATAGGGGCGAACCATGAAAAAGCGCATCGCGATCCTTGGGGCATCTGGCTATACGGGGGCCGAACTGGTGCGCCTGATCGCCAGCCATCCGCAGATGCAGATCGTGGCGCTGTCGGCTGACCGCAAGGCCGGGCTGGAGATGGCCGAGGTCTTTCCGTTTTTGCGGCATCTGAGCCTGCCAAGACTTTGCAAAATTGATGAGATTGATTTTGCAAAGGTTGATCTCGCTTTTTGCGCGCTGCCCCATGCCACCAGTCAGGCTGTCATCAAGGCTTTGCCGCGCGATTTGAAGATCGTCGATCTTTCCGCCGATTTTCGGCTGCGCGATGTGGCGGAATACGAAAAATGGTATGGCCAACCGCATGCCGCACCGGATTTGCAATCCGAGGCGGTCTATGGCCTGACCGAGTTTTACCGCGAAGACATCCGCGCGGCGCGGCTTTGTGCGGGCACCGGCTGCAATGCCGCGACCGGGCAATATGCGATCCGCCCCTTGATCGAGGCGGGCTGCATTGATCTGGATGATATTCTGCTCGATCTGAAATGCGGGGTGTCGGGGGCAGGGCGGTCCTTGAAGGAAAACCTGCTGCATGCTGAACTCTCGGAAGGCACCTATGCCTATTCTGCGGGCGGCAAGCACCGGCATCTGGGCGAGTTTGACCAGGAATTCAGCAAGATCGCCGGGCGGCCTGTGCTGGTGCAATTCACCCCGCATCTCGCGCCGATGAACCGGGGCATCCTCGCCTCGGTCTATGTCAAGGGCGATGCGAAGACTTGCTGGGCGGCGCTGGAGGCGCGCTATGCGCTGGAACCGTTCATCGAGGTGCTACCTTTCGGCGCACTCCCCTCGACACGCGATATTCGCGGCTCCAATTTGTGCCATATCGGCGTGGTGGCGGATCGGATTCCGGGCCGCACGCTGGTGGTGGCGGTGCTGGACAACCTGACCAAGGGCTCCTCGGGGCAGGCCATCCAGAACGCGAACCTGATGTTGGGGCTGGAGGAGAGCGCGGGCCTGATGCTCGCGCCCGTCTTCCCGTAAGGAGGCGAGGATGAAGGGGCTGAAAAAGACCCGGCGTATTCAGATTTTGGCTTTGGCCTTTGTGGCCTTGGCCGGATCTACCGCGCTGATCGGCTATGCGATGCGCGACGGCATCAACTTTTTCCGTGCCCCTGCGCAGGTCATCGCCGAACCGCCCGAGGAGGGTGAGGTCTTTCGCCTGGGCGGTCTGGTCGAACCGGGCAGCCTTGTGCGCGGGCAGGGCGAAACGGTCAGCTTCAACGTGACGGATGGTGCCGAGGTGGTGCCGGTTCGCTTCACCGGTGTCTTGCCCGACCTGTTCACGGAAGGCCAGGGCATGATTGGCACCGGGGTTCTGGTCAATGGCACCTTTGAAGCGACAGAAATCCTCGCCAAACATGACGAAAGCTATATGCCGAAAGAGGTGATGGAGGCGCTGAAAGAACAAGGCGTGTACCAGGTGCCGGATCAGGGCGGATCGTAACGCACGCAGGGTTACGGCAGGGTTAACCGTTCCGCGCGAGGCTCAACCTCTTTGCAGAGGGCTGGCCATGAAAACGATGCGCGAAAAATCGGTGCGTGATCTTGCCGAAGAGATTGTCGCCCGCGAGGGCGGCTATGTGAATGACCCCGACGATCCGGGGGGAGCGACCAATTTCGGCGTCACCATCCACACCATGCGCCGTCTGGGGCGCGATCTCGATGGGGATGGCCGGGTGACCCCGGCGGATGTGCGAAGGTTGACACGGGCTCAGGCGGTCGAGATTTTCCTGACCGATTACTTTGCAAAACCCGGTTTGGCAAACCTGCCTTTGCAAATTCAGGCCTCGGTTTTTGATATGTATGTGAATGCCGGAGCCAATGCGGTGCGCATCCTGCAACGCTTGCTGACGCGTCTGGGCTGGCCCGTGGTGGCGGATGGCAAACTTGGCCCCAAAACTCTGGCCGCCGCGCATCGGGCTGCGGCCGAGGTGCCGCAATTGGCCGATGCCTATGGCGTGGCGCGACGCGACTACTATTACAGCCTCGGGGATGCTCGCCCCTCCAGCCGCAAATATTGCCGGAGGCGCGATGGCGGCAAGGGGGGCTGGATTTTGCGGGCCGAGGAGTTCATCTCGCCTGCGCTGCACCTGACCGAGGCGCAACATCGCATGCGGGTGGCAGCATGGGGCTGAATTTCCTCAGCGATAGCGCCCGCCTCAAGCGGATTTCCGATCTGTTGCAGGAGGCGGATAACCCGACCCTTCCGGGCGCGATCGAGACCATCAACCGCGCGATCCGTCCGGCCTCTGTGCTGGGGATTTTCGCGCTGATCGGCCTCGCTTTTCTGGACCCGCCGCGCTATGCGGCGGGGATGCAGGCCTTGCGGGCCACGCCGTTTCCCGTCTGGGCTGTTGCGGTGCTGGTCATGACGCTGCATTTTCTGACGAAATCGGCCCCCGCAACGCCGCGAACTTGACCCGCCTTCCGCCCTCTGGCAAGAGCCGGAGGGCTAGGAAGGACGTGAGAGATGAACCTGTTCACCGAACTGCGCAAGCTTGTGATCGCCGAATTGGGGGCCATGACCGAGGCCGGGCTGCTGCCCGCGGGCCTCGATCTGGGGGCCGTCGCGGTCGAGCCACCGCGTGATCCCGCGCATGGCGACATTGCGACCAATGCCGCCATGGTGCTGGCCAAACCCGCAGGCCAACAGCCGCGTGTGATCGCCGAGGCCTTGGCCGCCCGTCTGGCCGCCGATCCGCGCGTGGCCTCGGCCGAGGTGGCGGGGCCGGGTTTCCTCAATATGCGTCTGGTACCCGGCGTCTGGCAGGATCTGGTCAAGACCATCCTGACCACCGGCACCGATTATGGCCGCTCGACCCTGGGTGCGGGAACCAAGGTGAACGTGGAATTTGTCAGCGCCAACCCGACCGGGCCGATGCATGTGGGTCATGTGCGTGGTGCCGTGGTGGGCGATGCGCTGTCCAATCTGCTGGCCTTTGCGGGCTGGCAGGTGACGCGCGAATATTACATCAATGATGGCGGCGGGCAGGTCAATGTGCTGGCCCGCAGCGCCTATGAGCGCTACCGCGAGGCCAATGGGCTGGAGCCGGAAATCCGTGAGGGTCTGTATCCCGGCGATTACCTGATCCCGGTGGGCGAGGCATTGAAGGCCAAATACGGCACCAGCCTGATCGACCAGCCCGAATCCGTCTGGCTGGAGGATGTGCGCGAATTTGCCACCGAGGCGATGATGGCGATGATCCGCGAGGATCTGGCGGCGCTTGGCGTGCGGATGGATGTCTATTCCAGCGAGAAGGCGCTTTACGGCACAGGCCAGATTGAAGCGGCAATCGAGACGCTGCGCGGGATGGACCTGATCTATGATGGCGTGCTGGAGCCGCCAAAGGGCAAGACCCCCGAAGATTGGGAACCGCGCGAGCAGACCCTGTTCCGCTCCACCGCGCATGGCGATGACGTGGATCGCCCGGTGATGAAATCGGATGGCAGCTGGACCTATTTTGCGCCCGATATCGCCTATCATTACAACAAGGTGCAGCGCGGCTTCGATCAGCTGATCGACATTTTTGGTGCCGATCATGGTGGCTATGTGAAGCGGATGAAGGCGGCGGTCTCGGCCCTGTCCGGGGGGCGTGTGCCGCTGGATATCAAGCTGATCCAGCTTGTGAAGCTGTTCAAGAATGGCGAACCCTTCAAGATGTCGAAACGCGCGGGCACTTTCGTGACCTTGCGCGATGTGGTCGAGGAAGTGGGGGCCGATGTCACCCGCTTTGTCATGCTGACCCGCAAGAATGACATGGCGCTGGACTTCGACTTTGACAAGGTGATGGAACAGTCGAAGGACAACCCGGTTTTCTACGTCCAATATGCCAATGCCCGCATCAACTCGGTCTTGCGCAAGGCGCGCGAGGCGGGGGTGGCGGTCGATGACACCACATTGGCGGGTGCCGATCTGGCCCTGCTGAACCACCCTGCCGAACTTGCGCTGATCGGGAAGCTGGCCGAATGGCCGCGTCTGGTCGAGATTGCTGCCAAGGGGAACGAGCCGCATCGTGTGGCCTTCTACCTTTATGAGCTGGCCTCTGATCTTCACGGGCTGTGGAACCGCGGCAATGATGAGCCTTCCTTGCGTTTCGTGCAGGAAGATGCGGCTGTGACGCAGGCGAAAATCGGCCTTGCCCGCGCTGTGGGCGTTGTGATTTGCGCTGGTCTTGCTATTCTGGGCGTCACCCCGGTCGAGGAAATGCGCTGATAATGGCGCCCCGCCGGGAGGAACAGGCATACCGGCGGGGTGGCACGTCTGCCCCTGCACCCATGGGGCAGAACATGGCAGAGTTGAACTATGACCGTTACGCAGCGGCGGGCTATGATCGCCAGGCTGCTGCACCGCGCCGCCGCAGCTTTGTGACAATGGCGGGTGGGATCATGTCCCTGGGTCTGGCGCTTGGCGCATGCTGGTGGGGCTACAAGATTGCCGTGCGCAATGTCGTTGGCATTCCCGTCATCAAGGCGCTGGAAGGACCGATGCGCGTGGCCCCTGAAAATCCGGGCGGTGCCGTGACGGCGCATCAGGGGCTGTCGGTCAATGATGTGGCTGCCGTGGGGGCGGCCACTCCTTTACCCGAGGAAATCATTCTGGCCCCGCGTCCGGTTGATCTGGCCGAAGAGGATGCGCCCGGTCTGGCACCTCAGCCCCCTGCGAGCTTGTTGGCCCCTGTGCCGCAGGAGCCTGCCGCCTTGCCAGAACAGGCGGCCGCAGATTCACCTCTGGACCCTCTGACCACCGTCGCACCTTTGGGTTCGGCCCCAGAGATCACTGCGTCCGCAGATGTGCTGGCCTTGGCCGACAGTATCGCCCAAGGTGCCGCGCCCCTTGCTGCCCCGGCCAGCGACGCGGCAATCGCGGATGCTCCTGTGGTGCCCGGCGGGCTGGGAAAATCATTGCGCCCGCTTGCCCGACCTGCTGGGATGGTAACGGCCGCCGCAACGGGCACCGATGCCGCCGTTGCAGCCGCGCTGCAAACCGCAAGCCGCGAGGTTGACGCCGGCTCCTTGGCGGCTGGCACACGGCTGGTGCAGTTTGGGGCCTTTGACACCGCCGATGAGGCCCGCGCGGCCTGGGACAAGATCGCCGGCCAGTTCGGCGAGCTGATGGCGGGCAAGGGGCGGGTGATCCAGTCGGCCACCAGTGGCGGGCGC
>ERZ761609.2828-NODE-2828-length-12217-cov-5.958971_pt1 | contig 12217 bp, 12 predicted proteins | sample MGYA00511163_ERZ761609 | MGnify/ENA primary metagenome ERZ761609 (study PRJEB28899, sample SAMN02445070) | bioreactor sludge metagenome | biome: EBPR sludge | place: Australia: Brisbane, Thorneside Wastewater Treatment Plant | collected 2011-12-16 ... | reverse complement strand
ACGGCCAGCGCAAGCGCGGAAACGATCAGGGCGGGGCGGCGGGTCATGTGGAACTCCCGGGTTTTCTGTTTTGTCATGAGCCTTTGTTTAGTGCGTTTGCCTGCCGCGTCATCACTTTTTCAGGCGAGGGGCTTCACATCCCCGATACAATCGGGGTCTAAGGCCCCTCAAATGTCCTGAAGGAGCCTATTGATGTTGAAGCAGAAAGTCCGGGCAGCCCTCATTGCTGCGACTGCCGCGCTCCTTGCTGCCTGCGCGCACGAGAAAGCTCCCGCGCCGGCTTCGCCCGTTGCCGCCGCCGAAACGCCCACCGAACCCGCGCGCGTGCTGCTGATCGGCCTTGATGGACTGCATCCCTCGATGCTCGACAGCTGGGACGCGCCCAACCTGAAAGCCCTCGCCGCCCGCGGCGTGCGCGCCGAGGCGATGTATCCGGTGATGCCGTCCGTCACATTCGTGAACTTCTACTCCCTCGCCACCGGCCTCTATCCCGAACATCACGGCATGGTCGACAATTACCCCTACGACCGCGACGGCCAGCGCCAGTTTGACCGCGCCACCGGACCGCAGGAAGAATTCTGGTGGCAGGGTGAGCCGGTCTGGGTGACGGCCGAAAAGCAGGGCCTCTCCACCTCCATCATGTTCTGGCTCGGCTCTGAAGTGCCGCATGACGGTATCCGCCCGGCGCGCTGGACACCCTACCAGCACGACAAGCCCTATCAGGAGCGCGTCGATGAAGTGCTCGCCTGGTATGACGGCGCGGCAGAAAAAAGCCCGCGCTTCGCTGCCATCTATTTCGACCGTGTCGACACGGCCGGCCACTATACCGGCCCGCGTTCCGACAAGACAAAAGAGGCGGTCGCCGAAGTGGACGGCTATGTCGGCCAGCTCGTCGCGGGTCTCGAGGCGCGCGGCCTGCTCGCCTCCACCACCATCATCGTCGTCTCCGATCACGGCATGGCCTGGATCAATCCCGATCAGGTCGTCGATATCGGCGAGTTCCTGGACCTGAAATCCCTCACTGTCTCGCAATTCGCCGGCCCCTATGCCGGCTCGGCGCATCCTTTCCTGCATGTCTATGGCGAAGGCCCGGCGCTGGAAGCGGCCTATCAAGGCCTCAAGGATTTCCACCCCAACATTCATGTCTACAAACGCGGCGAGATGCCCGCGCACTATCATTTCGACCACCCGACGCGCGGGCCCGATCTCTTCATCGTCGGCGATCCCGGCTGGGTCGTGCGCAATGCCGATCTTGGCGGTTGGCGCCCGCCAATCCCCGGCATGCACGGCTATGACAACCGTGCCCCGGAAATGAACGCCACCTTCATTGGCGCCGGCCCCATCTTCCCGGAAGGTGAAGTCGCCGCGCCGTTCGAAAACGTCAACGTCTACAGCTTCATCGCTTGCGCCCTCGGCCTCACCCCGGTTGAGACAGACGGTGACCCAGCCGTCGTGGCGCAAGTCACCGCCGGCCGCTGCCCGGCGCCGGAAGAATGACGGTCTATCCTCTCCCGTTTACGGGGGAGGTGTCACCGAAGGCTACGGAGGGGGGCCAGCAGTGCGGGGCCGGCAACAGCTCACTCCTCCAGCTTCTCCATCTCGGCGCTGATGATCTCCATCAGTTCCGGATGCTCGGTCTGGATACGCATCAGCTCGGTCATCATCCGGCCCTGCGTCTCGACGACCTGGGTATAGTTGCCGCCGAAAATCTGCATCGCCTTCAACGGGTCTGTGTCGTCTTTCAGCACCTCACCCATCTTGTTCAGGCCCTCGGCCGCCTTGCTGATCTTGCCTGCCGCAGCCTTGGCGCTCTGCTCGTCCTTCACCGTCTCCAGAGCGTCCGCGATACGCGTCATCTCGGTCAGGTAGGCCGCGCCGATATCCTGGGCGGAGGAATTCTTGGTGATGTTCTTGCCCTCCGGCGCCCCGCCTTGCCCACACCCCGCCAGCGCCAGAGCCCCGGCCAGAACCACCGCCGCAAAAAATCCGTTCTTCATGTCAGTCCCCTCGTCTCCCGGCGCGCCCGCCGATGGATGATGCCCGATAGGACCATGATGAGGGCCGGAGGGCAAGTTCGGGGGCGGTCGTCACTCTACTGGCTCGATGGCCGGCACGTGCAGAGTTGATGCGCGATAGGCATCAACAAGCGCTGGCAAAGGCATGTAAATGCGAAGTGTCAGCTTGAAATCGCCGCTTGAGGGTGACGGCAGCCAGTTTGCATCGCGCTCACCGCCGGGAGCGTCTGGCTGGACATAAATATCAATCGACCCATCCGCATTGCGCAAAAGGGCATCGCGGCTGCCGATTGCGTAGCGGTTGAGCGCGTTGTCGACGAACTGGAATCGTTCAGCGTCGTACATGGTCAGCGACCAGAAGCCGAGCTTGCCCGTCTTCGGAATGTCTTCAGCAGAAAAGTGCATCCGGTAGGCGCGTCCCGCGCCCAGCGGCTGGCCTGAGATGTCGAAGAAATTGTTGTAGTAGAGCGCCTCTTCCGGATCATTGCCCATCAGCCCGACAAGCGCATTGCCTGCCCGTGTCGGATAATCGAAGTCGTTATCCTTCGACGCGCGGTTTGCTGTCCATCCTGTCGGCGTCGCAGTGCCGCGGGTCCGGCGGATGAGGTTGATCAGCATAGGACCCTCACGCTCAGCTCTGAGTATTCCAGCCTGGGTGGCTGCATCGAGACTTTCAGGCCGGAAAGGTTCGCCCGGTTTGATTCCGATCCGCCGCATCATCTCGTACATGGCGACATGCGAACGGGGTGGCGGATTGTCGATCATCAGATCGGCAACCCGGCGGAAGTAGGCGAAATCACCTTCATAAGCCGTTCGCGCTTTTGCGGGAGGCGGCGCTGGTCGCGATGTGCTCGGACGGCCGCGCCAATCAGACAGCGCGGTCAGCGACATCTGCTCCTGATACCGGCGTACGGTTCCGAGGTCGGCCTCATCTCGCACAGCAATGCGCACCGCAATCGACACGAGATTTGTGGGGATCCGGGCAATCTTCACCCCGCGCGGCAACTTTCCGGTCCAGTGCGGGCCCACGAACGCAATATCGGTTTTGCGCCCTCCATTGACGCGGGTGGAATAAATGTACGGCTGGTTCTCGATATAGGCATCGGCAACCTGCACCGACACATACCGGTCCTTGATGGCGGGCATCCGAAGAATTATCGGCCCGGCGGTGAGGTCGAGTGCGATGCCGGTATAAACCGTGTCATTGTTTGGACTGTAGGGCAGGTCGCCTGCTGCTGTTGCAAGCTTCGTCATGTGGCCGAGCTGGTTGATCGGCGCAGCCGGTTCGTTTGCAACAGGTGCTGTCAAACGCTCGCGGCGCAGACGTTCGCGCTCGGTGATGATCAGCGGGAATGTGAAGATGTAGGCCTGCACGGCAGCGGAATAGGCAATCGCCTCCTGAGCCTGAGCATCCTGTTCTTCGGCGGATGGCGCTTCCTTTGCTGGTTCAGCGATGGCCACGAAAGGGCATATCATCAAAGCCACTGACAACGCAGCGGCGCCTACCTTACGCATTCCGTCCTCCCCGGATCACTTTTTGCGTTGGAGGCGTCTTAGCATCTTCGCCCGCTTGTGTGGAGCGCGTCTCTAACTATACCGCGCCTCAACCTTCTCCGCCGTCACGCCAGCCTTCACATCCGCCAGCGCTGCGGCCAGGTCCGCCAGATACGCGTCCGCCACGTCCGCATGCTTCGGTGACAGCATCAGGTGCAGGCTTGGCGGTTCTGCCGTGAAAGACGTGAACCATCCCCGCGCGCGCATCGCGGCATAGAGCGCGAGCGTCTCGGCCTCCGGATGGCGGAACGCGATCAGCCCGAGCATCGGCTTGCCCAGCACGTCAAAGCCGAGCGCCTTCACGCACGCCTCGATCTTCTCCCGTACCCCGCACACCAGTCCCTGCTTCTCGCGGTAGCCGGCAACGCCCAGCACATTCATCACCGCCCAGGCCGCAGAGATCGCGCCGCCCGGCCGCGTGCCGGCCAGCGTCGGCGTCTTCATCGGCGCGCCGCTCCAGTCCCGCAGCGAGAAGGGCATGTGTTTGTAAAGCTCCTCGGAACGGAACAGCACGGTCGAGGCGCCTTTGGCGCAATAGCCATACTTGTGCAGGTCCGCGCTCATCGATTTCACCGCCGGCACTTCAAAGTCAAACGCCGGCACTGCCACGCCGTTCATCCGCGCAAACGGCGCGAAATACCCGCCGACGCAGGCATCCACGTGCAGCCACACATCCCTGCGCGCCGCGATTTCGCCCAGCGCTTCGATGGGGTCGATGATGCCGTGCGGAAACTGCGGCGCCGAGCCGACCATCATGATCGTGCCGGCATCAATCGCCGCCTCCATCGCCGCCGGGTCGGCCTCATAGCTGCCATCGTTCTTCAGCGGCACGGAGCGGATCTCGATATCCATCATCAGCGCCGCCTTGTGGAAGGCGAGGTGGCCGGAGCGGGGGATGACGATGTTATGCCCCGTGCGCGGCTTTCCGTTTGCCCGCGCAAAATCGCGCGCCGCCTTGATCGCCATGGTGATCGAATCGGTTCCGCCAGATGTGATCGCGCCTGCGCCGCCATCGCCGTGCAGCAGGCCGAGCGCCATGGCAATCACTTCCTTCTCCATCTGCGCCAGCGACGGAAAGGCCAACGGCCCGAGGCCATTCTCCGCCATGTAGAGGCCATAGGCGTCGTGCTGGACATGATGAATGTCTTCGCCCGCGTTGAACACATAGACCGCCGTTTTCCCGCTCCGCCAGTCCACATCCCCGCCGCCACGGGCAATCATCTCGGCGCGCACCTCGTCCCACCCGCGCCCTTTTTCCGGCATCTGCATGGTGAATGTCCTCCCGAATGTCCTCACGCGCGAAGCCTACGCGCCCCGCTCGCCGCTGGCCAGCATGCAGCCGGAATGGCGCGAAGCGAAAATATTTGCTCGCGCATTGCGCTAAGCCCGTTGCAGGCGCAGACCGCTCCGCATAATTTACTTCTCGATAACCATTTGAGCCCCCAGGGAAGAGCGCGCGCCATGACGGACTATATCGGATACGAAGCGCTCTCCCAGGCTGCCATGCGCGGCGTCGTGCGCGAGGCCCTGCGCCGCGCCAAGACCAATGGCGGCCTGCCGGGCGACCACCATTTCTACGTCTCCTTCCGCACCCGTGCCCCCGGCGTGAAGATCGCGGACCACCTCGTCCAGCGCTTCCCGGAAGAGATGACCATCGTCATCCAGCACCAGTTCTGGGACCTGGAAGTGCATGACGGCCATTTCGAGATCGTGCTGAAATTCGCCGGCGTGCCGCAGCACCTGTCGATCCCGCTCGCCGCCATCACCCGTTTCGTCGACCCGTCGGTGAATTTCGGCCTCTCCTTCGAAGCGCGCAGCCGCGACACCGGCGTGCTCTCGCCCGCAAAGGACACCGCCGCCGAGCCTGTGCCGCCGAAACCGGCCGAAACCGTCGTCAGCCTCGACGCCTACCGCCGCAAGTAAGGCCGGGCCACCTTGACCGAGGACACCAAGCCCCGCGTCTCCGACGCCGAGATGCTGGCCCGCTTCCAGAATTCGAAGAAACGCCCGCCCTGTTCCGACACGCTCGGCATGCGCCTCGTTGACCTAAACCAGGCAGAGCAATGGGTGCGCATGGAGTTCGACGTGCCCGGCATGTTCGCCAACCCAACCGGCGCCGTGCAGGGCGGCTTCATCTCCGCCATGCTGGACGAAGCGATGAGCACCGCTGTCATCATCGCCTCCAACGTCACGATGACCGCGCCGACGCTGGAAATGAAAACCAGCTTCCTGAAACGCCTGATGCCCGGCAAGGCCAGCGTCACCGCCCGCATCCTGCGCATGGGCAAATCCGCCGCCTTCATGGAAGCCGACTGTTTCGACGCCGAAGGCACCCTCGTCGCCCGCGCCACCGCCACCGCCATCCCGATGCCTTTCAAGCGGCTTTGAGGTTTCGCGTGCGCCCGTTCTTCCTGCTGCCGTTCGCCGCCGTTCTGTTTGCCTGCGCCGCACCCAATGCGCAGCCTGCCGAAGTAGCGGCGGCCCCTCTGATCATGATCGATGCGCCCGCTATGGGCCCGAACGGCGGCCCGAATACCGATGAGGAATGGGCCCGCGTTGCCCGCTTGCAGCGCGCCGAAATCCTTGCCCGTGAGGAGGCCGGGCCCGAGGCCAAGGCCCGCTTCGCACTGATGCTGGATTGTGCCCGGTACGTTTCCAGCCACGCATCGAGGAAAATCTTCGATGACCGCGCGGCAGGACAGCCCGAAGATGAGACATGCGACCTGCGTGCCCGAACCGCCAGTGACACCTTCACAAGGCTCGCTGATGAAGCCCTTAGTCTGAACGAGATGGACCGGTTCCAGTTCTTCAATTCCGGCTACATCCAGAGCGCTCAGGAATTCAAGGAGCAGGGCGCCGCCGCCGCCCAGCGTGCCTACCTGATGCAGAAAGTCGAGGCCTGCTTTGCGGCCCCGGGGCTGCCAGCCAGCCTGTCTGCCACGCTGCTGACCGACTGCCCGATTGCTCCCGATGGCGCGCCGATTGCCAAATGACCTTGCGAGAAGGGGCGCATCCCCGGAATAAATCGGCTATACACGTGCCATAAGAACATTCTCGCGGGAGGAGACCCTCATGGCCGACGATCCCAAAACGCCGCCCGGCGTGCCGCAATCGATTCTCGAACTTTCCGCTTTCAACCCCGTCGCGCGCGAAAATCCCCACGGCCTGCTCGCCGCGCTGCAATCGGCCTGTCCGGTGATGCGCGATGAGGCGGCGAAAGTCTGGCTGCTCTCGCGCTACAGGGATGTGCGCGAAACCGTCAACGACCGCACCTATGTCCGCCACCCGCTGAACGCCGAGCCCGGTTCCATCTCGGCCCGTTTCGTCGAGGAGGGCAGGGAGCGGCGCGCCAGCATCCTCTTCCTTGACGATCCCGACCATGCCCGCATCCGCCAGCCGCTGGCCAAGGCCTTCTATGCCCGCATCAACCGAATGCGCCCCGAAATCGAGGCGATGGTCGATGAAGTGATCGATGCCGCGCCGGAGGCCGGCGTGTTCGACCTGATGGAAAAGGTCGCCGTGCCGGTGCCGGTCCTTGTCATCGCGCGCATCCTCGGCGTCGATGAGGAGCGCCTCGCCGATTTCCGTCAGTGGTCGGAAGATGTCATCCTTGGCCTCAATCCCGTCCGCACGCCTGCAGAAGACGCCCGCCTCGTCTCCGGCGCCGAAGCGCTCGACGCTTACTTCCAGCAGCTGATCGAAGCCCGCCGCCGCGCCCCGCAGGACGATCTCGTCACTGACATGGTGCAGCTGCAGGCGAGCGGGGAGGCGAAAATTTCAGATGATGAAGTGCGCACCAATCTCGAAGCCCTCCTCGTCGGCGGCAACCTGACGACCACCGATCTCATCGGCAACGGCATCTGGCTCCTGCTCATGCACCCGGAACAGGCCGCCGCCCTGCGCACAAATCCGGATCTTGCCGCCCAGGCGGTGGAAGAAGTGCTGCGCTACGAGGCCCCGGTCCAGGCCACATCCCGCATCGTGCCGGACGAGCGCACCGTTGCCGGCTGCCCGATGCACAAGAGCCAGCCGGTCTGGATGTCGCTCGCCGCGGCCAACCGCGACCCCGAAATCTTCGACGCCCCGCAAGTCTTCGACATCACGAAGAAACGCGCCAGCCACATCGCCTTCGGCGGCGGTCCCCACATCTGCATCGGCGCCCCGCTCGCCCGCATCGAAGCCCGCCACGCCTTTCTGAAGCTGCTGACCCGCTACCCGAACCTGCGCCTATCAGACCAGCCACTCGTCTGGCGCACCTTGCCCTTCTTCCGAGGCCTCGAACACCTCCTCGTCGAAGCCTGAGACAAACCTGTAAAAAGCAGGAATCGCCTTTAGTGGCTGGGCACTCCTGCGTCCGGCCACATGTGCTTCACTTAACTCATGGGCTCCGCGCGCAGCCATACCCCGTCGCGCTCTGCGCTGCGCCGCTCGACCAGCAGCCGCGCGACCTGATGGTCGTCCTCAAACACGTTGCCAGTCAGGGAATCGAGCAGTGCCTTGGCGAGATTGTCGAGGTCCATCCACGGCGCCTCGCCCAGATGCTCCATCACGATGTGTACGGAGTAATCGCCATAGCCAGGCCGCAGGCGCGGGAAATCCTTCCGGAAGAAATCCTTCAGCAGCGTCTTGTAATACTTGGTCTGCGTCGTCAGCCCGGTGCACGCAACTTCCAGCGCGCCGTCAACCGTAATCCGGGCACGGACTTTTCCGGCGGATATCCAGCCATTTACGCTTGCCTCGGTCACTCGCTCACCAGCCCGGAAGAAGGTGGCAGCTCTGTCTCCGGCTCGGGTGGTTCGATGGGTTCGTCCAGCAAGAACGTCATACGGTTCAGTACAGCGAGCCTGGCGCTTTCACCCGGCGGTTCGAAAGTCCAGCGGCTGACTGCATAGGCGGCATCGCGCTCGAAAAACCTGTGCGAACAAACCGGCAGGATGTTGGCGGTAGATCCGTCCGGCATCACATCGAACACAATGTCGCAATGCCCGCTGACATCATAACTCATGGCGCAATGGGGAAAACTGGGCGCCGGGCGGAAGATCGGAGCGAGAGGCGCAACTTCTGCGCCTTCCGGCAATGATGATTTGCGCTCGGCAATCCGCGCTGCAAGGTCAGCCTGAGAATAGGTCGGGCCAGCAGCATCGGCCGTTTTGCAGAAATCAGGGATCGACTTTGCGGGGATTGTTGCAAGCCCCGGAAGCGAATCCGCACGGTCTTCGGGTACCGGCACCGCGGAACAGGCAGCAAGCGCAACCTGCATCATCAGAAGGAACGGGAGCAGGCGCATGCGGGGGGCTCTATCAGGGATTTCCTGTCACGCTAGCCCAACCTCGCCACTTTGCCAGCCCCTCCGCCCTTGAAGGGGCAGGGCTGCCTCGCTAGACCGCGCGGGCAAAGCTGATCCCGAGGAGCCCCGCCATGGCCAAGACCCCCACCCGCACCGAGACAGACACTTTTGGCCCCATCGAGGTCGAGGCGGACAAGTACTGGGGCGCGCAGGCGCAGCGTTCGCTGGGCAATTTCAAGATCGGCTGGGAAAAGCAGCCCCAGCCCATCATCCGCGCCCTCGGCATCGTCAAGAAGGCCGCCGCCGAAGTGAACATGGCGCTGGAAAAGATGGACCGCCTGGTCGGCCGGGCCATCGTGCAGGCCGCCGATGAAGTGATCGAGCATAAGCTGGATGCGCATTTCCCGCTGGTCGTCTGGCAGACGGGCTCGGGCACGCAGTCGAACATGAACGCCAATGAGGTGATCTCGAACCGCGCCATCGAGATCCTCGGCGGCAAGGTCGGCTCCAAGGCGCCGGTCCATCCGAACGATCATGTCAACATGAGCCAGTCGTCCAACGACACGTTCCCGACGGCCATGCACATCGCCTGCGCCGAGCAGGTCGTGCACAAGCTCATCCCCGCGCTGCAACAGCTGCAGAATGCCCTCAACGACAAGGCGCAGGCTTGGAAGGACATCATCAAGATCGGCCGCACTCATACCCAGGACGCGACCCCGGTGACGCTCGGCCAGGAATTCTCCGGCTATGCCAAACAGCTCGAGAACGGCATCAAGCGGATCGAGATGACTCTGCCGATGCTGATGGAACTGGCGCAGGGCGGCACCGCTGTCGGCACCGGCCTCGCCTCGCCGGAAGGCTTCGCCGAAATGGTGGCCGACAAGATCAGCCAGATCACCGGCCTGAAGTTCACCTCCGCCCCGAACAAGTTCGAAGCCCTCGCCGCGCATGACGCGATGGTGATGACCCACGGCGCGATCACGACTGTGGCGATGAGCTGTTTCAAGATTGCCAACGACATCCGTTTCCTCGGCTCAGGTCCACGTTCCGGACTTGGCGAACTCGCCCTGCCGGAAAACGAGCCCGGCTCGTCGATCATGCCGGGCAAGGTGAACCCCACTCAGTGCGAAGCCCTGACCCAGGTCTGCGCCCACATCCTCGGCAACAACACCGCCATCGCATTCGCAGGCTCACAGGGCCATTTCGAACTCAACGTGTTCAATCCGATGATGGCCTACAACTTCCTGCAGTCCGTGCGCCTGCTGGCCGATGCCTCGGTCAGCTTCACCGAGAACTGCGTCGTCGGCATCGAGCCGCGCCTCGACAATATCCAGCGCGGCCTCGAAAACTCGCTGATGCTGGTGACGCCGCTGAAGGAGAAATATGGCTACGACCTGGCCGCAAAAGTCGCCAAGAACGCCCACAAGAACGGCACGACCCTGAAAGTCGAAGCCCTCAAGCTCGGAATTTCCGAGGCAGACTTCGACGCCATCGTCCGCCCGGAAAAGATGATCGGGCCGGATCCAGTTTAAGGCAGAATGACAGCAGCGCCGGACATCCTGCCTTTCCTGAAGGGCTTTCTCAGCCAGTGGGCGCGGTCGGATTTCACGCTGGACGGCGCTGCTTTCACCTGCGCGGAACAGTACATGATGTGGCGCAAGGCGGGCCTGTTCGGTGACGACCTGATGGCCGGGAAAATTCTCGCCGCGACAGAGCCGCACGACCATAAACGGCTGGGCCAGGCGGTGCGCGGCTTCGATCAGGCCGTGTGGGACGCGGAGAAAGTTACCATCATGACGGCCGGCACGCGCGCGAAGTTCGGCCAGAATGCAGGGCTCGCCCGCAAACTCGACTCAACAGGGACGGCCATCCTTGTTGAAGCCAATCCCCGCGATTTCGTCTGGGGCGCCGGTCTGGCCGCCGATGATCCTGACATTCTGGATCCGGCAAGATGGCGGGGTCAGAACCTTCTCGGGCAGATCCTGGTGCAGGTCCGCGGCGAGTTGCGCGGCTCCAGCCATGCGCTACGTCATTGACGTCTGCGATCAGGTCTGCGGATTTGCGTGGTGTGTTGCGAAAGCTGAGTCCTCGGGAAGAGTTTTCGCAGCAGCCACAGCCATGCACGCAGAGCCGCCCACGGCGCCCAATGCCATGCGTGTGCGAATGGGTCGGGCGGCATTCTGCAGCAAACACTCAAGTGCCTGTTTCCGAACTCAGCTCAAAAAACATTTGATCCGTGTCAGGATGATTGAGTGCGCATGGCAGCCATGCGCGATTTCCCATAATTCAACGTTGACATGAGTCCGGCCTTGAATGAGCTTTTTGGTCAAGGGGGACGATGGGCGTCTCCCGGCAAAACGAAAAGCAGTACTGAACATGTCAGGGTCATCTGAGACTCCACGGGGCTGGGAACCCAGGGGGGCAGAGACCGGAAAACCGATGCCTGCAAAGCCGGAAGAGGGAGCAAAGACTCCCCGGAAACGCAAGCAGGCGCCGCGCAAGGCCACAACAGCGAGCAGCCGGCAAAAAGCTCCGTCTGCCAACAAAAAGACAGCCGCGAAGAAGAAGCAGAAAGCGCTCAAGGCAGGTGACAGCCTGCTGCTCGGCTGGGAACTTGAAGATACGCGCAGCCCGCTTGGCTTCCGCGAGGCCGAAGCCACAACAGATACGGAAGGCAAACCGATCTGGCTGAGCGGCGAAGGCCATATGATCACGATTGCACCGACCGGAGCCGGCAAGGGGCGCGGGGGATTGATCCCCAATCTCCTGACCTATGAGGGTCCTGCCATCGTCATCGACCCGAAAGGCGAGGCCTGTCACATCACAGCGCAGCATCGCCGCGATATGGGCCACAAGGTGCACGTCATCGATCCGTTCCAGGTGATTTCGCTGGAAACGGACAGCCTGAACCCGATGGATGCCTTCGCCATTCCCGGCATCGATCCGTCAGCGCTGGCGATGGATATCGCCAAGCAATTGTCGGGCGGCGGCAAGATCTCCAAGGACCCGTTTTGGGATATCCGCGGGCATGATCTCGTTGCCGGCGTGATCGCCGCTGTCGCCGCAACGCGTGAACCGGAAGAGCGTAATCTCATTTCGGTTCGCAAGATGCTGAAGAGTGATGACTGCGCCTACACTCTGGCGGTGCTACTGGATCAGAATGGCGGAAAGCTGCCGCCTTTCGCCTATGAGGAAATCTCGAGTTATCTGCAGACCACGGAGGTTACCCGTTCGGGCATCCACGCCACGGCTTGCAGCTATCTCTCGGTGATTGCCTCTATCGCGGCACAGCGCACGGTGAAGACATCGACCATCGACCTCGACGCAGTGCGCCGCGGCGATCCGATGACGATCTATCTCG
>ERZ761609.2824-NODE-2824-length-12228-cov-10.030149_pt1 | contig 12228 bp, 8 predicted proteins | sample MGYA00511163_ERZ761609 | MGnify/ENA primary metagenome ERZ761609 (study PRJEB28899, sample SAMN02445070) | bioreactor sludge metagenome | biome: EBPR sludge | place: Australia: Brisbane, Thorneside Wastewater Treatment Plant | collected 2011-12-16 ... | reverse complement strand
TGAACGGCTTGAACAGCTCGAGCGCCATTTTCTTCGGCAGGCCGCACTGGTGCAGTTTCAGTTCAGGGCCCACAACGATAACCGAACGGCCGGAGTAGTCGACGCGTTTACCGAGCAGGTTCTGACGGAAGCGACCTTGCTTACCCTTCAGCATATCGGCGAGCGACTTCAGCGGACGCTTGTTCGCGCCGGTGATGACGCGGCCGCGGCGGCCGTTGTCGAACAGCGCGTCAACGGCTTCCTGCAGCATGCGCTTTTCGTTACGCACGATAATGTCGGGCGCGCGCAGCTCAATCAGGCGGCGCAGACGGTTGTTACGGTTGATAACGCGGCGATAGAGGTCGTTCAGGTCGGACGTCGCGAAACGGCCACCATCCAGCGGGACGAGCGGGCGCAGTTCCGGCGGAATAACCGGAACGATGTCCAAAATCATCCACTCCGGACGCGTGCCGGATACGAGGAAGGCGTCGATAAGCTTCAGGCGCTTGATGATTTTCTTTTTCTTCGCGTCGGACGAACCGGCCGTGAGGAGCTCTTCCTCAAGGCGCGTTTTCTCGCCTTCGAGGTTGAGAGCGGAAAGAAGCTCTTTCAGCGCTTCGGCACCGATGCCGGCCTTGAAAGCGTCTTCGCCGAATTTATCCTGCGCATCTGCATATTCCTCTTCGGTCAGCAGTTGCAGGGGCTTCAGCGTGGTCATGCCCGGGTCGATAACGATGAAGCTCTCGAAATACAGTACTTTTTCGAGGTCTTTCAGCGCCATGTCCATCATCAGACCGATACGGCAGGGCAGCGACTTCAGGAACCAGATGTGGGCGACAGGCGCCGCCAGCTGGATGTGGCCCATACGGTCGCGGCGCACCTTGGAGAGCGTGACTTCAACGCCGCACTTCTCGCAGATGATGCCCTTGTACTTCATGCGCTTGTACTTACCGCAAAGGCATTCGTAATCCTTCACGGGGCCAAAGATGCGCGCGCAGAACAGGCCGTCTTTTTCCGGCTTGAACGTGCGGTAGTTGATGGTTTCCGGCTTTTTGATTTCACCGTAAGACCAGGACAGGATTTGCTCCGGGCTTGCGATGGAAATGCGGATCTGGTCGAAGCCTTGCGTGCCGCTGACCTGACCGAAAAGATTCATGACTTCATTCATGTGTATTCTCCAATTCTCTATCAGTGGCTCAGTTGCTGCTTTGCTTCAGGTCAACGTTCAGACCCAAGGAACGCAATTCCTTGATAAGAACGTTGAAGGACTCGGGGATACCAATCTCGAAGGTATCGTCGCCGCGAACGATGGATTCGTAAGCCTTGGTACGGCCTGCGACGTCGTCCGACTTGACAGTGAGCATTTCCTGCAGCGTGTAGGCAGCACCGTAAGCCTGCAGCGCCCAGACTTCCATCTCCCCGAAACGCTGGCCGCCGAACTGGGCTTTACCGCCGAGGGGCTGCTGCGTAACGAGCGAGTACGGACCGATGGAGCGTGCGTGAATCTTGTCATCGACAAGGTGGTGCAGCTTCAGGATGTATTTGTAGCCGACGGTGACGGGGCGTTCGAAGTAATCGCCCGTACGGCCGTCAATCAGGCGCACCTGACCGGAGCTGTTGAGACCGGCCGCTTCGAGAAGCGTGTTGATGTCGCTCTCGACCGCACCATCAAATACGGGGGTTGCCATCGGCACGCCGCGTTTGATGTTGTCGCACATCTCGATAAGCTCGCCCTGTTTCAGCGTCGCGACGTCGTCTTTGTACGTCTTGTCGCCGTAAACGGTTTTCAGCTTCGCGTGCAGGTCTTTTTCCAGCTTTTCACGCTCGCCCGCGGGGCTGCGGTGCCACTGGTCAACCAGCTCGCCGATCTGCTTGCCAAGGCGGGCGGAAGCCCAGCCGAGGTGCGTCTCGAGAATCTGGCCGACGTTCATACGCGACGGAACACCCAGCGGGTTCAGGACGATATCAACGGTCGTGCCGTCTTCGAGGAAGGGCATGTTTTCAAGCGGCATGATTTTCGAAACCACACCCTTGTTACCGTGACGGCCGGCCATTTTGTCGCCCGGCTGCAGCTTGCGTTTGACGGCGATGAAGACTTTTACAGTTTTCATCACGCCCGGCAGCAGTTCATCACCGCGCTGCAGTTTTTCGACTTTGTTTTCGAAACGCTGGTTGAGGTCTTCAATCGCGCGGTCGAACGTCTGGCCCATGCTTTCGATGTCGGACATCGTTTTTTCGTCATCAACGACGATGTCGCGCCATTCGGCTTTGCGCACGGGGCTCAGCAGTTCGGCGCTCAGCTTGTCGCCTTTTTTCAGGCCTTCGACAGGCTTCACAACCGTTTTGCCGATGAGCACTTCTTTCACGCGGTTGTAGAAACCACGCTCGTAAATGCGGCGTTCGTCGTCGCGGTCTTTTGCAAGGCGTTCGATTTCAGCGCGTTCGATAGACAGCGCACGCTGGTCTTTATCCACGCCGCGGCGGGAGAAGACGCGCACGTCAACGATGGTGCCGTTGATGCCCGGGGGCACGCGGAGCGAGGTGTCTTTCACATCCGACGCTTTTTCGCCGAAGATGGCGCGCAGGAGTTTTTCCTCCGGCGTCATCGGGCTTTCGCCTTTCGGGGTGACTTTACCGACGAGGATGTCGCCAGCCTTCACTTCGGCACCGATGTAAACGATACCGGCTTCGTCGAGGTGTTTCAGGCCTTCTTCACCGACGTTCGGAATGTCGCGGGTGATTTCTTCCTGACCCAGCTTCGTGTCGCGTGCCATGACTTCGAATTCATCGATGTGGATGGACGTGAAAACGTCATCCGACGCGATGCGTTCGGAAATCAGGATGGAGTCTTCGAAGTTGTAGCCGTTCCAGGGCATGAACGCGACGAGCACGTTGCGGCCAAGCGCGAGTTCGCCCAGTTCGGTCGAAGGACCGTCGCCGATGATGTCGCCGGCTTCGATACGGTCGCCGACTTTCACCAGCGGGCGCTGCGTGATGCAGGTGGACTGGTTGGAGCGGGAGAACTTTTTCAGCTTGTAGATGTCAACCGTGGCTTTGCTGCTGTCTTTTTCTTCCGTCGCGTGGATAACGATACGGTCAGCATCAACCTGGTCGACAACGCCGGAGCGGACAGCCGTGATGGCAGCGCCGGAGTCACGCGCCACAGCGCCTTCCATACCGGTGCCGACCAGCGGTGCGTCGCTGCGCAGCAGCGGCACGGCCTGACGTTGCATGTTCGAGCCCATGAGCGCGCGGTTCGCGTCGTCGTTCTCGAGGAACGGGATGAGCGCGGCGGCCACAGACACAATCTGCTTGGGCGATACGTCGATGAGGTCAATCTGGTCTTTCGGCGACAGGATGTAGTCACCGCCCTTGCGGCAGGAAACGAGGTCGTTCACGAACTCGCCCTTTTCCGTCAGTTCGGCGTTGGCCTGCGCGATGGTGTATTTGCCCTCTTCCATCGCCGACATGTAAAGAACTTCGTCGGTGACTTTGCCGTTCACAATCTTGCGGTACGGGGATTCGATGAAGCCGTACTGGTTGATGCGCGCATAGGTGGAGAGCGAGTTGATAAGACCGATGTTCGGGCCTTCCGGCGTTTCAATCGGGCAGATACGGCCGTAGTGCGTCGGGTGAACGTCGCGGACTTCGAAGCCTGCGCGTTCGCGCGTCAGACCGCCTGGGCCCAGCGCCGACATACGGCGTTTGTGCGTGATTTCGCTGAGCGGGTTGGTCTGGTCCATGAACTGCGACAGCTGCGAAGAGCCGAAGAATTCGCGGACAGCCGCCGCAGCGGGTTTCGCGTTGATGAGGTCGTGCGGCATGGCGGTGTCGATATCGACAGACGACATACGCTCGCGGATAGCGCGTTCCATACGCATCAGACCGACGCGGCACTGGTTTTCCATCAGCTCGCCCACAGAACGGACGCGACGGTTGCCCAGGTGGTCGATGTCGTCAACTTCGCCGCGGCCGTCTTTCAGGTCCACGAGGATGTTGAGGATTTTCATGATGTCGTCTTTGCGCAGAACGCGTACCTGGTCATCCGTCTGGAAATCCAGACGTGCGTTCATTTTCACGCGGCCGACAGGCGACAGGTCATAGCGTTCGAAATCAAAGAACAGACCGCGGAACAGCGCATCTGCGGATTCCAGCGTCGGCGGTTCGCCCGGACGCATGACGCGGTAGATATCGACCAGCGCGTCTTCGCGGTTGCGGCATTTGTCTGCGGCCATGGTGTTGCGGATATAGGCACCGACGTTGATGTGGTCGATGGCCAGAATATCCAGCGTCTTGAGGCCAAGCTTCTCGATTTTATCGAGGCTCTTGTTGTCGAGCTCGTCACCGGCTTCGAAGCCGACTTCGCCGGTCTTCTCGTCCATGATGTTGCGCGCGACATAGGCGCCAATCAGCTCTTCCGGCTGGATGAGAATTTCTTTCAGACCCTCTTCTTCCAGTTTGCGCGCCTGACGGGCGGTGATTTTCGTGCCGGCGGGCACTTTCACTTTGCCGCCCTTGGCGTCAACGAGGTCGTACTTCAGCTTCACGCCGCGGAAACGCTCGCCCACGAAGGTGGTTTTCCAGCCTTCTTTGGTTTTTTCGTAGGAAACGATGTCGTAGAAGCTGTGCAGAATGTCTTCTTTGGACAGGCCCTGGATTTTGGTCACGTCAACCGGTTTGCCCGCTTTGTGCTGGCGTTCGCGATATTTCGCGGACTCGTCGCTGTCGAGCGCGAGCAGGAAGGTCGTCACCGGCAGTTTGCGGCGGCGGTCGATACGGACGTAGAGGATGTCTTTCGCATCGAATTCGAAATCGAGCCAGGAACCGCGGTACGGAATAACGCGCGCGGCAAACAGGTATTTGCCCGAAGAGTGGGATTTGCCGCCGTCGTGGTCGAAGAACACGCCGGGGGAGCGGTGCATTTGCGAAACGATGACGCGCTCGGTACCGTTCACAACGAAAGTACCGTTGTCGGTCATGAGCGGCATATCGACCATGTACACATCCTGCTCCTTGATGTCGCGGATGGTGCGCAGGCCGGAATCTTCGTCAATGTCGAAGGTGGACAGACGCAGCGTGACGCGCAGCGGCGCGGCGTAGGTCATGGAGCGCTGCTGGCATTCTTCAACGTCGTATTTCGGCTCTTCCAGTTCGTACTTCACGAAGTCGATTTCGGCGCGGCCGGAGAAATCTTTAATCGGGAATACGCTGGAGAAAACCTCTTGCAGGCCTTCCATCAGGCGGTTTTCCGCGCGCACGTCGCGCTGCAGGAATTTCTCGTAGGAATTGCGCTGAACTTCAATCAGGTTCGGCATTTCACAAACTTCGGGAATCTTGCCGAAGCTGCGGCGGATGCGTTTGCGGCCGGTGAAGCTCTTGCTGTCAGTGAGGGAACGGATGGATTTTTTTGCGCTCATTGTGTGTGTGCCCGTATTTTCTTGTACGTTGCTCAGCGAAACCGGAGGGAACCTCCGAAACCCGAAGCGGATACCAATTCAACCGAATAACCGCTTCGTTAAATTTTTTAGTCTGTAGTCCGATATCTTCAGCAAAACAAAAGGGCGATGTGATCGCGGTATTTTGCGCGGCCGTGGCCGCAGGGCTTTTGCTTTGCTCAAGATAGCAGAAGGGGCGGCAGGAAAAATTCCCTGCCGCCACGCTTCATGCAGCTTGTGCGTGCGAAGAAATCACTTCTGTGATTACTTCAGCTCGACTTTCGCGCCGACGTCTTCGAGCTTTTTCTTCAGCTCGTCAGCTTCTGCTTTGGAAGCACCTTGTTTCAGGGGCTTGGGAGCGCCTTCAACCAGGTCTTTCGCTTCTTTCAGGCCAAGGCCGGTGATTTCGCGAACGATTTTGATGACTTCGATTTTCTTGTCGCCGGCAGCAGCCAGGACAACGTCGAATTCGGTTTTCGCTTCAGCAGCCGGAGCACCGCCGCCAACAGCAGCAACAGCAACCGGAGCAGCAGCGGAAACGCCCCACTTTTCTTCCAGCAGTTTGGAAAGCTCAGCAGCTTCCAGAACGGTGAGTTTCGAGAGGTCTTCTACGAGTTTAGCCAAATCAGCCATTTTTAGTTCTCCTTAAAGGGTTTTGTATCTTAAGTACCGTTTGTGTTTAGGGTATCCGAAGCGACTGTTTATCAGCCTTTGTCGGCATACGCCTTGAGGACACGGGCCAGCTGCGAAGCAGGCGCTTGCGACAGCGTTGCAAGGCGGGTTGCGGGCGTTTGGAAGAGCGCCAGCAGCGTTGCACGCATTTCATCAAGCGACGGCAGTTTCGACAGCGCATCCACACCCGCAAAGTCGAGGACTTTGTCACCGAGTGCGCCACCAACAATGATAAGCTTGTCATTGTTTTTGGCGAACGTAGCGGCGATTTTGGCGGCTGCAACCGGGTCTTTCGAGGTTGCAAGGCCAACCGGGCCTTTCAGCATAGGGCCGATACCTTCAAAGCGCGTACCTTGCAAAGCCCGCAAAACGAGGCGGTTTTTGGATACTTTGAAACTGACGCCCGCATTGCGCATTTGGACGCGCAGGTCAGATGCCTGTGCCGCCGTCAGACCCGCATTCTGGGTGATGACGATGGATTCGACGTCCGACAGCGTTTCCTGCAGCTGGGCAACAGTTTCTGCTTTTTGTGTACGATCCACGGAGTTCTCCGTCTGTTAGTTATGGCGAGCTTGTCCGGTGAAGGAGCAAACACAGCCGGGATTGCACGAAGAATGCCACATAGTACCGAGTTCAAGTCCGCGGCATTCCGCTGGTAGTTCCGTCCCGAAGCTCAAGCCCTAACAATCTCTGTTAAATTCTTGTCAACTTCGTCTGTACAGGCCCGGTTGCATCTTGCGATGGTTTCCAGTTTACCCCCTTGCGGGAACCGGTAGTCTCGGACGGCAGTATGCCCCGCCCTGCCCGCTTGCGCGGACAGGACGGGGAATTCTTTAGGCGGCTTTGGTCAGCGTGGAGAGTTCCAGCTTCAGCCCGGGGCCCATCGTCGAGCTCAGCGCCGCTTTCTTCAGGTAGTTACCTTTGGAAGTTGCGGGCTTCGCCTTGATAACCGCCTCCATCAGGGCGCGGATATTTTCGACGATTTGTTTTTCATCAAAGCTGGCTTTGCCAACGCCGACGTGCACGATGCCTTCTTTCTGCGCGCGGTATTCAACGGAGCCGCCTTTCGCTGCTTTCACAGCGGAGGTAACGTCCATCGTAACCGTGCCCAGTTTCGGGTTCGGCATCAGGCCTTTGGGGCCGAGGATTTGGCCGAGCTTACCGACCACGCCCATCATGTCCGGCGTCGCGATGACGCGTTCGAAAGGCATGTCGCCTTTCTGGATCATGGCAGCGAGTTCTTCGTCGCCGACGATATCCGCACCGGCTTTTTTCGCTTCTTCGGCTTTGGGGCCTTTTGCGAAAACAGCAACGCGGATGGTTTTGCCCGTACCGTGCGGCAGCACGACCATGCCGCGGACGTTCTGATCCGACTGCTTGGTATCGATGCCGAGGTTGACGGCCAGCTCAATGGTTTCATCGAATTTCGCGGTCGCGTTCTTTTTCAGGAACGAAACAGCTTCTTCCAGCGACCATACTTTGGTCGTGTCGAGCTGTTCGCGCACGCTGCGCAGACGCTTGGGGAATTTCGATTTTTGTGCGGTTTTGGTTTCTTTTTTAGCCATGATATCAGCCCTCCACCACTTCGATGCCCATGGAGCGCGCGGTACCGGCGATGGATTTCATCGCGGTCTCGACGGACGCTGCGTTCATGTCTTTCAGCTTCGCCGTAGCGATTTCACGAACCTGTGCGGTCGTTACTTTGCCAACAGGCGCGTCTTTACCCGTGGTGCCCGAGCCTTTTTCCAGCTTGGCAGCCTTGACGAGGTAGTAGCTCGCCGGCGGGGTTTTCATGACGAAGGTGAACGAGCGGTCGGAGTAAACCGTAATCACGCAGGGAATCGGCATGCCGGGTTCCATGCCCTGAGTCTGGGCGTTAAAACCTTTGCAGAATTCCATGATGTTGACGCCGGCCTGGCCAAGAGCCGGACCAATCGGCGGAGAGGGGTTGGCTTTACCAGCCGGAACGACCAGCTTGATATAGCCTTGGATTTTTTTTGCCATTGTATATATCCTTTAAGTTTCAAAGGGTTGTGGTGCGGCTGCCCGTGGACTTTACGAACATGGCCTCCCACAGATAATGACGACGAGGCCCATTTGGGCTTTCATCGGCGCGCCAATATACCGCCGAATCCCTGAATTGCAAGAAAAAAAGCTTTTTTTATCGAAAAAAGCCGCCCACCCCGCCGCGGCGGCTCTGCCCTGCCAGCCATCCGGCCTTTCTGCCGCCCCCCTAGACTTCCCGCTGGCTTCCCACGGGCTTAAGGAGTTCATAACGCCCTGCCGTTTATAATAATTATGTCCAACAAAGGCAAGGAACAGACGCCGGATGAGCCCGTCGAAGTATTTCAACTTTGCCGAAGCCGTGGCGGAAGCCAAACGCGATTTCCCCAAGGAAACCGAGGACGTCACCTTTGTCGATACCTCCGCCCCCGATGCGCAGGACAAGCTGCTGGAATGGGCGCGCGCCGAAGGGCTGAGCCAGCGGCAGTTCGACAGCATGATGAACATGCTCGAAAGCCAGAGCGCCTTTGTCAGCAAAGCCAAGAAAAGCGGCCACAAGCTGATGGCCGTTCCGGTCGAGCGGGACAAAAGCAAATGGGGGTTCGAAAACGAAAAAGACAAAAGCGCCCATTTCGTATTCAACCATGAGCTTGGCCATCTGGTCGTGCCGGAATGTGTGGCGGGCGATTCAACCAAATCGACGGAATACCGCGAACACGCCGCAGATACTTTCGCCATGATGCGCTGTTTGCAGCAAGGCACTATCGACAAGCGGGACATTGCCGCCAAATCAAACGACCGCGGGCACGCCCTGCTGGTCACGGGGGACATCACGCACCTGACATCGATGTCGCTGGACGCTATGGTCATCAACCCCAAAAACATCCAGTTTTTATCGCTATCCCCTAAAGAAATCATCAAAATCGCGCAAAAACACGCAGCCACTTTTGAAACGGACGCGGAAACGGAAAGCCGCTTTCTGAAGGTTCGCCGCGCCGGACTGGAGGCGCAGGAAAAAGGCCTGATTGCGGATGCGGTGGAGCAACGCCTGCACGCCCTTTCCTACATCTGCCTGTCCGCCAAACCGGACAGCACCGGTTTTTACATCGCCGCGCGGATTTTGAACAATGCGCTTGAAACCGGCCATGTGAAATACGCGGGCGAGACCGTGACTTTCGACAGTAAAAACGAGCACTGGCAGCACATCAGGGAAACCATCGCGCAAAAATCCGGCACCCGCGACATCGGCGGCGCCAAGGCGCTGCAAACCCCTGAAATATCCAAGCCGCAGGAAAGCGGCTTCATCGCCCAAATTAAACAGGCGGCAACGCCGCTGAAGATTTAGCCGGAGATTTGCCGGAGATTTAATGCGCCTCCGCCCCTTGCGTCATACCGGCGAAGGCCGGTATCCCGTGCGCGAAGCGCCCTTTATAAATCAAGCCCTGTCGGCCTTGGCTGGATACCGGCCTGCGCCGGTATGACAGGATGCGCCCATCTCTGTGGAATAATTGCAAAACTTCAACGCAGACTTGCAGGCACTACGCGCTGGCTTCGTCTTCGGATTCATCGTCCGTGATTTTGACGGCGCGGACCTTGTCGATGCGGCGGCCGTCCATTTTTTCGACATGCAGGGCATAGCCGCACCACGGCATGCTGTCGCCCTGCTGCGGGAAACGGCCAAGCTCGTGCAACACCAGCCCCGCGATGGTGGCGAAACGTCCGTCGGGTTCGTAATCCACGTTCAGGCGCGTGCGCACATCGTAAATCGACGTCATGCCGTCAATCAGATAGCTGCCGTCTTCTTGCGGGGCAATCAGCTGTTCGTCCGGCGCGTCCATGTCGGGGAATTCGCCCGCGATGGCTTCGAGCAAATCAACGTGCGTGACCACACCTTCGACACTGCCGAATTCATCAATAACCACGGCGATTTCCACCGGCTGCTTGCGGAAGATTTCCAAAAGTTCCAGCACCGAAGTGCGCTTTTGCACAAGCAAAGGCTCATGCAAAATCTTCGACGTCAGCGCATGGGTTTCGGTATTCAGGCAGGCGACAAGAAAATCGTCGCGGCGCAAAATGCCCATGACGTTGTCCATTTCACCATCCGCCACCAGAATGTGGGAGCGGTTCATGGCCTTCACCTCCGCGAAAATCTCTTCGCTGGTGTCCTGAATGTCGATGTATTCAAGGTCGATACGCGGGGTCATAATGGTATGCACCGGGCGCGCCGACAGGTTCAAAACGCCGCGCAGCAGGTCTTTTTCGGCATCGGACAAAACACTGGCCTTGCCGGCTTCCTGCAGCAAAACGCCCGCTTCCTGCATATCGCCATGGCCGCTTTCAGCCGCAGGCTTCGCGCCCAGAAGACGCAGGATGGCATCCGCCGTGCGTGCCTTGACGTTGGTATCTTCCGTCACGCGTTTTTTCAGACGCGCCTGCGCGAACTGGTTGATGGCCTCGATACCCACAGAAAAACCGATAGCGGCATAGAGATAGCCCTTCGGTATCGTCGCGCCGAGACCTTCGGCCACCAGCGCAAAGCCGACCATCAAGAGGAAGCCGAGGCAAAGCATCACCACCGTCGGGTGCGCGTTCACGAAATTCGACAGCGGACGCGCCGTCAAAATCATAATGACCATCGCAATCGCAACCGCCAGCACCATCATGGACAGGTGGTCGGTCATGCCGACCGCGGTAATCACGCTATCGAGCGAGAAAACAGCGTCCAGCACAAGGATTTGCGCAATCACCATCCAGAATTTGGCTTTGTAGCGGCTGTCACCCTCTTTGTGGCCGCGGCCTTCCAGACGGCCGTGGATTTCCATCGTCGCCTTGAACAAAAGGAAAAAGCCGCCGCCCAGCAAAATAAGGTCGCGCCCCGAAAACGGGTGGTCGCCGATATGAAACAGCGGCGCCGTCAGCTTGACCATCCACGAAATGGCCATCAGCAGCATCACGCGCATCACAAGCGCGAGCGCAAGGCCGAGCGTACGCGCTTTGTCGCGCTGGCGGGCGGGAAGTTTATCCGCGAGAATGGCGATGAAAACGAGGTTGTCGATGCCAAGGACAAGTTCAAGAAGAACAAGCGTCAAAAAGCCTGCCCAGGCCGTAGGTTCAAGAACCCATGCGAAATCTAACATTTCATGCGGCTTTCATTTAGGTGAAAGCCCTATCGCCTTCCGTTTTGTTAAACCTTTTCGACCTGGCTGAAATCCAGCTCAACCGGCGTGGAGCGGCCGAAGATAGAAACAAGAACTTTAAGACGGGATTTGCCTTCATCCACTTCCTCAACCGTACCGTTGAAGGAATTGAAGGGCCCGTCGCAAACCTTGACCTGCTCGCCGATGTCGTAGGACACGGACGGACGCGGACGTTCTGCCCCGTCGGTCATTTGCTTGATAAGGCGCTGCGCTTCCGTCTCGGAAATCGGCTGGGGCTTGGTGCCCGCCGCGCCGAGGAAGCCGGTCACTTTCGGCGTGTTTTTGACAAGGTGCCAGGCTTCGTCGTTCATGTCCATTTTGACAAGGACGTAGCCGGGGAAGAATTTGCGTTCTGCGTTGACCTTCTGGCCGCGGCGCATCTCGACGACTTCTTCGGTCGGCACCATCACTTCCTCGATAGATTCGGAAAGGCCGCGTTTTTGTGCGGTTTCGAGGATGGAGGCAGCGACTTTCTTTTCAAAGCCGGAGTAAACATGCAGAACGTACCAACGGATGGCCATGATGTTGCGATATCCTTTAATTAAATCCCGAAGCGTTAAACCCGTGCGTTACCTGACAATCTTAGTGGCCGAAACCGAGGATGAATTCGACGCCGGAAGAAATCATCCAGTCCGCGAACATCAGCAGCAGCGAGAAGAAAACCACCATCAGAAAAACCACGAACGTCGTGGTCGTCGTTTCCTTGCGCGACGGCCAGGTGACTTTTTGTGCTTCCTGTTTGACTTCGCGCCCGAATTGAACGAGTTGTTTCGCCATGGTTTTAAATACCTGCCTGTTGTGCCGATATGCCAGCCTGATAACGCGGTCGCCCGCGCCCCCGCCTACTGCGGAGAGTTTATCTATCGTTACTGGCGAAAAAGAAGGATGGCAGGAGCGGAGGGACTCGAACCCACAACACCCGGTTTTGGAGACCGGTACTC
>ERZ761609.2823-NODE-2823-length-12235-cov-5.299343_pt1 | contig 12235 bp, 10 predicted proteins | sample MGYA00511163_ERZ761609 | MGnify/ENA primary metagenome ERZ761609 (study PRJEB28899, sample SAMN02445070) | bioreactor sludge metagenome | biome: EBPR sludge | place: Australia: Brisbane, Thorneside Wastewater Treatment Plant | collected 2011-12-16 ... | reverse complement strand
GGACTCGAACCCAAAACCTTTTGATCCGTAGTCAAATGCTCTATCCAATTGAGCTAAGGGTGCGTTTATAGATACTTACGCTTTGTTGTTATGCTGCTGTTAATCTATTAACAAATCTTGCTAATGAAGATTTACGATTAGCTACTGTGTTTTTATGTAAAACACCTCGTGCTGCAACTTTATCCAATATACTCATTGCTTTGGTTAGAGCCTCTTTGGCAACATCCGCTGTTTGGGCGGAACGTACTGCTTTAACAGCTTCTTTTACCAATTTCTTATTAGCACGATTGTACAAATTGCGTTTGATGCTTTGACGATTTCTTTTCTCTGCTGACTTATGATGAGCCATAACTACGTTAAATGTTTGTTTTAAGAGCCGCAAAAATACAACAACTTACCATATTGAGCAAATTTCTCTGTCAATTTTTATCAATAACCGTACTTCTCAGCATACAACATCACTAATTTATTCCAACGCTCAGATATTCCTTCCGTCCCCTTATCATATTTGGTATCAATCACATACAAAATTTCATCCGCACTAAGATTCCCGCTCGTCTCACTCAACAACTTTTTTACACCACTACCACCACCTATATCGAATATCATATGAACTATCAAACCACCAACAGCATAGTACAACAACGACTCCTCTACAGGATGCTCAATAATATACTTCAAACTCGGCATCTCCGACCTCGAGCGCAACTCTCGCGCCGCCTTCTGCAACAAACCCCTATAACTATCATAAATGCTACCCCCAACAAACACCGCCAAACCTTCGAATAAAAATGGATGACTTCCCGAAAACTGGCGAAAAACTATATGTGCCATCTCATGCGGATACCACTCATTACCCAATGAACTCAACATCAAACGGCTCTTCGGATAAGCCAAACCTATCGGCGGCGAAGCAAAATACTCAACTCCGCACAAACTCGCCAACTCATCGCGGCTGCGAGCTATCACAAAATAACTCTCACGTATATCCTCAACATCATACAATGCGCTCAATGAATCGCAATAAGCAACCATTCGCTCAGCAGCTGCATAATTCAACTTATAATCCTTATCAATCACATAACTCAAACCACCAACCGAACGTCGCTTCATTCCCCGCATCGCCATCACAACTGGATTACACAATCGAGCAACACCATCGCCCCCCAACAAAACATAAGTCCGGGTTATCGCTATCGTCGCTGGATACAAATCGCCAGCCACACGCCTATACCACAATGTCCTCAACACAACATAATCATCTTCCGGCTCAGCACTCAAAACAACACTATACAAATCAACCGTCCCTGACACTCCCTTCGGCAACCAACAATCATACATATCCTCCGTAAAACGATCACCAAAAGGATCATACCAACCTTCATAAACCGCGCTGTCAACATAACGTGTACCAACATACAACTTCCAAACATCCAAAGCACGAACAACAGAAACATTACCCAAATCAACCCTACTCATAATGCCCGGCTCACGACCAAACAAATCACCAACACCCCCCAACAACAAACCAAACATCAACAAAAACAAAACTCCAAACATCACCACCACCACCCAACAACAATCAAACAACCAAGCCCAAAACAACCACACGCTCCAATACCTCACCAATCACAACATCCAAGCCACCATCAACCAAACGTGCCGCAGCAGCATGAAAATGCCCCCCACCGCCAAACTCCACCGCCAAACGACGTGCCTCAACATCACCACGACTACGCATCGAAACCTTAACTATACCCTCAAATGGATGCTCAACAAACAACAAACCCAAAACAACACCCCTCACACTCAAACAATGATTCACAAAACCCTCAATATCATCCAAACCCGTCCCCGTCTCAACAAACCACTCACGACGAACACTCATCACACACACACCGCCACCAACAAACAAACGCATCGAACTCAAAGCACGACCCAACAAAACCAACCTACTCACACTACCATCATTCAACACCGAGTCAGCAATCATCACCGGATCAGCACCCAACTCAATCAAACGAGCAACAGCCCTATGCAACGCAGCATCCGTTCTCGGAAAACGAAAACCACCCGTATCTGTCATAATACCCGTATAACAACACACAGCAAAATCCTTCGACAACACCCCAAAACCCCGCGACTCCAAAAAACTTCCAATCTCCCACACAAGCTCACAAGTGCTCGAACTATCAACATCAACCCTATAAAAATCAGCAAACTCCGCCGGCGACTCATGATGATCAACAACCAAAATCGGCTTCTCACGACGCAAAACAACCCCCTCCATACGCATCAAACGACTCGGAGCATTACAATCCAAAACCAACAACAAATCAGAACCAACAATCACATCATCATGAACACTCCCATCATAAAGCTCAACAAACTCCGCACCCGGCAAAAAACGCATATTACTCGGAACAGAACTCGTAAAAATCACACGAACATCCTTACCCAAACCAACCAAAACCTGATACATCGCCAAACTACTCCCGCAAGCATCACCATCCGGATTCACATGCGAACTAATCACAATACTCCCACAACCCTCAAACAAACCCGCCACATCGGCAATCTCAACAAACCTCATACAATCCTCCAAAGTTCAAAACAAAAATACGAATAACTCACCACGCTCAAAACCACCAAAAACAAAACTCCCACCCCAACAAATACAATGATAATAGTGAAAAAAGTTCCTCCTCTTGCCCAAAATACTGCCCAATCATCACCAACCCACACCAAAACAACATTGCCAAGATTAGTACTGTAACGTCAATGAACCAACCTTTCCCCAAAAACAACCGATTCACCACATACCCCAACTCATAAAATATATATTCCAACTCATGAAACATATACCTCAACTCATAAAACATATACTCCAACTCATAAAACACATACCCAAACTCATAAAACATATACCTCAACTCATAAGATATATACCTCAACTCATAAAATATATATCCCAACTTATGAAATATATACCCCAACTCATAAGATATATACCTCAACTCATATGATATATACCTCCTCAAATAGCTTACGGACTTCCTCAAACAGCTTACAGACTTCCTCAAAAGTATTACAGACTACCTCAAAAGTCTTACGGACTCCCTCAAAAGTATTACAGACTACCTCAAAAGTCTTACGGACTACTTCAAAAGCTTGGCGGACTCCCTCAAAAGTCTTACGGACTTCCTCAAAAGTCTTACGGACTCCCTCAAAAGTCTTACGGACTTCCTCAAAAGTCTTACGGACTACTTCAAAAGCTTGGCGGACTTCCTCGAAAGTCTTACGGACTCCCTCAAAAGTCTTACGGACTACTTCAAAAGCTTGGCGGACTGCCCTTGCAAAGCTCTAAACATAGTCCGCATGACAAAAAACATCCTCAAAACATGTAAAAATAGACCCCAAAACCCTCAAAATACCCTCAAAACACCCTATATACCCCTCAAAACCATCAAAAACAGCTTCCATACCCCTCAAAACTCATTCAATAGACCTTATTAGCCATTTCATAGCCATCAAAACTCATTCTTTAGATCAAAAAACATCCCCCGTATAAACCAAAACATAGTCCATATACCATCATTATCAATATACTTGATGCTATCTCACTATCAGAATCAATCGGGCGCACTTTGCCACCGTCAAAAGGGGATAGTCCACCCGTGCATACTGTTACTCATGTCCATAAGTGATGATTTTCGTAAATTGCACCCACACAATAACAGCAAATTTTATGATTGAACAATTAGAAACGCTCTCCAAAGAGCTTGATGCCGAAATAGGAATGCTTAACACCGAGAAAGCATTGGAAGAATTTCGCTTAAAACATTTGGTGAAAAAGGGCACATTGCAACAGTTTGTGGAACAATTGCGTGAGGTGCCGAAAGCCGATAAACCGCAGGTGGGCAAATTGCTCAATAGTGTCCGCGCCAAAGCCGAGCAAGCATGGACGCAAGCCAAGGAATTGTTAGAACAGCAAGCGCAATCGTCCCCGAGTATTGATGTGACTTTGCCGGCGCGCAAGATGCGTCGCGGGACTGTCCATCCGATTAATGCGACATTGGAGCGGGCTTTGGGTGTATTCAAGACATTGGGTTTTGCGGTTGCGGAGGGTCCGGATATTGAAGATGATGCTCATTGTTTTTCTATGTTGAATTTTGCGGACGATCATCCGGCTCGTGATATGCAGGATACGTTTTTTGTTGCGAGTGAGCATAGTTCGGATATTGTGTTGCGTACCCATACATCGTCTGTGCAGGTTCGTTTGATGACCAATCAGAAGCCGCCAATTCGAGCGGTGATGCCCGGAAGGGTGTATCGCAATGAGGCGGTGAGTGCGCGGTCTTTGGCGGAGTTCCATCAGGTGGAAGGATTGTATATTGATAAGAATGTGACGTTTGCGCAATTGAAAGGCACTCTTGTGGAGTTTGCTCGGGCGATGTATGGTAAGGATTTGAAGTATCGTTTCCGTCCTTCGTATTTTCCGTTTACGGAGCCGAGTGCCGAGATGGATATTACATGTTATTTGTGCAAGGGCGCGGGATGCAGGGTATGTAAGTTTACGGGCTGGTTGGAGATATTGGGCTGCGGTATGGTTCATCCGAATGTGCTGCGCAATTGCGGCATAGACCCTGAGGAGTATTCGGGTTATGCATTTGGTTTTGGTATAGAGCGTGTTACTTTGCTGACGACCGGTATTGATGATATACGTCTTTTGTATGAGAATGATGTGCGCGTTTTGCGTCAATTTTAGGGAGAGTTAGATATGGTAAAGGAAGGCGATAATGGCGGTTTGGGCGAATCGTATGGCGCATTTGTGAAGCGTCAGTTCAAGAAGAATCGTATGGGTTTGTGGTCATTGTATTTTGTGTTGGTGATGAGCGTTGTGGCTTTGATGGCAGACTTTTTGGCGAATGATAAGCCATTGATGGCTCAATATAAGGGCGAGGTTGTGTTGCCTATTTTTCGGGAGTATTCGACGCAGCTTGGTTTGATGGAATGGTATAAGGGAGAGTTGTCGAATTGCGATTGGCGCACTTTGGGCTATGATTGGGCTGTTCGTGCTCCTGTCGGGTATTCGCCGCAAGCTGCTGATGGTAGTATTATATCATTGGATGAGCGTCGTCCTTCGAGTAAGCATTGGTTAGGGACTGATGATATTGGTCGCGATGTTCTTGCGGGGTTGATTCATGGCAGCCGTTATGCTTTGGCGATAGGTTTGGTTGCTATGGGAATATCTTTGTGCATTGGTATAGTTCTTGGTTTGATTGCCGGATATTTCGGCGGTTGGGTTGATACGTTTATTTCTCGTTTGATAGAGCTTGTGATAACGTTTCCGACATTTTTTTTGATTATCACGATAGTTGCGATGGTGCAAGCGGGTAGTATTTGGTTGATCATGGCGATGATTGGTCTTACCGGATGGACGGGGATAGCGCGATTTGTGCGTGGTGAGGTGTTGCGGATACGTAGTTTGGATTTTGTGTCGGCAGCGCAGGCATTGGGTTATAGCACTTCTCGTATTATATTCCGTCATGTATTGCCAAATGCTCTTGCTCCGGTATTGGTGAGTGCTGCTTTTGGTATAGCGGGTGCAATTTTGACGGAATCGGCATTAAGTTTTTTGGGCTTTGGTGTTCCTCCGACGGTAGTGACATGGGGTTCGGTATTGTTTAAGGCACGGAGTAGTGTCAATGCTTGGTGGTTGGCAGTATTTCCGGGTATGTTGATATTTATGACGGTATCGGCATATAATTTAATAGGGGATGCATTGCGAGATGCGACAGATCCTCGTTTGAGACATTAAAAGAAGTATAGAGGGATAGTATGATAGATTTAACACGCATAGACGGGCGTTCCATTACGGTGAATGCGGATGAAATCGAGACTGTGGAAACGTCATTTGATTCGACGATAACGTTTGTGAGCGGTCGTCGGATAGTTGTGAAGGAGTCATCGGAGCATATTAAGCAAAAGGTTATTGCTTATAAGCGAAGTTGTTTGGTAAGCGAGAAGAGCTAAGAGTAATCCCCGTCATGGATAGTATGGCGGGGATTTTTTTTTGTGTTTTATGAGTTATGCGATGGTTACTTCTTTGCAGAGATAGACATCTTGTATTGCATTGAGCAAGCTGATGCCCTCTGAGAGAGGTCTTTGGAAAGCTTTTCTGCCTGAAATAAGTCCCATTCCGCCGGCTCTTTTGTTTATGACGGCTGTAGTGACGGCTTCGGCGAAGTCATTTTCACCGCTTGCCCCGCCGGAGTTGATAAGTCCAATTCTACCCATGTAGCAGTTGGCTACTTGGTATCGGCAGAGGTCAATGGGGTGGTCTGATGTTAGTTCTGTATAGACCTTTTTGTCAATTTTTCCATAAGAGGAGGTGCCCATATTGAGCGCGGTGTATCCTCCATTGTTTTCGGGGAGCTTTTGTTTGATGATGTCGGCATTGATGGTAACGCCAAGGTGATTAGCTTGTCCTGTGAGGTCTGCGCTGATGTGATAGTCTTTGTCTGATTTGAAAGCGGGGTTTCTCAAATAGCACCAGAGTATGGTCGCCATTCCTAAGTCATGAGCCATAGCGAAAGCGTTTGCTACTTCGACGATTTGTCTGCCGCTTTCGGGTGAGCCGAAATATATAGTTGCACCAACGGCTGCTGCACCCATGTCAGCGGCGTTTTTCAGCGTTCCGAACATGATTTGATCGGCTTTGTTGGGGTATGTCAGAAGTTCATTGTGGTTTATTTTGACAATAAAGGGAATCTTATGAGCATATTTTCTTGAGACGCTTGACAAAACGCCGAATGTAGAAGCGACGGCATTGCATCCTCCTTCGATTGCGAGCTTGACAATGTTCTCAGAGTCGAAGTACAGAGGGTTTTTTGCGAAGCTTGCTCCTGCGCTGTGTTCAATTCCTTGATCTACGGGTAAAATTGAGACATAACCTGTGCCTGCTAATCTTCCTGAGTTGTTAATCCATTGTAAGCTGCGCAATACTTTGTTGTTTCTGTCGCTGATGGCGAAGTAATTGTCCACGGATTGTGGGTTAGGGAGGTGGAGCGCGGCAGCGGGAATTGTTTTGGAAGAATGATTGAGGTAGTATTCGGCTTTGTCACCGAGATAGAAAGCAATAGAGTTTAATGAAACCATAGAATCTCCGAATTTAATAAGTGAAACAATGTTGATTGCAATATAGTAAAAGTTATTATGATTGTTGCTGACAAAAGCAAAAAGGCATCAGAAACTTGCTCTGATGCCTTTTTTGTTGTTTATGGAGCGAAGTATTATTTCGCTACGTTCATTACTTGGGTAAATGAATAAGGACCACAAGTATAGATGATATGGTATAATCCATTTGAAACAGCGGATAAATCCACGACAGAGGAGTAATTGCCTTGTTCGAGTTTTGAATCAATCACCGTCATGACGGTTTCTCCAAGTTGATTGACGATCACGATAGAAACCGGCGCATCAATTCCCACAGTGAAGTCAATTCTTGCCGTGCTATACGAAGGATTGGGGATTATATCCGGCGCATTGATAGATGTTCCGGGGGTGACCAATCTTCCTTGAGCAAAGCACACATCTTCTGATTTGTATGTTGCTTGCGATCCGGTGACGGGAGTCAAACAAGCGGCATATTTTGTCGGGAAGGTGATAGCGGATGTTATGGTACCGCTAAGCGATTTCCCAAGAAGAACATCCAAAGCAAGTGAGAAGATGTTTTGATTTCCGGGTGAAGGAAGCACGCCTTTACCTTTGATTGAGAGTACTCCATTGGATTTGTTTTCTGTTGGAGTTTCCCAAGTCACGCCACTTGCCAAAGAAGTGAAGCTATTTGGTCTGTAATTGAACATAGTCGGCTCATAGTTGAGAGTGATGGTAAAGTCATCAATGTTCAATGAACTTATATTAGCCCCCGCTTCGACAGCGAAGGAGAAAGTTTGAGGAGCACCGATTTTAATTGGTTCAATCTTATCGGGCGACATAGTGAGCTTCAAGGAAGTGCTTGTGGCATCTCCTGTGAGAGCATATTGCGTTTCACCGAGTCCTTGAGTTGTGAAGCGTAATGTAGTAGCGAGCGTCCCTGTTGCTTGAGGCAAGAAGGTAATCTTCCAAGTTCCTGTGGTATTGCGACGTATAACTTGCGAAGCCGGCTCAATAATAAATGACCCCTGATCACCATTGATAATATCTGCCGTGACAGTGATATCTTCATTAGGATTAGCTGTTGTCGGGAACACGAAAGTCGGATTTACTTTTGTATCGCAGACATAAATTGATCCCATTTGTATGACAGATCCTTCGGGCAATCCTGTTCCGCAAATATCAATAGTTTTTGTTGTTTCGGTTGCATCAGAAGTTACGGTGACGGTAGCCGTTCTTGCGCCGATACCGGCCGGAGTGAATTGCATCGGTATCGTGCGTGTTTCATTAGGAGTTAATGTGAACGGAACAAAAGCTGTTGTGAGCGCAAATTCCGAATTTGGATTGATGGTAATATTAGTCACATTCATGTCAAAGTTACCATCGTTTTTAATAGTGACAGCATTTTGTTTAGAATCGGACTTTCCTATAATGACAGTAGGGAAGCATTCTCTTTCAAGAGTAATTTTGGGTTCACATCCATTTCCTGTCAGAGTAGCTCTGCGAGTAATTTGTGTGACATTGTTTTCATCGCTTGCTTCAATAGTCATAGAAGCATTATGATTTGTCGCATCATCCGGCTGATATTCGACTTGGAAATCAAGAGTACCACCATTTGGAGCAACAATAGGATATGGCGGGAGAGAAAGTAAAGTGAAACGTCCGGCTGATATATAAGCCTTATTGATTTTGATAGGTATTTGCCCAATATTTGTGAAAGTCACATTTTTCGTAAGACGAGTATTAGGTCTTTGGCAAGTCCATGATTGATTGTCGAGTCTTCCATCCAAAGGAGCGATGCCTTCTCCGCAAAGTTGAGTGTATGTTGTATCGCAAATAATGGGTAAATCAGTTGCATAGAATAATCGAGCACAATCAATGCCAACTGTTTTGGGAGAGAACTCAACTTCAGCTTCGATTTTCTGATTAGGGTCTAATACTAAAGATATAGTGTTATTCATGACATTAGCCTTTGTAGTATTAAGTGTCACACTAACTAATCTAAAGCTATTATTGGGATTGTTACCTAATGAAACTGTTATTCTGCGAGCAAAAATTGTTTGGTTTTCAAACACTCTTGTAAATGATTTTGTGTTTTTTGCACCGATGATAGTATTATCGAAGGTAGTATCACTGAGAGTAAAGTAGTTACATGATGGTAAACCCTCGACACAGACAGTAAAGTGTACGGGATCGCTACATTCACCAATCACAGTGATATTTGCACAGCGTTGTCCCGTTCCGGTAGGCGAGATAAGGAAATCAATACCTTGCCAATCACCATTTTTGAGGTTAATGCCTTCTAAAGTATTATTGATTTTAAATTCAGTAGGATTGGAGTTAAGTACTTGCAACACCTTTGATGTTATATTGCCGGTGTTTGTAAGTCCTTTGTCAGATGGAATATATGTGCTTAAAGTATTCCCAACCGCAACTTGGCCTAATTGAAATACGGAAGATTGGTCAAGCATTGCTAATTTGGCGACGGAGATGTTGAAGGGTACAGCGGATACTGAAGTGCTGCCTTGAACTGATCCGAATTTTGCTATGAAGCCATCTGTATTACCTGCGCTGACAAGGTCTGCAAGGCCGGTGAATTTACGTGTGCCTGCAAATGTACCAACACTGTATGTATTGCCATCGGAAGCATTGAGAGAAGCTGTTGGCCATAAGTTGCGCAATGTTCCGGAAACCCCTGAACGTACATCAGTCAAAACACCTTGTTCATCAAATTCAGCAGTAAAATCTCTCCAATCATTAGCATTAACGGATGTACCGAAGTCAAATATTCTTTCACCAGTAGAGACTATATATGCAATTTTACCACGTCCTTTACCTTTGACATAGACTTTATTGGATGCAGGGTCAAAAGCGACACCTTCTCCATACATTTCACCAAAAGCATTTGCTCTATACCCAAGATCTGTAACTGTTTGAACAGAGCCATCGCCCCGTAGAACAACCAAGAACATGCTTCGTCTATCCTTATCGGTGGATTGATTACGAGTTTGCGCACCGAATTGTCCATCGCCAACAAAAAAGCCGGTTGCGTAAATCCGTTGGTTAGCTGCTGTTTTATTATTGCAAGCAGCGGAATATGTTTTTAACTGCTTAGTGCCGGTCATTGGAGTTGCCCAAATTGCTGTACCACCTACGCCGCCATATTTTGCAACAAATCCGCTAAAATCAGCATGTGGGGAAGTTAAAGGAGATACTCCTGAACCAAAGTTTATTGTTCCTTTGTAAATTCCGGAAACGAATAAATCATCGTTATTTTCTCCTATGGTTATAGTGAATATGCTATCGGCTAATGTTCCGCCTGCTGATTTAGCCCATAAGAATTTAGAACTTGCTGCCTCGGTGAGTCTCAACTTGAATTGGCTACCTAAAGGTAAAAGTTTTAAGTCATCGGATTTCCATACATACTTTCCATTTGTTGCATTGGTTGTTATGATTTTCCAAGTAGTTCCATTGTCTGTACTATAATCAATGCGAATTGCTTTTGAAATTGGCTGTACACCTTCCCAAAGTATTTCAATATCTTCACAACTTGAGAAAATAGAAGAAACTGTCGGGCTTGGTTGAATTAATTGAATTGAGTTCACGCCACCGAAGAGAGAAATTTGCGGCGGTGGGCATGGAAGTCCGCTGAATACTAATGTAGAAGGGCAATATACTTGATTAGGACCTTGTTTGAATTCCAAAGTAAACGTTGTGGATTCTCCTTTGCGAATGAGTGCAGGTAAAGAAGGTGACACAACCCGATATGTACCACATGGAGTATTGGCAAACACAGGATCGCTAATAAGGACATCAGATTTTTCTGCAGTTAAGACAATTGTTTGCTGTTGTGTTCCGTTTGGAGGAGGATTACCGAATGAAACACCCGTTTTTGAGAGCCGCACCGATGCGATGGTTGTATCGGGAGCGGTGACATTAATTTCATCTGAAAGATTTTCCTTTGGTATTGAAATTTTAATCATGCGCTGGCGACTATCTTGATTACATCCATATTCACTTGTCCATTCTAACCAACAAGTTACTTTTTTTGAAACACTTGCGGCAATCATTCTATAGATTTCTTCCATTTGTGCTTTCGGGTCACCTTGTACTACCTCAAATGTTCGTCCACCGGTTGCCCGTGCCCAACGATCCAGATAAGCATTCATTTGGATAAACGCTGTAATAGCAAAGAATGTAATGCTATTATCATTCATTTGTGTTTCAACTTCTTGGAGAAAAGCTTCTCTTTTTTTGTTATCACCCGATCCCAAAATACCTTCAGATGGGTTACCGTCCGTTAGAAATATGATAACTCTTCGTACATCAGGCGGTCCTAAAGTTTCTTTGAGCAACTTAATTGCACCAATTTTCGGGTCTAACATAGGGTTATCATAATTAGTATTGCCAGCTGGCGCGATTGCATCTATGGAAGAAAGTAATTTATTCACATCTCGTGTAAATGGTTGTCGTAAGCGGGCTTCAGTCTCAAATGATAAAACAGCTACTGCGGTTGAGTCAATAAAATCAACTGATTGTACAAATGATTTTGCACCATTTTTCACTACGTCCCATCGTGTCAACCCCTGTTCATTAACAGGTTGAAGCATAGAACCGCTGTTATCAAGTACGAGAACAACGCGAACAGCCGAGCCGTCCTTTTTTGTAGAGCATTGTTGAGTAATGGCATTCACAGGATAATTTTTTGTTCCCTTACCATTGATTGTTTCTGCCAAGGTAAAGTCAGCATTGGTCAATCCTGTAAGAGGTTTACGCTCTTTACCATCCGGCGAAACTTCTTCAGCTTCATAGTATGCTCTCATTTTTGGGAATTTGCTGAAATCAACAGTGTTGATTCTAAATACTTTCGTTTGGGCAAATGTAGTTGTTACACTTACACTTAACATTAGTATCATCATTGATACTATGCGAAAAAATGGGTGAAATGACATGAGTATAACCCTTTATATTATGTAAATTACTTTCTAAAAAATTAAAATGTAACGGGATTTTCTACAAAAGACAGAGACTTTTTGTCAGCATTTAACTCGGCTAATATACCTAAAGGTAATGTCAT
>ERZ761609.2822-NODE-2822-length-12235-cov-5.715517_pt1 | contig 12235 bp, 9 predicted proteins | sample MGYA00511163_ERZ761609 | MGnify/ENA primary metagenome ERZ761609 (study PRJEB28899, sample SAMN02445070) | bioreactor sludge metagenome | biome: EBPR sludge | place: Australia: Brisbane, Thorneside Wastewater Treatment Plant | collected 2011-12-16 ... | reverse complement strand
GCATGGCCGCAACCACGCGCGAGCTGACCGATGGCCTTGCCCGCTCGCAGAACCTGATCGGCGTGCTGAACCATCAGCTCGAAGAAGTGCAGGCGCTGGCGACCCGCGATCCCGTCACATCTGTCGCCAATCGCCGCGCCTTCGACAAGACGCTCGCCGACACGGCAACCCGCGCCGAGAAGATGAATACCGGCTTCTGCGTCGCGCTCGCTGATGTTACCAACTTCAGTGGACTGATCGAAATTTACGGCCAGGACGCTGCTGACGCGCTCCTTGAAAAGGTCGCGGCGCAAATGGTTGCCGGCCTCAATGAGGGGGACTTGGTCGCACGCTATAGCGGCGAGATGTTCGCGTTCATCCTGCCGGAAGCCGAGCTGATGCCGGCCTACAATACGATGGTTAAGATCAAGCACGCTCTTGCCGGCCTCGAATATACCCTCAGTGATACCGGCGAAATCATCTCCGGCGTGATGGCCTCCTTCGGTCTCGCGCGTGGTGAGCCCGGCATGACGCCAGAAGAAGTGATCGCCCTCGCCGACAGCTGCCTGCAGGAAGCCCGCAATTCCGGGCGCAGCACCATCAAGGCCCGCGGCCTCGCCTGAGCTTTCCCCAAGGGACGGTTTTGACACCGCTCCGGCGCGGCCCCATCATTAGAGCTCGCACCGCCATGGTTGCCCGGGGAGAATTTCATGACCGTAGAACTGCTGGCCGCACTGATCGTCATCGCACTTGGCATCGTGCAGGTCATCCTGCAGGCGGGCGAATTTCGCCGCGTGCACGGTGTGCCGTATGCCAACACCGCGCAGGATACGCCCTCCAGCGTTCCGGACTCCCCGCTCCTTGGCCGTCTCACCCGCGCTCTGCGCAACCTGCACGAAACGCTGCCCTTCTTCCTCGGCGTGGTCATCATCCTTGCACTGATGGATCACAGCACCGCAACTACGCGCATCGCTGCCCTGGTCTTTGCGGGCGCCCGTATCGTCTACCTGCCGCTCTATGCTATCGGCATCCCGTATCTTCGAGGGCTTGTCTGGATGGTGTCGTTCGTAGCTCTCATCACGCTCGTCGTATCCGCAATCGGCGCTGCAGACTGGTCGGTGCTCGGGTCAGCCTTCTGACCCGGCACATGCCGTAAAATTGGCCCTGCGGCCTTGTGAAGCCTGTCTCAATGGGGCTTTCACTTGCGATATCCTGAGATTCGCGAAGAATGCGGGTCAGCTGCAACCGGAGCAAGCATGACATCAGAGACCAAGCCGCCGCCGAAAAAGTCCCGGAAAGCGGAACAGCGTGCCGAAATGATGGAGCAGATCCTCGACGCGGCCGAATACCTGTTCTCGATCCACGGCCTCTACGGCACCACGTTGAAAGACGTGGCCCAGCGCGTCGGCGTGCACCACAGCCTGATGAACTACTACTTCACCGACAAGCGCCAGCTGTTCGACGAAGTCTTCCGCCGCCGCGCCGAAGTCACCCGCTCGAAACGCATGAAGGCGCTGGACGAATATGAAGCCTCCTGCGGCGACAAACCCACCGTCGAGGGCGCCCTGCGCGCCTTCCTCGACACTGACCTTGATCTCTATATCCAGGGCGGCGAGGGCTGGAAAAACTTCGCGACCCTCGGCGCGCAGATCTCCAACTCCAAGCTCGGCGCCGAAATGTTTGACGAGCATTTCGACCGGCTCGTCCTGCGCCTCATCGGCATTCTCAAGCGCGCCCTGCCGCAGTGCGACGAGGCGGACATCTTCTGGAGCTACCACTTCGTCTCCGGCGGCCTGATGCTCACGCTCGCCCGTACCGGCCGTATCGACCGGCTCTCCGGCGGCCTCTGCAGCTCGGATGATTTCGACGCCGTGAAAGCCCGCATGGCCCGGTTCATGGCCGCCGGCTTCATGGAAATCTGCAAAGGCGCCAAGACCGGGCAGGACTGAGCTCCCACCCGCGACTCCGCGAAAAATTTTCAGCCGCCCCATCGCCGCCCACGACCCCGCGCGTCCTCGCGCTTGGTCTTGCCATGCTGTCATCTCATTGATTTCAAAACGATATTCTACCCGCGCAAACGGCGGGGATGCGCGCCCGCCACACTTCCGGAAAGATGTTCACTCGCGCGAGAGTGAAGCTTGACAGGTTCTGAAATTTCGCTGATCAAATTCGCAGCGCTGACAACAGAGACCGCGCACCCAGGGAGGTTACTCATGAAAGCCAGAATTCTCGCATCCGCGAGCGCCGCCGTTATGCTGTCCACTTTTGTGGCAGCCCCGGTTGTTGCGCAGGAAGACCAGTCTGCCGGCCGCGCGGAAGGCGAAGCCGAGCGCAGCCTCGACAAGGTCATCGTCACGGCCACCCGCCGCGAAGAAAGCCTGCAAGACGTTCCGCTCAGCGTCACCGCCTACCAGCAGGAAACGCTCTCCGAAAAAGGCATTGTCAGCTATGACGGCCTCGCCCGCGAAACGCCCGGCGTGGTCATCAACCAGCCGACGGCCAACTTCAACAACTTCACCACCCGCGGCATCGCCACCAACGGCTACGGCGCGAACCTTCAGGCACCCACCGCCATCTACATCGACGAACTGCCGATCTCCTCGAATGGCAACTCGACCATTCTCGATCCGACGCTTTACGACGTTGAGCGCGTGGAAGTCCTGCGCGGTCCGCAAGGCACGCTGTTCGGCGCAAACTCCCTCTCCGGTGCCGTCCGTATCCTGACGAAAAAGCCGAACACAAGGAAGTTCGAAGCCTCTGCGCTTGTTGATTACGGCCTGACAGACGGTGATGCCTTCCGCCAGCGCTATAACGGCATGGTCAACATTCCGCTGGTCGAGGACGAACTCGGCCTGCGCGTCGTCGGTTTCTACCGCGATGAAGAAGGCTGGGTCGACAATATCGGCACCGGCATCGAAGGCGCCAACTCGCTGACCTCCTATGGCGGCCGCGCTGTCCTGCGCTGGGAACCGACCGACGCGCTCGACCTGCAGCTCATGGTCATCCATGAGAACAGCCAGCCGGACGATTCTGGTCTGACCAATCCGAACCGTGGTGAGTTCATCCGCCTGACCGACCGTCCGGATCTCTTCCAGTCCGACTTCACGAGCTACAATCTCGCGCTCGACTATGATCTCGGCTTTGCCAAGTTCACCAGCTCGTCGACCTACTCGGACGCCGATGGTAAATTCATCGTCGACCTCGCAGGCACCTTCGGCCAGTTCATTCCTTTCGGCCTTGATGCAGTCGGATTTGACGACACGTTCGTGCAGGAACTGCGCCTGGCCTCTACCGATGGCGGCAACTGGGACTGGATCGTCGGGGGCTTCTATTTCAACAAGCGCCGCGACATCACCTATGACTACCGCTCGTCTCAGGCGTTCCTGGATACGCGCGGGCTCACTGGCCTGCCGGATGAATACTACCTTCGCTTCACCAGCTATTTCGATGCATTCGAAACGGCCGGCTTCGGCGAACTGACCTATCGCTTCTCCGACAAGTTCTGGGTCACCGGCGGCGCGCGCTACACGAACACATCCATCCAGGCATTCACGAATGCAGGCGGTTACAACAGCAACTATCTCGCGCTGGCGCTCGGCGGGTTCTCGAACGTTCCGATCACGGTCTTTCCGGTCTTGGCCGCAGAAGGCCTCAAAGTCGAAGCTGACAAACTCTCCTACAAGCTCAGCGCTTCCTACAAGCCCTCTGAGAACCTCACGACCTACGCGTCGGTTTCGACGGGCTTCCGGTCTCCCGCAGCTAACGCGCGCGCAGGAGCGGTCAGCATCGTTAATCCGAATGATCTCGTCATTCCAAACGGCGCAGATTCTGACTCGCTGACGAACTACGAAGTCGGCGTGAAAGGCTACTGGCTCAACGGCAAGCTCGCCGCAAACCTCGCCGCCTACTATATCGACTGGAAAGACATCCAGGTTCAGGCAAACCGACTGTCCGATCAGGTCCAGTTCGCGACCAATATCGGCGGCGCGGTCAGCCAGGGTCTCGAGTTTGAGATCGCGGCGTACCCGACGAAGAATTTCAGCTTCTTCCTCAACGGATCGCTGAATGATTCCGAAGTCACCGACGTGACGCCGACCGAGGCCGCCATGTCGGGCGCCGAAGAAGGCATCTCGTTGTCCTTCCCGACTTTCCAGGGTTCCGCCACCGTTCGCTACGATTGGAAAATGGGCGATCTCACTGACGCGTTTGCAGCCGCAACCGCAGCCTATGTCGGCGATTTCCCGGGCATGTTCCCCAATGTGCCGGGTAACCCGAACCTCATCGCTCCGACCTTCGACTACACCGATGCCTATACGGTCGTGAACCTGCAGGCCGGCATGACGCGCGATGCGTGGAAAGCGGTTGCCTATGTCGAGAACCTTCTGGACGACAGCTCCATCACCTATGTCCACCCGGAAGCGTTCCTTGATGGCCGCTATGCAAGGCTCCGTCCCCGGACGATCGGTGTTCGTCTAAGCTACGAGTTCTGATCCGATGTCGGCTCCTGAAAGTCCGGCGCTCGCAGTGTCCTCCCATTCGGGCGCCGTTCCGCCGCCGGCCGCGCAGTACGCGCGGCCGGATGGCAAGGCCTGGTTCGTTCTGGGCATTCTCTGCTTTGTCTATGTGCTGAACTTTCTGGACCGGCAGATCATCTCGATCCTCGCCAAGCCGATCCAGGATGAGCTCGGCATCACCGACGGCCAGCTTGGCCGTATCACCGGGCTCTACTTCGCGCTCGTCTACTGCATCCTTGGCATTCCGGTGGCGTGGATTGCAGATCGCACGAACCGCGTGAAAGTCCTCTCGGTCGCCTGCGCCATCTGGAGCGCGGCAACTCTTTTCTGCGGTATGGCGCGCAACTATCCGCAACTCGTCGTCGGCCGTCTCGCGGTCGGTGTCGGCGAGGCCGGCGGTGTGCCGCCCTCCTATGCCATCATCTCGGATTACTTCCCTCCGGGGCGGCGCGGCACGGCGCTCGCCCTGTTCAATTTCGGCCCGCCCATCGGCATGGCCCTCGGCGTTGCTTTCGGCACTTCCATCGCTGCTGCGTTCGACTGGCGCATTGCCTTCATCTCACTCGGCATCATCGGTTTGACCACCGCCGTGTTCGTCTGGTTCTTCGTCCCCGAACCTAAGAAAGGCGGCCTCGATGCGCCCGCGCCGGTGCAGGCCGAAACGGCAGGTCCGGCTCCCGGTTTCTGGGGCACGATGCGGATGTTCTTCACCCGGCCCGTGCTGCTCCTCACCGCACTCGCCAGCGGCGCCATCCAGTTCGTCACCTATGCCACGCTGAACTTCACCACCCTGTTCCTGATGCGCGAGAAGGACATGACCCTGCAGGAACTCGCGCTCTACTACTCAGTCCTGCTCGGCGTCGGCATTGCCGCCGGCATGTATGTCTCGGGCTGGCTTGTGGACAGGTTCGGGCAGAAGTCCAAAGTGGCTTATGCCATTGTTCCGGCAGTTGGCCTCGCCGCAGCCATACCCTTCTTCCTCGGCTTCGTCTGGGCCCCCACCTGGCCGCTCGCGCTCCTGTTCCTGATCGGCCCGACCTTCTTCAACTATTTCTATCTCTCGCCCGCGGTCACACTGGTGCAGGAAGAAGTCCGCCCCCAGGAACGCGTCCTTGCCGGCGCGCTCTTGCTCCTGATCATGAACCTCATCGGCTTGGGTCTCGGCCCGACCTGGCTCGGCATGATGAGCGAATGGTTCGGCAAGACGAACCCGGAAAACTCGCTCCAGCTCGCCTTCTACACGCTGACGCCGTTCTACGCACTGGCAGTCGTCCTGTTCATCTGGCTGGCGCATGCCATCCGCAAAGAGGAAGCCGGGAAGGCTATAGAAACATGAAAAAAGCTGGAATCTTCCTTACAGGTCTGGTGCTGGCTGCGCTCGTATCGTGCACATCCGCACCGGATATGAGCCAGGCTGTAAAGGCTGAAACTGGAGCAATTACAGGGAAGTATGCCGACGGCGTGACCTCCTACAGGGGTATTCCCTATGCCGAACCCCCGGTCGGAGACCTCCGCTGGAAAGCCCCGGTCCCCAAGGCAAAATGGGAAGGCACCCTGAACGCCACCCGCTTTGGCCCCGCGTGTATCCAGCCTCGCCCCCGCACCGGCAGCATATATGCCAACCCGCCGGATGAGATCAGCGAAGACTGCCTGACGCTGAACATCTGGAAGAAAGACGGCGTTAAAAAGGCTCCGGTTTTCCTCTGGATCCACGGCGGCTCGCTGACCGGCGGGCAGGGCGCGGAGCCGATCTATGATGGCGCGCGGATGGCGCAGAAAGATGTGGTCGTCGTCACGATCAACTACCGCCTCGGCGTGCTTGGCTACCTCGCCCACCCGGAACTTAGTGCGGAATCGCCGGACGGAATCTCCGGCAATTACGGCCTCCTCGACCAGATCGAAGCCCTGCGATGGGTAAAGCAAAACATCGCTGCCTTCGGCGGAGATCCTGAAAACATCACCATCGCCGGCGAGTCCGCAGGCGCGCTAAGTGTCATGTATTTGATGGCTTCTCCAGAAGCTAAGGGACTGTTTCACAAGGCCATTCTGCAAAGCGCCTATATGGTGACGATGCCGGAACTGAAGGCCGCAAAGCACGGCCAGTTTGCCGCTGAAGACATCGGCGTCTGGGTTGCTTCACAAGTGAAAGCCGCGAGCCTTGCAGAGCTGCGCGCCAAGGGCGGCGAAGAGCTCTCCGCTGCAGCTGCAGCAGCAGGTTACTTCCCGCTCGCCACCGTCGACGGCAAGGTGCTGACCCGCCAGCTGGTCGACACATTCGACCGCGGCGAACAGGCCGCCGTACCCGTGATCGCCGGCTTCAACAGCGGCGAAATCCGCTCCCTCCGCTTCCTCGCGCCGCCGGTGCCGAAGTCAGCTGCGGAGTACGAAGCGAAGATCCGCGAACTGCACGGTGATCTCGCCGACGAGTTCCTGCGACTCTATCCTTCAAGCGACCTCAAGGAAGCCGTTCTCGCTGCGCCAAGGGACTCCCTCTATGGCTGGACCGCGACCCGGTTGGTGAAGAAGCAGCAGGAGATCGGCGAGGCCGGTTACCTCTATTATTTCGACCACACCTACCCGGCAGCAAGCGCAATGGACCTGCACGGATTTCACGGTGCGGAGCTTCCTTATATTTTCGGTACATTGCAGTTGACGCCGACCTACTGGCCAGAGATTCCGGCCACGAAAACCGTCCAGAAACTGTCCACACATCTGATGGACTTCTGGACGGAATTTGCCCGTACGGGGAAGCCTTCCTCTCCGGACGCACCGGAGTGGCGATCCTTCGGCGAGGCACAGTACTATCTCGACATTCAAAGCGGTCTCACCTCTGCGGTACGCCTGATGCCGGGCATGTATGAGCTGCATGAGCGCACCATGTGCCGCCGCCGCGAAGACGGCACGCAATCCTGGAACTGGAACACAGGCATCGTCGCGCCTGTTCTGCCGCCTGCGAGTGAAGCCTGCCCATGACCGATGGAAGAATGCAGGACTTTGACCTGACGCTGGACAGGTTCCTGACCCACGCGGCGAAGTGGCATCCGCAAGCAGGTGTCGTTACGGCGAGCAGCGGGCGGGAGAGCCGGCGCATCGGATATGCGGAGTTGGAACAACGGTGCCGCAAGGTTTCGGCGGCGCTACAGCGTCTTGGCGTGTCGAAGGGTGACCGCGTGGCGACGCTTGCCTGGAACACGCAGGCGCATTTTGAAGCCTGGTACGGCTTGATGGGAATGGGCGCGGTGTGCCACACGCTGAACCCGCGCCTGACGGCTGCACAGCTCGGCGATATGGCGGCGCAGTCCGGTGCGCGCTTGCTGATCGTTGATTCCGGGCTTCTGTCCGGCGCAGTGCAGATTGCCAAGGCAGCGCCGGGCATTCGCGGCATTCTCGTGATCGATCCGGAAGCTCCGTTGGCGGAGGAAGCCGTCGCGGGCGTTCCCGTGATGCTGCTCGAAGAGCTGTTGGAAGCTGCAACGCCTGATGTCGTCTGGGGCGCGTTCCCCGAGACGTCTCCCTGCGGGCTTTGTTTCACCTCCGGCACGACCGGTGCGCCCAAAGGCGTAACCTACACGCACCGCTCCAGCTACCTGCATACGCTGCGCGCGCTGCAGGCGGATGTGATGGGCATTTCTGCGGCAGACAGCGTTCTGGCTGTGGTGCCGATGTTTCATGCGAATGCCTGGGGCCTGCCATTTGCCGCGCCGGCTGCTGGCGCGCAGCTCGTTCTGCCGGGCCGCAACACAGACGGCGCTAGCCTTGCCAAGCTGATCGCGGATGAGAGCGTGACGATCGGTGTCGGCGTGCCGACGGTCTGGCTCGGGCTGGTCGAGTATGTGGATGAGCACGGGCTTCAGCTGCCTTCGCTGAAACGTATCATCGTCGGTGGCTCGCCGATGCCGCCCGCGCTGATGGCGCGGCTTGAAAAGCGGCTTGGCGTGAAAGTGCAGACAAGCTGGGGCATGACGGAACTTTCGCCCCTCGGCGTGATCATGCCGGAGAATGCCGCTTCGCGCCCCGCTGATGTTGCAGGCCGCCCGGCGATTGGTGTGGACCTGATGCTGACAGATTCAGAAGGCCGTCCGCTCACGGAGCAACGCGGGCCCGAAGGGCATCTGCGCGTGCGCGGGGCTGCAGTGGTCGAGCGGTATTTCGGGGCCGAAGAGAAGGCGGTTGACGCCGATGGCTGGTTCTTCACCGGAGACCTTGCGCGGATCGACGAGGCCGGGCTGGTGCGCATCACCGGGCGGGCGAAAGACCTGATCAAGTCCGGCGGCGAATGGATCAATCCCGCCGAGATCGAAGCGATCATCGGCGCGCTGCCGGAAATCTCGCTGGCGGCCGTGATCGGACGGGAGGACCCGAAATGGGGCGAGCGTCCGCACCTTCTTGTCGAGGTGAGGCCTGGCCAGACGATCAGCGATGAGGCCATTCTTGGCGCGCTGCGCGGCAAAGTGGCGAACTGGTGGGTACCGGATACGGTGCAGCGCCTGAAGGTGATGCCACTGGCGGCGACCGGCAAGATCGACAAACTACGCCTGCGCGCAGAATACGGCCAGAGCCCGGAAGACGCAAAAAGCGGGGCCTGACCGCGCCCGCCGCTTGCCTTCGCGGCACGGCTTGACCTCTCCGCAGCCCGATTTGACACTCGCCCGGACAAGAACAGGCGAGTGCGCAGCCTTTGGCGGCGGCGCAATCTTGCCGGCAAGGGAGACGCCGCGTGAACCTCGATTTTTCGGACGAACAGAAGCAGCTGCGCGATCAGGTGCGCCGCTTCCTCAGCGAAGAATGCCCGCCTGAAAAAGTGCGCGCGGTGCTGGAAAGGCCACAAAGCTATGACAAGGCGCTGTATCAGGGGCTCGCTGAAATGGGCGTGCTCGGCGCGGCGATCCCGGAGGAATATGGTGGCGTCGGGCTGAGCCATCTGGAACTGTGTGTGGTGGCTGAAGAGCTTGGCCGCGCGCTGGCGCCGGTGCCGGTTTCGTCGTCAATTTACCTCGCGGCGGAGTGCCTGGTGCTCGCCGGAACGGAAGCGCAGAAGCAGGCCTGGTTGCCAAAGCTCGCCTCAGGTGAAGCGGTCGGCACACTGGCGCTGCACGAGGGGCAGGGACGCACGACGGAGGCGTCGATTGCTGCGAGCGTGAACGGCGGCAGGCTTTCCGGCGTGAAGTCTCCGGTGGCAGATGGCGCGGCGGCGGACTTTGCGATTGTGGCGGCGAAAGAAGGCGGCAAGGTTTCGCTCTGGCTGGTCGACCTGACGGCGAAGGGCGTGGAGCGCGAGGTGCTCGAGACGATTGATCCGACGCGGGAGCAGGCGCGGCTGACCTTCAAGGGTGCACCGGCGGAACTGGTGGGCGGGAAAGGCGATGGCTGGAACATCGCGACGCAGGTAATAGACCGGGCCGCGATCCTGACGTCGTTCGAGCAGCTGGGCGGCGCAGACAGGGCACTGGAAATGGCGCGGGATTATGCGCTGGACCGGATGGCATTTGGCCGGCCGATCGGATCGTTCCAGGCGGTGAAGCATATCCTGGCGGACATGTATGTGTCGGCGACGCTGGCGCGGTCGAACTGCTATTACGGAGCGTGGGCGCTGGTGTCGGGTGCGGCGGAACTGCCGGTGGCAGCGGCGACGGCGCGCGTGTCGGCAACGACGGCGTTCCAGCACTGCGCGAAGAACAACATTCAGGTGCATGGAGGCATGGGGTTCACTTGGGCGTTTGATTGCCATCTCTATTACCGGCGCTCGAACGCGCTGGCGCTGGCGCTCGGGTCGCTGTCGCAGTGGGAGAGCGCGCTGATAGAGCGCATGGGCGCCGGCAATGCCGGTGCGGCGGCCTGAGGGAGGAGAGAGCAGATGGATTTCGAGGATACCAAAGAAGAAGCCGCCTTCCGCGCTGAAGTGAGAAGCTGGATCAAGGCGAATGCGCCGGCGCACCTGCTGACCGAGCTGAAGAATGCGAGCTTTGCGTCCAATGGTGTGGTCAGCGAAGACCCGATCAAGGCGGGCAAGGCGTGGCAGCGCAAGAAGGCGGATGCAGGCTGGGCGTGCCTGCACTGGCCGAAGGAATATGGCGGCGGCGCGCGCACCCCGATCGAGCGGGTGATCTGGGGGCAGGAAGAAGGTCCGTATGCGGCGCTTACGGGCGTGTTCACCATCGGGCATGGTATGTGCGGGCCGACGGTAATGGCCTGGGCGAGCGAGGAGCATAAGCGCAAGCTGCTGCCGCCGCTGGCGGCAGGCGAGGATGTCTGGTGCCAGCTGTTCTCCGAACCGGCGAGCGGATCTGACCTTGCGGGTCTGCGTACGCGCGCGGTAAAGGCGGATGACGGGTCGGGCGACTGGATCATCAATGGCCAGAAAATCTGGACCAGCGGCGCGCAGTACTCCGACTGGGGACTGCTCATTACACGGACCAATCCCGATGTGCCCAAGCACAAGGGGCTGACGATGTTCTTCCTGTCGATGAAGGCGCCGGGCGTGGAAGTGCGCCCAATCAAGCAGGCGAACGGGCAGTCGAGCTTCAATGAAGTTTACTTCACGGATGTGCGGATTCCGGATTCGCAGCGGCTAGGCGAGGTCGGGCAAGGCTGGGAAGTGTCGCTGACGACGCTGATGAACGAGCGGCTGTCGATTGGCTCCGGCATGTCCACGGGCTTCCCCGATCTCTTCCGGTTCTGCATGGAGGCGGAGGTCGACGGCGCGCCGGCGGTGGAGGATTCCAATGTTCGCTCGAAGCTGGCGCAGATTGCGGTGAAGGAAAGCGGGCTGCGCTATACGGCGATGCGCGCGATTTCGGCGCTGTCGAAAGGGCAGACGCCGGGGCCGGAGAATTCCATCGGCAAGCTGGTGGCCGGAGCGGCGATGCAAGACCTGTCGATGCTGGCGCTGGACCTGCAGGGCGCGTCGGGTGCGGTGTGGGATGCAAACAGCCCGCAGAACGGGCGGTTCCAGTCGATGCTGATGCGCTCGCCCGCGACGCGGATCGAGGGCGGGTCGGACGAGATCCTGCGCAACATCATCGGGGAACGTGTGCTTGGACTTCCGGGTGATATCCGCGTCGACAAGGATGTTCCGTTCAAGGACATTCCGACGAGCGGGCGGAAGAAGAAGTAGCCGGGGACGCTGCGCAGGATTTCAAACTGTGCTATCGACGGTCGCTGCTGGCGGCGGCGAGGCGATCACCGTACCAGTCACTAGGCACGCTGAGGCGGCGGCCGCAATCGTCATCGCGCTTGCGGCGGATTTCTTCTCCAGTGCTGGCGTCGAAGTAAATTTCGAGGCAGCGGCCCGAAACGTCATAGACTTTGACTTCTGTCTTGCGGCTTTCAAATTCGACCTTGCGGACATCGAAGCCCTGCTCTGCGAGCCGTGTGCGGACTTCGGAGGCCGAGGCGTCGCGGCCGATGTTGAGGCGTTCTGCGGCGGGCACGGAGACGGAGCGCTTGCTGTCGGCGAAGCTTGGCCCTGCCGTGGCAAGGACAAATGCAGCGAGCAGCATCGGGGCACCGAAGAGGTGGTACGGGGATGGCATGGGGAGATTCCTTTCTTGCGGGCAGGCCGTCTGACTGGTGGGCCTTGGTGTAAGTTCTGCTCGGTGCAGGCTGACAGGAAAGTGTGGCTGTCAGTCAGCTTTCCGTCAGCTTGGCTGCGCGATAGGGATGGTTGATTGCCTGAGAAATGTCCCTTGCCCCTCCAGCCGCTTCCTTGTCTATACGCTTTACCTGATGACCCTCACCGAAGA
>ERZ761609.2821-NODE-2821-length-12238-cov-7.890667_pt1 | contig 12238 bp, 9 predicted proteins | sample MGYA00511163_ERZ761609 | MGnify/ENA primary metagenome ERZ761609 (study PRJEB28899, sample SAMN02445070) | bioreactor sludge metagenome | biome: EBPR sludge | place: Australia: Brisbane, Thorneside Wastewater Treatment Plant | collected 2011-12-16 ... | reverse complement strand
ATTGCTTTTGCGTATCCGGCGCGGCAGCAATCGTTCAGGACGGGTTCACGCCCCGCCCGACAGAAACGCGCGTCCCCGCCATTACGGAATTCAAGATGTCAGCCTCGTCAGATACCGGCCGCTATCCCGCCCCCATGCCGACCGCCGGCCACGCCGCTGTCGATCGCTATCTCGAAACTGGCTACGCCTCTGTCGTCGGCATGTCGTCGCGCTTCGCCGCCGCCGTCACCGCGCGCCTCATGCGCATCCAGACCGAACTCGGCATTATCGGTCCCGTGGGCGAGATCGGTACCTTCGAGGGTCGCTTCTTCATCGCCATGGCACACGCCCTCGAACCCGGCGAACAGGCCCTCGGCATCGACCTCTTCGACTGGCCGAACCCGGAGGTGCTCGATCGCTTCGAAGCCAATTGCGCGCGCCACGGAGTCGCTGCCGACCGCAAGATCACCTGGAAAACAGACAGCCGCATTATGAAGCCGGTCGATATTCTCGCAAAGACCGGCGGCAAAAAGCTGCGCCTCTTCCATATCGACGGCGAGCATTCGCGCGACGCACTCACGAAAGACCTCGACCGCGCCACCGCCGTCATGATGCCGGAAGGCATCATCGTCCTCGACGACATGCTCCACCCCGGCTACCCGACCCTGATGGTCGCCGTGCAGAACTGGCTCGAACGAAATCCCGACTGGTGCCCGCTCGCCATCATCGACCGCGAGACGATCGTTGCCGCGACCAAGTTCGTCCTTTGCCGCAAGGACATGTTCAAGCGGTACGAAGACCGGATGCTCGAAGTCTTCAAGGACAACATCTGGCCGCTCGGCGCCGATTTCGAGCCGCACTGGTGCCTCGTGCTCTCGCTCGACACACGGCTGGCGGCGATCACCTGACGGAGCGGCCGAACATAGCCGGAATATATCATCCGGGCCGGAGGCGAGCACAGCTAGGTGATTACCTAGGCGCCCGCCTTCTGCAATCAGAGCATCACGCCCCCGCCTTCGCCTCGACGCGGCGCGCGTGAAGGATCGGCTCGGTGTAGCCGCTGGGCTGCGCCGCGCCCTTGAACACGAGATCGCACGCTGCCTTGAACGCGACGCCGTCGAACTTCGGCGCCATCGGCTTGTAGAGCGGATCGCCCGCATTCTGCTTGTCCACCACGACCGCCATGCGCTTCATGGTTTCGAGCACCTGCGCCTCGTTGGTGATCCCGTGCTTGAGCCAGTTGGCCATATGTTGCGCCGAAATCCTGAGCGTTGCCCGGTCTTCCATGAGCCCGACGTCGTGGATGTCGGGCACCTTCGAGCAACCCACACCCTGGTCGATCCACCGCACGACGTAACCGAGGATGCCTTGCGCGTTGTTGTCGAGTTCCTTCTGGACCTCTTCCGCGCTCCAGTTGACGCGGTCCGCCACCGGCACCTTCAGGATATCGTCGAGCGACGCGCGACCGCGCGATTTCAGCTCCGCCTGCCGCGCCTTGACGTCGACCTTGTGATAATGGAGCGCGTGCAGCGTCGCGGCCGTCGGCGACGGAACCCACGCCGTCGTCGCACCAGCCATCGGATGCGCGATCTTCTGCTTGAGCATCTCCGCCATCAGATCCGGCATCGCCCACATGCCCTTGCCGATCTGCGCGTGCCCCGGCAGTCCGCATTCGAGGCCGATATCGACGTTCCAGTCCTCGTAGGCCTTGATCCAGGGCGTCCCGCGCATGTCGGTTTTCCGGATCATCGGCCCCGCTTCCATCGACGTATGGATCTCGTCGCCGGTCCGGTCCAGGAAGCCGGTATTGATGAAGAACACGCGCGACTTCGCAGCCCGGATGCACTCCTTGAGATTGACCGTCGTGCGGCGCTCTTCGTCCATGATGCCCATCTTGAGCGTGTTGCGCGCGAGCCCGAGCGCATCCTCGACGGCTGCGAAGAGGTCGTCGGCGAACGCCACTTCTTCCGGCCCGTGCATCTTCGGCTTCACGATGTAGATCGAGCCCGCGCGCGAATTATGAAGCCCCGCCGCAGCCTTGAGATCGTGCATCGCGATGAGCGACGTGACCATGCAATCGAGCACGCCTTCCGGCGCTGCATTGCCGTCGCGATCGAGTACGCCCGTATCCGTCATCAGATGCCCGACATTGCGAACGAGCATGAGCGAACGGCCATGCAGCACGAGCTTCCCGCCAGCGGGCCTGACGTACACGCGATCCGGATTGAGCCGGCGCGTGACGGTCTTGCCGCCCTTCTGGAAGGTATCGACGAGATCGCCCTTCATGAGCCCGAGCCAGTTCCGGTAAGCCGCGACCTTGTCATCGGGATCGACAGCCGCGATCGAGTCTTCGAGATCCATGATCGTCGAAAGTGCCGCTTCGACGACGACATCGGCAACACCAGCCGCATCGGACTTGCCCGTCGCCGTCGACCTGTCGATGACCACGTCGATATGCAGTCCGTTGTGCACGAACAGGATCGACGTCGGCTGCCACGCGGGCCCGGCATATCCGGCGAACTGTGCGGTATCCTTGAGACGCACCATGTCGCCATTGGCGAGTGTCACCGCCAGTGATCCGTGCGCGACCGTGTATGACTTGGCATCGGCGTGACTGCCGTGCGCCAGCGGAGCCGCCTCGTCGAGAAACGCCTTCGCGAACGCGATAACCTTGGCCCCCCGCTTCGGATTGTAACCACCGCCACGCGTTGCACCGTCCGTTTCCGGCAGCGCGTCCGTCCCGTAGAGCGCGTCATAGAGAGAACCCCAGCGCGCATTCGCAGCATTGAGCGCATAGCGCGCGTTCATCACTGGAACCACCAGCTGCGCGCCCGACACCGAGCCGATCTCAGGGTCGACGTTTGCCGTGTCGACCTTGAACTCCGGCCCCTCGTCGACGAGATAGCCGATCTTCGTCAGCATGGCCTTGTACGCGGCCGCATCGTGCGGCTGTCCGCGCCGCGCCTTGTGCCATGTGTCGATCTCAGCCTGAAGCGCATCGCGCCGCGTCAGCAGCGCCCTGTTCCGCGGCGCGAAGGCGTTCACGATCCGGTCGAGTTCCGACCAGAACCGAGCGGCATCCACTCCGGTTCCGGGCAGCACCTCCGCTTCGATGAAGTCACGGAGAACCGCGGCGACCTTGATGCCGCCATGCGTCACGTAATTGGACATTCTGATTTCCCTGCGCGTTTCGCATCGGAGCCGATGCGCGTTCTGGTCGGTTCGAAAAATATTAAACTCAAGTGGCCTTCACGGCCTTCGACGCGACGAGGGCATCGATATCCGCCGCGCCGAAGCCGAATTCCTGCAACACTTCGCGCGTGTGCTCACCGAGCAGCGGCGCCGCATGCTTGACCCCGCCGGGCGTCTCGGAAAACTTGATCGGCAACCCGATCGTCTGCATCCGCCCTGCGATCGGGTGTTCGACGTAGGGCACCATATTGCGCGCGATCGTCTGCGGGTGTTCGTGCATCTCCATGACGTTGAGCACCGGCCCGGCCGGTACGCCAGCTTTCTCGAGCAGTTTCAGCCACTCGCCCGTCGTCTTCGCTTTGAAATAGACCGCCAGCCGCGAAATCAGCTCGCCGATGTTGTCCATCCGTCCGCGACCCGCCTTGAAGCGCGCGTCTTCGGCGAGATCGGTGGCGCCGAGAACCTGCGTGAGCCGCTCCCAGTTCGCTTGATTGGCCGCGCCGATGTTGATCCAACCGTCCGCCGTCTCGAATGCCTGATACGGCGCATTGAGCGGATGTGCAGAACCGAGCGGACCCGGCGCGACACCCGTCGCGAAAGCGATCGCGGACTGCCAGTAAGTGTGCGTGATACCGGCCTCGAACAGCGACGTGTCGACAAACTGCCCCTCGCCGGTCTTGAGCTTGTGCGCATACGCTGCGAGCACGCCCATCGTCAGCAGAAGGCCCGCCGTGATGTCGCAGACCGGTGCGCCGACCTTGACAGGCTGTCGTCCCGGACCTTCGCCGGTGATCGACATCAGCCCGCTCATCCCTTGCGCCACGAGATCGAACCCGCCGTTCGACGCCATCGGCCCCGTGCGGCCAAAACCGGTGATCGCCGCGTAGATGAGACCCGGATTGATTTTCTTCAGATCTTCGTACCCGAGCCCGAGCGACGGCATCGTATCGGATCGATAGTTCTCGATCAGGATATCGGCCGTCTTCACGAGGCGCCGCAGCACCTCCTTGCCGCCCTCGCTCTTGAGGTCCAGCACCACGCCGCGCTTGTTGCGGTTCATCATCATGTAGGCGGCGCTCTCGCCGTTGATATCGGGCGGCAGCTGCCGGCGCGTATCGTCCCCGCCCTGTATCTTTTCGACCTTGATCACGTCGGCCCCCATGTCCGCGAGCATCAGCCCGCAAACCGGTCCTGCCATGACGTGAGCGAGTTCGATCACCCGCACACCTTTGAGCGGCCCTGTACGCTCGATCTTTCCACCGGCCATCTTTCTCTCCCTGGATCGGCTTCTGCGAGCCGCCTGTCTCTATGGTTTTCAGCGACGCACGGCGGCGAGTCCAAGCGCCGGGCGTGACGTGAGCGGGGCGAAGTACTGCTCGACGAGCGACCGCGAAACCTCGGCCAGCGTCGGTGGCTGCCACTTGGGCGCCTTGTCCTTGTCCACGAGCAGCGCGCGTATTCCCTCGATGAACTCACCCTTGTCGTAAAGGCGCGTAACGAGTCGATACTCCACCTCGAGCGCCTCCTCGAGCGACGCATACCCCCGCGCGCGTCGGATCGCCTCCAGCGTCAGCTTCAGCGCCAGCGGCGATCGGGTCGCGAGATCGGCGTGTATCCGCTGCGCCACCTCGTCGGCGCTGCCGAGCGATTTTTCGACGATCGCTTCGACGCTGTCCGCCGAAAAGATGCGCGAGATGAGGTCGTGGCGGGCGGCAATCGGCGACAGTGGCACCGGCTCTGCCGCATCCTCGATCACGGCCTCCACGTCACCACCCGACGACGCCGTAAGAGCACGCACCAGATCCGGAACTCTGGAACGCGATACGAACGTGTCCGCGAATCCCATCTGGATGGCGTCGGACCCGTTCATGCGCGCGCCCGTCAACCCTAGATATTCCCCGAAACGGCCCTGTGCCCGCCCGAGCAGCCATGTGCCGCCGACGTCCGGAATAAGACCGATCGTCGTCTCCGGCATCGCCACCATCGTCTTCTCGGTCACGATCCGGTGCCGCCCGTGCGCCGATAGCCCGACCCCGCCGCCCATGACGATCCCGTCCATGATCGCGACATAGGGCTTCGGATAGTGATGGATGGCGCTGTTGAGCTGATATTCGTCGCGCCAGAAGCGGGCCGCGAAATCCGGATTCGCAGCGCTGCCGCCAGAACGTGCATTGTAGAGCGAGATCACGTCACCGCCTGCGCACAGTGCCCGATCCCCCGCGCCGTCGAGAATGACGAGCTCGACCGCCGGGTCGGATTGCCAGGCGGCAAGCGCCCCCACGATGTCCGTCAGCATGCCGTAGGTCAGCGCATTGAGCGCGTCGGGACGGTTCAGGGTTATCCTGCCCGCTCGTCCTTCGACGCGGATGATGCACTCGCTGGCCTGAGTTGACACCCTGTCCTCCGTGCGGCGACGACCGATCCCAGCCGGTCTAGCGATTTGACCCGCCCCGTGCAACAAATGCCTCATGCACCCGGCACAGCGCACCTGTCCGGAATTTGTATGAGTTTCAAACCCTGTGACGCAATAAGGACGGGCCATCCCCCGGCCTGAAGGAGTTCGCCGCCCGATGTCCAAGCGACCCCGTTTCGACACCCTGTCGCTGCACGCCGGCCAGCGGCCCGACCCCACGACCGGGGCACGCGCGGTCCCGATTTACCAAACGACGTCGTTCGTGTTCGAGAGTACCGAGGCTGCGGCAGCGCTCTTCAACCTGGAACAGCCGGGCCATCTCTACTCCCGCATCTCGAACCCGACAGTCGCCGTCTTCGAGGAACGCGTCGCCGCACTCGAAGGAGCTGTCGGTGCTGTCGCGACCGCCTCTGGCCAGGCGGCCCTCCATCTCGCCGTCGCGACCCTGATGGGCGCAGGCGGCCACATCGTCGCCTCTGCGAAGATCTACGGTGGCTCCCACAACATCCTGACCCACACCCTGCCGCGCTTCGGTATCACGACCACGTTCGTCGACCCTCGCGATCCCAAGGCGTTCGCCAGCGCGATCCGCCCCGAGACTCGCCTCGTCTTCGCCGAGACCCTCGGCAATCCCGGCCTCGAAGTGCTCGACATCCCCGCCATCGCTCGCGTCGCCCATGACGCCGGCATTCCGCTGATGATCGACAACACCTTCGCCACACCCTACCTCTGCCGGCCTCATGACCACGGCGCCGACATCGTCATGCACTCCGCCACCAAGTTCATCGGCGGCCACGGCGTCGCCATCGGCGGCGTCCTGACCGACGCTGGCCACTTCGATTGGCGCGCGTCCGGCAAGTTCCCGACCATGACCGAGCCCTACGCCGGCTATCACGGCCTCACCTTTGCGGACGAGTTCGGACCGGCCGCGTTCCTGATCCGTGCCCGCGCCGAGGGCATTCGCGACTTCGGCGCCTGCATGAGCCCGCAGACGGCCTTCTACCTGCTCCAGGGTCTCGAAACGCTCCCGGTTCGAATGAGCCGCCACGTCGCAAACGCCGAGGCCGTCGCCAAATTCCTGTCGACCCACCCGGCCGTCGCCTGGGTCACGCACCCGAGCCTCGACACCCACCCCGATCACGCGCTTGCAAAAAAACTGCTGCCGAAGGGTGCCGGCGCCATGATCGCCTTCGGCGTCAAGGGTGGCCGCGCAGCAGGCGCCGCCCTCATCGAGCGCCTGCAACTCTTCTCCCACCTCGCCAACGTCGGCGACGCCAAGTCACTCGTCATCCATCCAGCCTCCACCACGCACCAGCAGATGAGCACGGCCGACCTGAAAGCCGCTGGCATCGGCGAAGAACTGGTCCGCCTCTCGATCGGCCTCGAAGACGTGCAGGACCTGACTGAGGATCTCGACGCCGGCTTGAAGGCGGCGGCGAAAGCGACCGCCCCGAAGAAAGCCTGACCACCGCGCACCAACGCCAAGGACGCACCCGAAATGAGACTGCACGTCGATGGTCATGAAACCGAAGTGGGAACCGGCGGCCGGCCGATCGACCCCGCCCGCCCCGCCGTCGTCTTCGTCCACGGCGCCGGTATGGATCATACCTGCTGGATGCCGCAGGCCCGCGCCTATGCCTACGCTGGTTGGACCGTCCTAGCCCCCGATCTCCCCGCCCACGGCCGATCAGCGGGCGCTCCGCTGCCGACAATCGATGCGATGGCTGCCTGGATTATGAAACTGCTCGACGCGACAGGAATCGAAAAGGCCGCGATCGTCGGGCACTCCATGGGAGGCGCCATTGCGTTGCAGGCCGCAGCCAGCCATCCCGCACGCGTCAGCCATATCGGCGTCATCGGCTCGGGCGCAGCTATACCCGTAAGCCCCGCACTTCTGGAGACGGCCGCAAACCGTCCCGAAGACGCCTATGAGATGATGACGACGTGGTCGCACGCACCCGCATCCCGTATGGGCGGCAATCCGATTCCCGGCCTCTGGATGGTCGGCATGGCGCGCGCCATCTTTGCCCGCAATCGACCGGGACTGCTCGCATCCGATCTGAAAGCCTGCGACGACTGGAAGAACGGACCTGCCTGTGCCGCAGCTGTGAAGTGCCCGGCTGTCGTCGTCGGCGCAGCTCTCGATCTGATGACACCGCCGAAACGAAGCGCCGAGCTGGCCTCTGCCGTGACCGGCGCCAGGTTGGTGACGATCCCGGCGTCCGGTCACATGATCATGGCCGAAGCGCCGGAAGCCTGCCTCGCGGCACTCCGCACCGTGATCCGCTGAGCGGCCTCACACGGGATATTGCGAGATATCGACGCCACACGTTTCGAGAAACTTTCGGATCTGGACCACTTCGTCTTTAGGCAGGCTGTGCTGTGCGTGCGTGAAGGCGACGGTATGACCATTGAGCGTGACGCCGACGCGATTGCCGGTCTTGTTCTCGATCTTGGCCCCGAGTTCTTCGAGAGTATGCATCACGTCCGTGAAGGAGATGTTCGCACTGATTGGATGCGCGAACAGCGAATGCAGGATTTTCCGATGCCGATGGTTCATGACGATCCCGTTGTTGGCGTACGGCTCGACACTAGGCCCGGCCGGACGGCAGTCTTTGCGCCCGGTCAATGCGCGATACGCCTTGCCGCATCCGTCTCAGGCAAGATGGAACAGCGTTTCGGGCCGAGCCTTCAGACGGCCCGCCTCGATCTCGCGCACCACGGTCGCGAGCGCACGATGTGTCGGCGCGTCGACGCCGATCTCGTCGCCCTTGTCGGCGACGAACCCGTTGATCGCATCGATTTCCGTACGCCGCCCCTTGGCGATGTCCTGCCCCATCGACGGCCGCTGCAAATTCGACCGTCCGCCACCCGTCGACCAGCGATCCATCGCCGCGATCACGGTCGCCATCGCCTGCTCGTCACCCAGTGACGCGCGCGCATAGAGATCCGGCGCGAGGCCGATGATGTCTTCGAGCTCATACCCGAGCGCCTGCCCGACGCGCACGGCCTCGCCACACAATTTCACAACGACCCGTCGGATGATCGGGTGTACGTCGCGCGCATTGCCGCCGAGCCCGGTCGCGGCCGACACGCCGTTACGCATCCCGTTGACACACAGCTTCGACCAGCGCACGCCCCAGAGATTGCTCGTCATGTGTACCGTGTCGGACGACCCGAGGATCTCCGCGAGCCTCCCGAGCCGGGGCGTAGTCCGGCCGTGCACTTCGCCAACCTCGATGGCTGCGACACCTGGCACCCGCACCATCGTGCGACGGATGCGGCCGGGCTCATAGAGATCGACCGCAAAACCGTTGAGGAGCATGCAGCCTACCGTCCGTCCCCAGCCGACGACGCCCGCGACCCGCTCCTCGTTGATCGCATTCTGTGCCGACACGACATAGCCCGCCGGCGAAAGGTAGGACGAGATCAGCTGCGTCGCCCAGATGGTGTCGTACGACTTCACCGCGACGATCGCCACGTCGATCGGCTTTTCCTTGATGAGCGACTGAACATCCGAGATATGTAGAGCCCGAGGCTTGATCGTGAACCCCTCGGCCTCGGTCATGCCCTCGATGACAAGACCGCGCGTCCGCATCGCCTCGACGTGCTCAGGCCACGCATCGATCAAAACGACATCTCTGCCGTCCCTGGCAATGTGCGCGCCGAGATAGCCGCCGACCGCGCCGGCGCCGACGACTGCAATGCGCTCGCTCATGATTTGCCTCGTGCGCCGACGATCTCGGCGATATCGGCCGCATCGAGTCCGACCTCGCGCAGCAGCGCCTCTGTATCGGCACCGAGCATCGGCGGCGGCTTGTCGGGCTTCACCTCGATGTCTCCGAACACGACCGGCGCCCGCAATGTGCGCTTGACCGGTGTCGGCGAGCCGAAATTCGGAGTGAAGAAATCGACAGCCGCGAGATGCGGATCATGGATGAGATCCGTCGGTGACCGCACTGGCGCATTCGGCACATCGAGCCGATCGAACACCGCGAGCCATTCCTCGGTCGTGCGCTTCGGCAGTTCCTTTGCAAGAATTCCGTAGAGCTTGTCGAAGTTCCGGCTCCGCTCCGTGGGGTCCTTGAACCATGCGCTCTCGACGACATCGCCGTGACCGAGTTCCTTCAGCACCCGTGCCCAGTGTGCCGGAGTATAAGGTAGGACCGCGACCCAGCTGTCCTTGGTCTGGTACGGTCGCCGGTCACGCGCCACCGCACGTTGATACCCGCGACTGCCGTCGTCACCCCACGTCGCGCCACTCAGGTGCTCATTGAGATTGAACGCGACCATCGTCTCGAACATCGGGATTTCGACGTAGCCGGGCGGCGTGCCCTTGCGCTCTTTCTGGAGCACCGCCGCCAATACCGCGTATGCGAGGTGCAGGCCCGTGACCTTGTCGGCGATGATGCTGGGCGCATAGACCGGCGTGCCGTCACGGAGTTCCGACAATCCCGCGAGACCCGACGCCGCCTGGATGACGTCGTCGTAGGCCGGCCGCCCCGCATACGGGCCGTCACGACCGAACCCGACCGCCGCACAGTAGATGAGATCCGGCTTGATTGCCCGCACTGCATCGAACCCGAACCCGAGCTTGTCGAGTGCGTCCTGACGCATGTTGTGCACGAGGATATCGGCGGTCTTGATAAGCGCCACGAGCGCCCGCTTTCCCGCCGCCGATTTGAGGTCGAGCACCACCGACCGCTTGTTGCGGTTGTTGTTCGCGAACAGCGCCGACATGCCCGGCGCCGCCGTCGGCGAGATCGGCCGCATGTTGTCGCCATCCGGGCTCTCTACCTTGATGACGTCGGCGCCGAGATCACCGAGAATCTGCGCTCCGTACGGCCCGAGAATGACCGCCGTGAGATCGATGATGCGATAGCCGTCGAGAATGGGAATCATGGGAACCGGTCGGAGAATTCTGAAACCGCCCCGACGCTAGCACGGGCCGGGAACGACCGGCTATATCGGGAAAGCAGGGGTTGGCTCCACCGGGCGCGGTCCTCGCCGTCGCCGTATCGGCTCCGGGCCACGACTACCTTGCTTTGGCGGACGTCGCCCGTGCACCCCTGATCGAAAGCGACCCGAACAGTAAAAGTGTCACGCCCGCCGCGCCGATAAGCGCCCACAACGGGTGCACCAGTGATACGACCGCAAGACCGATCAGCGCGGCATTGAGAACCGCGAGCCGGATTGCGACCTCAGAATGTGTCGCCCCGGCCAGGATCGCCCGCTGGTACGCATGCTCCCGATGCGCCTCCCAGAAGCGCTCCCGCCGCGCCATCCGCCGCAACAGCGTGAGCGTCGCATCGACCACGAAATATAACGGCAGGATCAGCGCCGCCTGCCACGCACCCCGCAGTGCGAGATCGAGCGCGAACAGCCCGATGATGAAGCCGAGCGGAATACTTCCCGTGTCGCCCATGAAAATCCGTGCCGGCGCCCAGTTCCAGATCAGGAACCCCGCCAGCGCCGAAGCCAGCAGCAGCGCGAATACTTCGAGTCCGGGAAACACGACTTCGGGCGCACCGAGCCGCGACGCGACGATCGCATATCCCGAAGCAACAGAAATCCCCTCCACCGCCGCGAAACCGTCGCTCCCGTCCATGAAGTTGACCGCATTGACCAGCCAGACCCAGAGAAATCCGACGAGCAGGCGCTCGAATTGGGGCGGAAGCCACGGAACGATCCGCAAGTCCGCCGGCACGTACCACAGCGCGGCCGCGACCGCCGCCACTTGCGCCGTCAGCCTGACCATCGGTGGCAGCGATCGAACGTCGTCGATCACGGAGACGGCGATCAATCCGATAAGCGCACACACGATTGCAAGCTGCCATTCGTTCCCCGGCACACCCGCCCAGAGAACCCAGATCGTCGCAGCCGAGCCGATAAATCCGAGCCCGCCGCCGACCGGCACGATCCGCCGATGAAGTCCGCGTTCGCTTGGCTCCGCGACGAGTCTGCCCCCTGTCGCCAGTCGCCGCACGATTCCCGTCGTCGACCAGCCGAGAACCGCAGCCGAGATACAGTACAACAGAAATTTGACGACGGAGTCCGCGTCCGGGATCATGCTCGGTGATGCAACGATGAGACCATGATCGCTGTCTAGGCCCAAAAACAATCGTCCGCAAGCGCACAGTAGGCAACGCCGAATTCGTTAGCCGGACCACGCGTCCCCACGGCTTTGCTGGCGTTTCGCGAGTGATCTTGATAGGTGAAGCCCTGAAGTCCCGGCCACGACCCGCAGCAGGATGAAACTCCGCAAATATGACGCGTCTGCTACTGAATCTCGAGGCCGTGAAACTGTCGCTCGGCGCCCTGCCGTTGCTCGATGGTGCCGACCTCGCCGTCGCAGAGGGCGACCGCATCTGCCTCGTCGGCCGCAACGGCTCGGGTAAATCCACGCTGCTGCGCATCGCTGCCGGCGAGACCACACCTGACGGTGGCAGTCGCTTCGCTCACCCCGCCGCCCGCTTTTCCTACCTGCCGCAGGAGGTGGACTTCGGATCGGCCACGACCGCATCGGAAGCGGTGACGGCCGCACTCGGCCCGCTCGACGACGGCCAGCGCGCCCTCCGCCGCCTCGACCACCTGGATATCGAACGCGACATGCCGCTCGCGAACCTCTCCGGCGGCGAAGCCCGGCGTGTTGCG
>ERZ761609.2819-NODE-2819-length-12252-cov-5.886365_pt1 | contig 12252 bp, 11 predicted proteins | sample MGYA00511163_ERZ761609 | MGnify/ENA primary metagenome ERZ761609 (study PRJEB28899, sample SAMN02445070) | bioreactor sludge metagenome | biome: EBPR sludge | place: Australia: Brisbane, Thorneside Wastewater Treatment Plant | collected 2011-12-16 ... | reverse complement strand
TTGCCCAGAAGCGGTCGGTCCTTGCGCAGGAATACTCTGCAACCGAGCAGAAAGCCTTCGTTGATTTCAACAAGGCGCTTGAGCCCGTCCTGCTCGAAGTCGTGAAAGAGAAAAACATCCAGGTCCTGCTTTCGCGCAGCCAGGTTGTGTTCTCTGCTGACGCCGTTGATGCTTCGGATGCCATCATCGCAAAGCTCGACCAGAAAACTCCGTCGATCACGGTCGTGCGCCAGCGCGCTCCGGCGAAGACGAACTGATCTCCGGATCGTTCGGCCGTGACTGTTGACACCCGTTTCTACGCGCCATTGGGGGCTTTGACGCTAGAAACAGCTGCGGCCCTCACGGGAACCAAGCCGGTTGGCGATGCTTCGGCGCCGATCACAGGCCTCGCTGCGCTGGATCAGGCCAAGTCCGGCGAGCTTGCCTTCCTCGAGGGGGATGGTTCCGCGAAACCTGCGCTGAGCCCAGACTTGTCGGTGGTCGTCGTCGGGTCCCGCGCGATTGGCCTGGTGCCGGAGGGTGTGTCGGCGCTCGTTGCAAGCCATCCACGCTATGTGCACAGCCTGATCGCGAAGGCCCTGTTCAAACCCCGTCATCTTGAGGGCAGTTTGGGCGCAGCCCTGGTTTCAGACTCCGCCCGTGTTCATATCGACGCTGTGGTCGCTCCTGGCGCGGTCGTCAGCGCCGGCGCCTCGATCGGTGAGGGAACGCGGATCGGACCAAATGCCGTGATAGGTCCGGGCGTCCAGATTGGCCGAAACTGCATTATTGGTGCGGGTGCAAGCGTCTACTTTGCGCTTCTGGGCGACCGGGTGACGCTGCTTGCGGGCGCTCGCATTGGTGAAACCGGCTTTGGCGTTCTGATGGGTCCTGACGGCGCAGAAGATGCCCCTCATTTCGGCCGCGTGATCCTGCAAGACCAAGTCACGGTCGGGGCGAACACTTGCATTGATCGCGGCGTATTCGGTGACACGATCATCGGTGAACGGACCAAGATCGACAACCTCTGCCAGATTGCCCACAATGTTGTCCTCGGCCGTTCGGTGGTCCTTGCCGCATTTGGGGGCATTTCCGGTTCGGTGCGTGTCGGCGACGGCTCCATGCTCGGCGGCCGCGTCGGGATTGCCGACCACGTCACCATCGGCGAGGGCGTCAGCCTCGCGGCTTCGGCGGGCGTCTTCCGGGACATAGAACCGGGCGAAACCTGGGGCGGGACGCCGGCAAAGCCGATCCGCCAGTGGATGCGGGAGATCGCCTGGGTCAGCAAACAGGCCGCCCCCAGGAAGCGCGATTGAGCAGTGGCGCTGACGCCGATCCGCTGGTAACGGAAATCCATGACCACGACCATCCATCCCACATCAGTCGTCGAGCCGGGTGCCCGGCTGGATGTGGACGTCAGTATCGGACCGTTTTGCCATGTCGGCGCGTCCGCTGAACTCGGCGCCGGCACCCGTCTGATCTCGCACGCAACTGTCCTCGGCAACACGCGCCTCGGCAAGAACTGCACGCTGCATCCGCACGCAGCGCTCGGCGGCGTGCCGCAAGTCATCGGCATGAAGGAACAACCGGAGTCCCGCCTCGAGATCGGCGATGGCTGCGAGTTCCGTGAATACGCCACAGCTCACTCAGGCATGCCGAAATTCGGCGGCCTCACCTCGGTCGGCACCAACTGCTACATTATGATCGGCGCCCACATCGCGCACGACAACCGTATCGGCAACAATGTCGTCATGGCCAACAACGTCTCCCTCGCAGGCCACATTGAGGTGGGCGACAATGTCTGGTTCGGTGGCCTTTCCGCCGTCCACCAGTTCAGCCGCATCGGCCGCAATGCCTTCATTGGCGGCGGCGCTATCGTCGTCGACGACGTCATCCCGTTCGGGTCGGTCGTCGGCAACCACGCAAAGCTCGCAGGCTTGAACACTGTCGGCTTGAAACGGCGGGGCTTCTCGAAGTCGGACCTTCATCAGATCCGCTCTGCCTATAAGGCCGTGTTCGAAGGCGGAGGTTTGTTCAAGGACCGGCTCGAACAAGCTGCAATTGAGTTCGCCGGCCAATCGTTCGCAATGGAGTTGATCGATTTCATCCGCAAAGGCGGCGATCGCCCCATCTGCAAGCCGGGCTGATCCAGTGCCAGGCCCGCTGGGATTGATCGCAGGCCTCGGAGACTTGCCCGTCGCCATCGCAGAAAATGCGGTCGCAACCGGGCAGGGGGTCCATGTTCTTCGCCTCAAGGGTTTTGAAGAACCCCGACTTTCGAGCTATCCCGGCGCTGTTGTCGGACTCGGCGAAATTGGCGGCGCGCTCAGCCGGTTCAAGGAAGCGGGGTGTACGGACATTGTCTTCGCGGGCATCGTGCGCCGTCCAAATTTTTCAGATCTGAAGCTGGACCTCAAAGGCGCCGCGCTGCTGCCGAAAGTCATCAGCGAAGCACGCAAGGGCGACGATGCGCTCCTGCGCGTACTTGTCCAGGAGTTCGAAAAAAACGGTTTCAACGTGATCGGTAGCGACAAGGCACATGCCGCACTGCTCGCGCCCGCAGGTCTCATTGCTGGCCCGCCGCCTTCGGGAGCATCGATGCAGGACCTAGAAGTCGCAGCGCGAATTGCTGCCGCAACCGGGGCGCTCGACATCGGTCAAGGCTGCGTCGTATGCGACGGCCTCGTGCTGGCAGTTGAGGCGCAGGAAGGCACCGATGAAATGCTTCGCCGCTGCGCAACACTGCCGGACACCGTTCGCGGAACGCCAGCTGCCCGGCGCGGCGTTCTCGTCAAACGACCCAAACCCGTGCAGGAACGCCGCATAGATCTACCGACAACAGGTGTCTCAACGATCGAGCTCGCTGCCGCCGCTGGTCTTGCCGGCATCGGCATCGAAGCCGGCGGGGCGCTGATGCTGAATCGTCCCGCCATGGAAAAGCGCGCGGCTGAACTCGGTTTGTTTCTGTATGGTTTCCCCGCAAGCTTCGGGACACGCTGAGCCATGTCGCTCTACTTCGTTGCCGCAGAAGCTTCCGGAGACCTGCTCGCGCGTGAAGTCGCTGAGGCAGTCCGTGCGAAATCCCCTCAGACGGAAATTCGCGGGATAGGAGGGCCTGAGCTTGCGACGCTCGGTATTCAATCCCCTATTGATATTGCCCCTTTGTCCGTGCTCGGATTTGTCGAAGGAATAAAGGCCTACGGCGATGTCGTCCGCCTCGCTGATGAAGCCGCAGATGACATCTGCCGTGTACAGCCGAAAGTCGTAGTTCTGGTAGATTCCTGGGGCTTCATGCTGCGCGTCGCCCAGCGCGTGCGCGCGCGTGATCCGTCAATTCGCCTCGTCAAGCTGATCGGACCGCAAGTCTGGGCGACCCGGCCCGGCCGCGCAAAGACGCTCGCGGCAACGGTCGATCATTTGATCTGCATGCACGACATCGAAGCGCCTTTCTACGAACCTTTCGGTCTCCCGGTCACGGTGATTGGGAATCCTGCATTGACCCGAACAGGGAAGGGGGATGCCGCCGCGTTCCGCGCGCGTCATGGCTTCGCGCCAGATCAGGAACTCATTCTCGTGCTCCCCGGCAGCCGGCGCAGTGAACTCACAAACGTCGCTCCGGTTCTGCTTGGCGCGGCGCAATCGATTGCCTCGGCGCGGCCCAATGCGCGAGTTCTGATTCAGCCCGCATCCTCGATCCTCGAAGCATTCGGGATGCATCACCCGGATGCCGCCAGCTGGGCTACCGTTCTGAGTGACCCGGCAGAGCGCTACGATGCGATGGCGGCCGCATCGATCGTCCTCGCCTGCTCCGGAACCGTCACCAGCGAAGTTGCCCTGCAGGGCGCTCCCATGATTGTTGGATACAAGACCGGCTGGATCACCTGGGCGTTGGCCCGCGGCCTGCTCTACAAGAAGCACCACATCACGCTGCTCAACATTCTGAACGGCGATCAGGAGATCGTGCCGGAATTTGTGCAGACGCGTTTCCAGGCAGATCCCATAGCGGAGAAAGCTTTGGACTGGCTGGCAAATCCTGAACGCCTCGCCGCTCAGCGCGAGCGCCAGAATCAAGCACTGCGCGCCATGGTGCGAGAAGGCGAACCCGCTGCAGCAATTGCAGCGGGCGCCATTCTTGCCGAACTCGCGAAAGCCTGAAGCCTATCGGCCGTTCATCGCAACGTAGTCGCGCATGGCTGCGCCGGTATAGATCTGCCGCGGACGGCCAATCTTCTGCGTCGGATCTTCCAGCATCTCATTCATCTGCGCGACCCAGCCAACCGTGCGGGCAACAGCGAACAGCACCGTGAACATCTTCGTCGGGAAGCCCATCGCCTCCAGGATGATGCCCGAATAGAAGTCGACGTTCGGATACAGCTTTTTCTCGACGAAATACTCGTCCTGCAGCGCGATGCGCTCCAGCTCCATCGCCACTTTCAGCAGCGGGTGATCGCGCAGGTCCAGCGCGTCGAGCACTTCGTGGCAGGTCTTCTGCATCACCTTCGCGCGCGGGTCATAGTTTTTGTACACGCGGTGGCCGAAGCCCATCAGTCGGATGCCGCTCGTCTTGTCCTTGGCCTTCTTCACGAAGTCCGGAACGTTGCTGATGTCGCCGATCTCGCGAAGCTGGCGCAGCGCCGCTTCGTTCGCGCCGCCATGGCTCGGGCCCCAGAGGCTCGCCACACCAGCCGCAATCGCCGCAAACGGGTGCGCACCGGAAGACGCCACCAGCCGCACGGTCGACGTCGATGCGTTCTGCTCATGATCTGCGTGCAGCATGAAGAACCGGTCCATCGCCCGCGCGAGCACCGGATTGATCTCATACTCTTCCGCCGTCACCGAGAAGCACATGTTCAGAAAATTCTCGGAGTAGGACAGCTTGTTCAGCGGATCGATGAACTTCTGGCCGAGATTGTACTTCATGCAACGCGCCGCAATCGTCGGCATCTTGGCAATCAGGCGGATCGAGTCACGCCGGCGCTCTTCCGGATCTTCATTGCCCATCGCGCCCGGATAGAAGGCCGCCATACCGCCGACCGCGCCGGTCAGCATCGCCATCGGGTGGCTGTCACGGCGGAAGCCGTCAAAGAACCTGTCCTGCTGGGTGTGCAGCAGCGTGTGCTGGCGCACATCCTTGCCGAAGGCCTCATACTCCGCCTTCGTCGGCAGCTCGCCATTGAGCAGAAGGTAGCAGAGCTCAAGATAGCTCGATTTCTCGGCCAGCTGCTCGATCGGATATCCGCGGTGCAGGAGGATGCCTTCATCGCCGTCGATGAAAGTGATCTGGCTCTCGCAGCTCCCCGTGGAAGTAAAGCCCGGATCGAGCGTGAAATGGTCCGTCTCCGCGTAGAGCTTGCGGATATCAATAACGTTCGGCCCGTGCGTGCCCGAATACACCGGCAGCTCAACCGCTTTGCCGCCAACTTCCAGCTTCGCCTTGCCGGCGTTCTTGACCTTGTTTTCCATCAGCTCTTTCCTGTTCGATCCACCCCGGGCAGCCTCAGGGCGCCCGCCTCATCCAATCTGGTCTTCAATCCGGCCAAGCGTTTCTTCGCGCCCGAGCCAGTCCATCACCGGCGCCAGATCGGGAGCGGGAAGCCCGCCCGTCAATGCCGCCCGCAATGGCGGGCCTATCTGCCCCATAGATAGGCCTGTTGCGCCGCAATATGTCGCGATCGTTTCTGAAATGCTAGCGGCCGACCAAGACGGTATGTCGCGCAATGGGGCCGCAAGTCCCTTCAGCCGGGAAATTCCTTCTTCCGACAGGGCCTTACGGGCGTTTTTCCCAAGCTCCAGCGGTCGCTTGACGCCAAGGAAACGAAACGCCTCCGCCAGCTCCACCAGCGTCGCGCCGCGGTCTTTCATGCTCGGAAGCGCCTTCAAGATTCGCTCGGCTGCCTCCGCTGAGAACAATCCGACCGCCTCAAGGAACGGCGTCAGCAATTTGAACAACCGCTCCGTCTCGCACTCCCGGATGAAATGCGCATTCACCGTGCCCAGTTTCTCGAGGTCCAGCCGCGCCGGCGACTTGTTGATCCCGCCGAGATCGAACAGGCGGACTGCCTCTTCCTCGGTGAAAATCTCCTGGTCGCCATGGCTCCAGCCAAGGCGCAGAAGGTACGCCTTCAGGCCTTCCGGCAAATAGCCAAGGTCGCGGTACACCGTCGTGGACAGAGCCCCGTGCCGCTTCGACAGCTTCGCCCCATCATTCCCGTGGATCATCGGCAGGTGCGAGAAGTGCGGAATGTCCCAGCCCATCGCCGTATAGATCGGAATCTGCCGGAACGTGTTGCGTAGGTGGTCGTCGCCGCGGATCACATGCGTCACGGCCATGTCGTGATCATCCACAACGACCGCGAGCATGTAAGTCGGCGTCCCGTCCGCCCGCAGCAGCACCAGATCATCAATCTCGGACGACTGGATCGTCACCGCGCCCTGAACACCGTCCTCAACCGTCTGTTCGCCGCCATCCGGCGCTCGAAGGCGCACAGTGTGAGGTGTGTCAGCCGCCGGCGGCGCGCCGCCATCACGCCACGGAGACCTGAACGGCGCCAGCAGCGCGCTCGCCTCGGCGAGCAAGGCTGACTTTTCATTCTCGGAGATGTTCTCGGCCCGAGCGGCCAAGCGTTTCTCCTCGCCAAGGTCACGCCGCGCCTGAAGCTCTTCCGGGGTCACATAGCAACGAAACGCGGTTCCCCGCGCTACCATCTCGTGCGCCACTTCCGCATGCCGCCCGGCGCGCGAAAACTGCATCACCGGCGGATCGTCCGGCGTCAGCTGGAGCCACTCCATCGCATCCAGGATCGCCGCGGTCGCTTCCGGCGTGGAGCGCTCCCGGTCTGTGTCCTCGATGCGCAGCAGGAACTTACCGCCGTGCTTTTTCGCGAAAAGGTAGTTGAAAAGTGCCGTACGAGCGCCTCCGATGTGGAGCATCCCTGTGGGGGAAGGGGCAAACCGCGTAACGACGCGCATGGCGTGGGCACTCTCCGGAAAAAAGGGCGCTAGCCCGGCTGTCGGGGTGCAGAAACACGAAGGTGGGGGCAAGTGCAAGGGGCTGGGCTGGTGATCCGGGCAGTGCGCTGCGGTCTGGACAGCAACCTCAGTCGTACTTGCGCACTAGCGACACAAGCCGGCCTTGAACCTCAACCCGGTCTGGTCCGAAAATGCGCGTCTCATAGGCCGGGTTCGCCGCCTCAAGCGCCACAGACGCGCCCTTCCGGCGCAGGCGCTTCAGGGTGGCTTCCTCGCCGTCGATCAGCGCAACGACAATATCGCCTGTCTGCGCACTGTTCGTGCGCTTAAGGATGACGATATCGCCGTTCAGGATGCCGGCGTTCATCATCGAGTCGCCTTGAACTTCGAGCGCGAAATACTCGCCGCCATCGATCGCCTCAGTCGGCGCAGGTACATGTCCATTGTCCTGCTGGATAGCGGAAATCGGCGAACCCGCCGCAATCCGACCCACCAGCGGCACCATGCCCGGCCGGTAGGCCTCAGCAGACTGGTTCGCCACGAGTGCCGGTTTGAAGTCCCGCCGCTGGCGCGACATCGGGGAGGGGGCCGCCGAGTCCGGCAGTTTAAGGACTTCCAGCGCCCGGGCCCGGTTGGCCAGGCGGCGGATGAAGCCCCGCTCCTCCAGCGCCGTGATCAGCCGGTGAATACCGGACTTCGACGCAAGGTCTAGCGCTTCCTTCATCTCGTCAAACGAAGGCGACACGCCAGTCTCCCGGATGCGGTCGTTGATGAAGAGGAGCAGTTCTTTCTGCTTGCTGGTCAACATATGGGGTTACCCCTTGTGATTCTGTGTTCACAAGTGTTCTACGTGTGTTCACGTTTCGGGTCAAGTCACAGGCGCGCGCCACCGGTTCCGGAAAACTTAATGCGCCGTGCGTAGTTTTGTAACGAACTCCGTTCGTCCCTCGCGTTTCATCAGGCTCTCGCCAATCAGGAAGCGCCGTACACCGAATGCCCGCAGACGGACGATATGCGCCGGTTCGGAAATCCCGCTCTCGGAAATGAAGTGCCGGTCCGGCGGCGTCTGCGGCGCCAGCTGCTCGCTGATACCAAGGTCTGTCACCATCCGCTTCAGGTCGCGGTTGTTCACGCCAATCAGCGGGGAGGGCAGTTTCAACGCCCGCTCCAGCTCCGCCGCATCATGCGTTTCCACCAGCACATCCATGCCCAGCGCCTGTGCTGTCTGTGTCAGGTCCGCCGCACATGCATCATCCACCGCGCTCAGGATCACCAGGATACAGTCCGCGCCAAACGCTCGCGACTCGATGATCTGCATCGGATCAATCATGAAATCCTTGCGCAGCATCGGCAGCTTCACAGCGCTCCGGATGCGGACAAAATCCTCCAGCGTCCCGCCAAAACTTGGCAGGTCTGTCAGCACCGACAGGCACGCCGCGCCGCCCGCCTCATACTCCCGCGCAATCGCCGCGCCGTCCGCGCCCGGCAGAATCTCGCCCGCGCTCGGAGACTTGCGCTTGATCTCGCAGATCAGCGCATTCTCATCCATCGCGGTCACCGCACTCATCGCCGCTGCAAACCCGCGCACAGGCGGTTCGGCTTTCGCCCGCGCCAGCAGAGCCTCAACCGAATGCGCCTGCTTTAGGGCGCGCACCTCATCCGCCTTGTACGCAACGATACGGTCCAGCGCGTTCATCCGAGGGAAGCCTGCCGCAGTTTCCGAAGCGTCGCCCGCGCAGCGCCGGAATCGATCGCCGCCGCCGCCATCTCAGCGCCGGTCTTCAGGTCGTTCGCCTTGCCGAGCACATGGAGCCCTGCACTCGCATTCAGCAGCACCATATCCCGGAACGGCCCGGCATGCCCGTCAAACAGGTCAAGGATCGCCTGTGCATTGCCATTCACATCTGTGCCCTCAAGCGTCGAGAGCGGATGCGACCGCAAACCTGCCGCAGACGGATCAACGGAGAACTCCCGCACACCGCCCGGCGTCACTTCACACACACGCGTCTCGCCGGAAATCGAAATCTCGTCGATCCCGTCCACCCCATGCACAACCCAGGACCGTGTCGTGCCAAGGTCCTTCAGCGCCTCCGCCATCGGACGCACCCATTCCGGCGCAAACACGCCCAGCACCTGATGCTGCGCGCCCGCCGGATTGGTCAGCGGCCCGAGCAGGTTGAAAATCGTCCGTACACCCAGCTTCTGCCGGATCGGCGCCACATGCTTCATCGCGCCATGATGGATGCGCGCAAACATGAAGCCAACGCCGGCTTCGGCAATACACGCCTGCAATGTGCGTTCATCAATCTCGATCTGCACGCCGAGCGCTTCCAGCACATCAGCCGATCCCGTCTTGGGCGGAATGGAGCGGTTGCCATGCTTCGCCACGCGACCGCCCGCCGCCGCAATCACCAGCGCCGAAGCCGTCGACGTATTCAAGCTCTTCCACGTCAGCCCGCCGGTGCCGCACGTATCCAGCAGCGGTCCGTCAATCGACACCTTGCGCGCATGCCGCCGCATGATCTTCGCGCCCGCCACCAGTTCGCCCGCCGTCTCGCCGCGCACAGCGAGGCCCATCAGGAAGGCGCCGGTCTCCTCAGGCGACGCCGCGCCCGTCAGCAGCGCATCAAATGCACCCTCCAGCAGCGCCGCGTCCAGCGGCTCGCCGCGAGCTATCGCCTTCAGCGAAACGGAAAGCGGCCCCTCGCTCATCGCGCCACCTGCTTCAGGAAATTGCGCAAAAGCGCATGCCCATGCTCGGTCAGGATGCTCTCAGGGTGAAACTGAACACCGTAAACCGGCCGCGTCCGGTGATGCAGCGCCATGATCTCGCCGTCCTCCGTATACGCATCCGCCACCAAACCCTCTGGCAACGTCTCGGGTTTCACGGCCAGCGAGTGATAGCGCACGACGTTATATGTGTCAGGCAGCCCCTCAAACAGCGGCCCGCCCGAATGCGTGATTTGCGAAATCTTCCCGTGGCGGATCTCCCGCGCCGTCACGACATTCCCGCCAAAAGCCTGTCCGATCGCCTGATGCCCAAGGCACACGCCAAGGATCGGCAAATCCTCCGGCGCCCGCGTAATCAGCTCCAGGCAAATGCCCGCCTCGTTCGGCGTACACGGCCCCGGCGACAGCAGCACAGCCTCCGGCTTCAACGCCAATGCTTCGTCCACGGACAGTTCGTCATTGCGCACAACGTGCGTCCGCGCGCCCAGTTCCTCGAGATAATGCACGAGGTTCCAGGTGAAGCTGTCATAATTGTCGACGACGAGGATCATTGGTCGAACTCATAACTCGCGGAAAGCTCCGCCGCCCGCCGCAGCGCGCCGGATTTGTGCACAGTCTCGTCAAACTCATACTGCGCCACGGAATCGAGCACGACCCCGCCGCCCGCCTGAATGTGCAAATGCCCATCCTTTATCACCGCCGTGCGCAGCGCAATGCAGGTATCAAGGTCGCCGTTCCAGCCAAAATAGCCGACCGCGCCGCCATAAATTCCGCGACGCGAAGTTTCCACTTCATCGATGATCTGCATCGCGCGGATCTTCGGCGCCCCTGAAACCGTTCCTGCTGGAAAGCCGGCCAGCAAGGCGTCCACCGCATCCAGCCCCTCGCGCAGGTCGCCTTCCACATGGCTGACTATATGCATCACATGGCTGTAGCGCTCGACCACGAAACTCTCGGTCACGGTCACGCTGCCATATGCCGCCACCCGGCCCACATCATTCCGACCAAGGTCCAACAACATCAGATGCTCGGCCATCTCCTTCGGATCAGCGAGCAGGTCTTCGGCGCGGCGTGCATCTTCCTCCGCATCGCCGCTGCGCGGACGCGTCCCGGCAATCGGGCGGATCGCAACGCGGCCATCACGCACCCGCACGAGTATCTCGGGGCTCGACCCCACGAGGCACACTTCGCCCAGGTTCATATGGAACATGAAAGCCGAGGGGTTCAGCCGGCGCAGCGCGCGGTAAAAGCTGATCGGCCGGCGCGTGAACGGCGCTGAAAACCGCTGGCTCGGCACCACCTGGAAAATATCGCCCGCCTTGATGTAATCGCGGCATTTTTCGACAATGTCGAAATACCGTTCCTTGCTCGTGTCAGATTTTACATCCACCGGCTGCGGCTCGCGGTCCTTCGGGGGCAGGGAAGGCAAGTGCTCCAGCCGCGCCTCAACCTCGTCCAGCAGGCGCTCGATCGCCGCCTCATCCCCGTCTTCCACCCGTCCGACGAGCAGAAGTTCCTGATACAGATGATCGAAAATCACGACCACCTTCGGCACCACCAGCAGCGCTTCCGGAACACCTAGAACATCCGGCCGCGTTATCTTCACCGGTTCGACATACTGGATCATGTCATAGCCGAGATACCCGAACGCCCCGGAGGCCATCGGCGGCAATCCCGCCGGTGCTTCAGCCTGCGCGTCCTTTGCAAAAGTGCGCAGCGCCTCAATCGGCGTCCCGCTCAGTGCCTTCGCATCGGAAAAGTCCGCCAACTGGCCCGTCTCCGCAATGCCGCCGCGAATGCGAAACCAGCGCCCTGGCTCAATCCCGATAAAGGAATACCGCCCGAGGCGCTCGCCGCCCGCAATCGACTCGAACAGGAAGCTGCCCGGCTTGTCGGCGCCGAGTTTCAGCATCGCGCTGACCGGTGTCTCTATATCTCCAATCCGCCGCCGGATGATCAGCCTTGCGGTCATTGCTGATCCGAGATCGACCGCTTGTACGCTGTCAGCGGCGCTTCGTTCTTGCGCAGCTTGATCGCCGCGGAGATTTCACTCTGCAGGGCCTGCATCAGGTCCTGACCAATCAGGTTGGTCGTCGCAACCGACACTTCGCTGCCGAGCCCCGCGCGCATGGCTTCGCTCGGCGGTTCAACGCTCTTCACCAGCAGGATCACGAACGCATTGCCGCTGCCGGTCGGCAGGCTCACAACATCGCCGAGGCGGGCATTGAACATCGCCGTGCGGATGGGCCCCGGAATGCCTGCCTGCTCAGCGGTCGCGCGGGTCACCGATTGCGGCAAGGTCTCGATGGCGGCGCTTCCGGCAGCCTGTTCGAATGTCTGGCTGCCCGAAGTGATTGCGTCGATCATCGCGTTGACCGCTGCCGTGCTCGCATTGGCCTGCTTTTCGGCGATCAGAAGGTTGCGCACGTCCGCCTGCAACTCTTCGAACGCCGGCGTTGACGCCGGAATGATGCTGCTGGTTGACGCGATGAAGATCGTATTCGCCGTGTCGAAACGGCTCGTTAGTTCGCCCTGCTGCAACCGAAACGCTTGCGCCACCGCATCCTTCGCCTC
>ERZ761609.2818-NODE-2818-length-12253-cov-111.679046_pt1 | contig 12253 bp, 6 predicted proteins | sample MGYA00511163_ERZ761609 | MGnify/ENA primary metagenome ERZ761609 (study PRJEB28899, sample SAMN02445070) | bioreactor sludge metagenome | biome: EBPR sludge | place: Australia: Brisbane, Thorneside Wastewater Treatment Plant | collected 2011-12-16 ... | reverse complement strand
GCGACCACCGAGATCTACACTCTTTCCCTACATGACGCTCTTCCGATCTCCTGGGGAGTGGCCTCCGGGCCGAGCGGCGCTCTTTGCTTCTTCCTCGGCGTTCTTCCAAACAAGAGGTACTTGCCGCCGCCCGGCCCGAAGCCTCGCCCTCGGCCTGTTTTGAGACAGGCACTCATCTCAGAAAAAGACACGGCCTCCGCCCCGGGCGGCGGGGCGGGAGACAAACCGGCTTTTGCCCAACGCTTTCATCTCGGCGGCAACTCAAGCCTCAAGGCCAACTCTCACTCAGAAAAACAGAAAGCTCCCCGGCCCACCATAAGCTCGGTCGCTTGACGCAACTCCGCCGCGAATCAGATAGACTAACGTCATCCATATGCCCCGCAAAAGCAAAGACGAGCAACCGGAAATCAAGTCCAATGTCTTCTCGAAAGAGGAGGCCACGCGCAAGAACATCCCCGAGGCGGGGATGGTGGACTACGAGCCGAAAGGGCAGAGCAAGAGTAAAACCTATTGCTGGGACCCGCGCGAATCGCCCCAGCTGATCTGGGCGGGCAAGGCGGGCATGAACCGGGTGGAGGTCGAGGAGCAAACCAGCCTCGAAGTCCCCACCGTCAACCTCCACATCCACGAGCGGGTGTCGCCCGAGGCCATCATCCGCAGCCTCAAGCGCGAAGACGTCCAGCGCAGCCTCTTCGCCGACCCGGTGATGGAGTTCAAGGAGGAGGTGAAGTTCTACCAGCACGACGTGAACTGGTCGAACCGCATGATCCTCGGCGATTCGCTGCTGGTGATGAACAGCCTGCTGGAGCGCGAGGGCATGCGCGGCTCGGTGCAGTGCATCTATATGGACCCGCCCTACGGGATCAAGTTTGGGAGCAACTTCCAACCGCGCATCGATAAGCGCGACGTGAAGGACGGGGCCGACGACGATCTGTCGCGCGAGGTCGAGGTCGTCCAGGCCTTCCGCGACACCTGGGAGCTCGGCATCCATTCGTACCTGTCGTACATGCGCGACCGGCTGATCGTGGCCCGCGAACTGCTGAAAGACGAAGGCTCGATCTTCGTGCAGATCGGCGACGAGAACGTCCACCGCGTGCGCTGCCTGATGGACGAGGTATTTGGGGAGGAGAATTTTTGCGGTCAGATCCTATTCCGAAAGACTGGAGGCTTGAAGAGCGATGGCCTTGCTGCAGTTGGCGACTACATCCTCTGGTTTGCCAAAAACAGAGACTCACGAAAGTACCACCAACTTTATCTGAAGAAACAACCAGGCGCAGCAGGTGCAACTCAGTTTCGCTTCCTACTCAGCGACGACCGAAAGTTGGTGGAGGTCAAGCATGGCGAGCTGTTGGAAATGGCCGCAAACGCAACGCTCGTGTCCCACGATAACTTGACTTCCCAGGGCAACCCGCGAGTCGAGTTTTCGTTCGAGGGTCGTACATTCGTAAATACCTACAAACCCTCGCCACAAAACATGCTGACGCTTGCGCGAGCGGGGCGCGTGATCGCGCTGGGCAACACCCTTCGCTACATTCGGAAGTTAACCGACTATGAATACTTTGAAGTTAATGAACTCTGGGATGACACAGGAATTAGTGGGTTTGGAGACGAGAAACGCTATATTGTTTATACAAGCACCGACGTAATCCAGCGCTGCATCCTCATGACCACCGACCCCGGCGACTTGGTGCTCGACCCGACCTGCGGCAGTGGCACCACCGCCTACGTCGCCGAGCAGTGGGGGCGGCGGTGGATCACCTGCGACACCAGCCGCGTCGCCCTCGCCATCGCCCGGCACCGCCTCATGACCGCCAGCTTCGACTTCTACAAACTGCGCTTCCCCGCCGCCGGCATCAGCGGCGGCTTCAAATACAAAACCGTCCCCCACATCACCCTCAAATCCATCGCCCAAAACAAAGAAATTGACGATATCTATACGCGGTGGCAGCCACTGATTGAACACTGCTTCAATGTCATGAATGAAAAGACCGGGTATGGCTGGAGGGAATGGGAGGTGCCAAGAAGCGAAAGTGAAGTATTGAAGCACACATACCTTCACTACGACACATTGACCGTAGACGAGTTAGTTCCCAAAACTACCTGGACACTTGAGCAGTTGCAGGGTGAGCTTGCGACATATGACGCTGGTTCAGAGCCGCACATCGCCCACTTACACTTCTGGGCGCTCAAGCGGGCGATGCAGGCGGAGATTGACGCCAGCATCCAAAAGAATGCGCCCCAAGAAGAGCTCGTAGACCAGCCAGACAAAGACGCGAACATCGTCCGCGTGGCGGGGCCGTTCACCATGGAGGCGATCCCCGACACCGCCGAGATCAGCATGGAGGTGGAGCACATCCCCGCCGACGACGAGCCGATGGGCGGATTGCCGGGGCTCGACGTCACCCTTTTCAACGCCGCCGAGCAGCAAGACGCCGCCAACGCCAGCGCCTATATCGCCGACATGATCGAAAAGCTGCGCAAGGCCGGGGTGCACGCGCGCGGCAAAGGCAAGTTTGAATTCACCAGCCTGCGCCCGATGAGTCACGACGTGCTGCACGCCGAGGGCGAGATCGTCATCAAGAACGGGGTGGAGCGGCAACTGCGCTGCGCGGTGCTTTTTGGTGCGCAAAACGGCGCGATCAGCGAGACCCACGTGCGCGAGGGCATGCGGGCCGGGCGGCGCTACGACGCCGTGCTCTTTTGCGGCTACGACTTCACCGCCACCGCCCAAGACATGGTGAACGAGCACCGCGACAAGGACTGGCTGCTGATGATGAGCTACATCAGCCCCGACACCGCGATGGGCGACCTGCTGAAGGACACCAAGGCGGCCCAGCTCTTCACATTGGTCGGCGAGCCGGACGTGGTGGTGTACGCCTTCGGCGATCCTCACTTGAAGGAGTTGGCGGCAGACGCCTCGGCGCGGAATGTGAAGGACGTGGCTGCACGGCTCGCGTCGTTGCGAGAGGGAGAGGTGTTTGTGGAGCTACGCGGCGTAGACCTCTATAACCCCGTGACCGGCGAAACCTCCTCCGACCACGGCTCCGGGGTGCATGCCATCTTCATCGACCACGACTACGACGGCAAATCCTTCTGCATCTGCCAAGCGCTCTTCCCCAATAAAAAGGATTCGTGGGAGAAAATCGGGCGCGCGCTGAAAGGGTCTTTAGACGAAGACGCCCTCGAAGCCATGCGCTCCCACGTGAGCCTGCCCTTCAAGGTCGGGCCAGAAGGAAGGATTCAGGTAAAAGTAATCGACGCGAGAGGCAACTCGGTGGTGAAGACGGTGAGGTTGAACGCGATATGAAAGAAATACCCTTACTGAAGGTTCGGCAGTGGCTCCCGGAGTGGGAACAAGTACAAAAGTTCGGTCAAGACCTACGCCGCAAACCCGATCCCCACTTCTACGTCGGAGCTGTACCTGCGAAGGTACTCCGAGAGCTTTCAGGAGTCTTGAAGCGAACCACCGAAGCCCGCGAAAACAACCAGCCAGATCTGGGTATTCAACGCCGGCATGATGAGGAGCGAAGTGCAGAGATTGCCAGTTACCTTCAGGGAGGCTTTCCATGGTCTACGCTGGGCACCAAACAGCAAGACTCGCTGTTTGATGACATACGTATGCCGGGGTGGTTGCCAACGGCGATTGTTGCGAATGTCAAACTTCCCGAGGACGACCAGTCGGAACGCAGAGTTGCTGAAGGTGAGCACTGCACAATCGTTGAGAATGGACTGAGTGCGGTGCTCCGGCTACCAAGTGAGTACGTACTAGGGGTTTGGGAGCCTTCCCTCGGATTTCCTCTCGAAATAATTGATGGACAACACCGCCTGATGGCCTTTGGACGAGATGTACCGGATGACTTCGACTTGCCGGTTGTAGTCTTCAACGGCCTTGATCTCTCGTGGCAAGCATATCTGTTTTACGTCATCAATATAAAGCCCAAAAAGATTAACCCGAGTCTGGCGTACGATCTTTATCCTCTTCTTCGGAGCGAAGATTGGTTGGAGAGAATTGACGGGCCGAAGGTTTACCGGGAGTCAAGGGCTCAGGAGATTGTCGAATTCTTGTGGAGGTACGAAGGAAGTCCCTTCTACCGGCGGCTAAACTTGCTTGGGGAACCAGGCAGTCCCTACTTGAAACAAGCTACCGTTGTAAGAAGCCTCGTCGCGACCTTGATGCGCCCGGGTGATCGAGTTGCAGTTAAGAATAGGGGTGGATTCTTCGGTTGCTTAGATCGCGAACGGCGAGGATGGAGTCGAATCCAACAATGCGCATTTTTGACACGTGCACTAGCAGACCTATTCATGCGCATCAAGGAGACGGCCCCTTCGTGGCTAAGTGACTTGACTGGGGACGAACCACTGTTCGACAAGACCAGCCTCTTGAACACGGACCAAGGCATCCGCGCATACTTACACGTTCTCAACGATTTGATGATAAGCGGGTGGGAACAGCACAAAGCTAGTGGCTGGGTGTTTGGTAGCGACGATGCAAGCCCAAGCGATGAGCTGATCAATGAAGCGGTTCGAGCCCTATCGGACATGCAACCTTTAGCGAGTTTCGTCGGCGAGCTAAATCAAAATCTCGTAGCGTTTAAGTGGTTGAGTTCCGATAACTCCAACCTGCAGCCACAAGAGCAACGACAGCGGATGGCGTATAAGGGGAGTTCAGGCTACGGTGTATTGCGCGAAGATGTGCTCGCACACCTCAGTGCGCTCGAAGGACGCATTGCCGAACTTGCCCAAGGCTTGAGAATGGAGACCGAGTGAGGATGCCGAGCGTAACCTTAACTCACACAGGTGTTCAGCCGCAGCTGCAGCATGCTTCGTCGGCCGCGCTTGCCACTCGGCTAAGAACACAATGGCCCTCCATCAGAACCTCAGTGCAATCGAATCCATTGACTTTAGATTCTGCAGATGACCGCTGGTGGCGCAATGCCTTCAGAAACGGGACAGCTGAGAACGGGCAGCTGTTGGATTACCTATGCCTTAGCGTATTCGGGCATCTTGACGACGCTTGGAATTACGTGACCGCGAGTTCAAGGGCACTCCTTGCTGGGGACCTCTGGACCGCGACCCACCTCGGTTACTATGCGGAACTTCGGGCGGCTGCGTCGATGCTTGCTGCGTCGGGAATAGGGATCATCAACATTCGATCTTTCTTGGTAGGGACGAGTGGCGCTGTATTGCCCATTAATGCCTCGAACCATCAGCCCTGTAAGCTAGGAACTCACAAGGCGATATGGCCCGTGCTCAGTGCTTGGAGCGCGACCTCCCATGCAACAAGGATTCTTGGCGCCGTGCAAATTGCCGGTATCAGTGTCGGTGATATTGCGAATCATATGAGCTTGCCTATTCAGAGTAGTTTCGCAGACCTGATGGATGAACTGGGTATCGACCTTCAGCTCGTATCGAAGGATCATCTCGTCCGGAACAGGTCATCCTATAACCCAACGGCATGCATGGGTATCAGTAGCTCTGCAGGTGCCACTTCAGACATTTTGGCCCGTGCATGGCAAACCGTGGATGAAAGTCAGTTCGTTGAACGTACTGGGATCGAACTCCTGTTGAGGAGTAAGGGAGATCCACTGGGCCCGGAACGGGAACTGTTCTTGGAGAAGTTGAAGTTCGTCATCATTGAGCTTGGCGGCTCCGCGAGTGAGCAAGATCTTGCACGATGGAAGAGTTTCGCGAGCAGTCCACGGCTGCCAGAGACCAAAATTAGGGCGGAACTCAATGCTAGTAATTTCTGGCTCGGCACTTGGAGTCGTGCATTCCAACTTTGCCTGTTAGCGATAGTTTCAGCACGTTGGTTTTTGCGACAGGCAACCATCCATGACCCAGCGATCACACTAGAGCCGTGGTGGGGCTTTCACGGCGAGCGGTCCGGGCTTTTCGTGCGATCGTCCATGACGGAGCTAGCCGATCTTGCCGCCGACATTGCGGTTCAGGCACAGGCTGCTCATGCCGCGAACGCGAATGCACCGCGAGATCACTTCGACCTTTGGGCACTCACAGAAGCGAACGGCCCAAAAGGAATCGGTGTGTTTGGGCGTGTCGGCCTATTGGGAGCATATTCATGAAGTACATGGGTTCAAAACGAACGATGCTCGAGGGCTCGCTCGGCAACATCTTAGAGTCAAATCGACCAAAGGAAGGAATCTTCGCCGACTTGTTTGCAGGATCGGGGGCCGTGGCCTGGCACATGGCCGAGATCTGCAAGGCTAGAGTACTGGCGGTAGATAAGCAATGCTACGCCAAAGCATTGGCCGGTGCGGTTCTCCATCGGACTCGAGCACTAAGGTCAGCATCCGCTCTGTGGGACGAGTGGGCGCGACAAAGTCACCGGTGGCTTGCATCAGCCGCCGACTTCGCCGAAGCACAAGCACTTCAGGCGGCCGATTGGGATGGCAGACCAGAGCTTTCGGTCGTTGCGGCTCGAAAATTCTGTAAAGCGTCAGATCTGCCGATTACCGCCGGCTATGGTGGGCATTACTTTAGTGCCTGGCAATCACTCTGTCTCGACGCACTGCGAACGACGGCTCCTATCGACGCCGAAGTTGGGGATACCTACGTGGCAGCAGTAGTCATCGCCGCCGCCGAATGCGCGGCAGCCCCCGGGCATACGGCCCAACCATTTCAACCCACAACAACTGCATCGAAATACTTATTCGAAGCATGGCGGAGGGATGTCTTTGCTCATGCACGGCGAGCCTTTGTTGGGGTCGCGTCGAGGCATGCGGTTAAGCAAGGAGCTTCTGAGGTCGGGGACGCAACGGAATTTGCTGAGAGGCTGACCGCTAAAGACGTTGCATTTATTGACCCGCCTTACTCGGGCGTTCAATACAGCCGTTTCTACCATGTGCTCGAGACCGTGGCTTCAGGCTGCAAACTACAACCAGAAGGAGTCGGACGTTATCCCGCGCATCACGAGCGACCCCAATCAGATTTTTCGTTAAAGTCCAAATCCTTGGATGCATTCACAACACTTGCCAAGACGATTGCGGACAGAGGAGCGCGATGTATTCTGACTTACCCTTCGGGCCAGTGCTCCAACGGGCTGAGTGGCGAATCAGTGCTCGACGTCATGGCAACCTTTTTTGAGATAGAAATTGTCACGAACAGAAGCATCTTCTCCACCTTGGGAGGAAACGGTGGGACTAGGGAGGCGCGGCAGAGAGTCCAGGAGCTCATCGTGGTTGGGGCGGCGAAAGGCTAGCATGACGGAGAATCTCTTCGACCCCGTAGCCCAGGCACGCGAGGCGGGGGCGAGTGCGATTGATGAGCCGATCATCAATGGGCCTTACCGTGAGCCGAAGGCGTATTGGCAGGTGTTCCGGGCGACGGAGCACGGGTACGAGCAGACGACTCCGACCAAGGTCGAGGGGAGGCGAGAGGCGGGGTACTTCGTGCGGCGAACGGGCAAGGTGATGAACCCTTCGCTCCTCGAAGAGGACTTCTTTCCGCTGACCACGGTGAATGAAATCCGGGCGCGAGTGAGGCAGTGGCGGGAGGCAGGGTATCCGGGTCCGCTGAGCCAGGTGACGAGACGCCTGCTGGAACAATGGTCGCCCGAGAACCCGGACCGTTCGAATCCGATGTTCTACTGCCAGCGTGAGGCGGTCGAGACCGTCATCTGGCTTCACGAATCGTTCCCCCAAGACCGCGCCGGGCTGATGGTGGAGGTATACGACGCGGAAAGCGGCGACCTCGTCAAGGTCCCGCTGAGCCAAGCCCACGAGGCGTTCACGCGCTATTGCTGCAAGATGGCCACCGGCACCGGCAAGACCATCGTGATGAGCATGCTGCTGGCGTGGAGCGTGCTGAACAAGCTGCACGACCCGCGGGCGACGTGGTGCAGCGACGCGGTGCTGATCGTGGCGCCGGGACTCACGGTGAAAGAGCGCTTGCGGGTGCTTCTTCCCACCGAGAAGGGCAACTACTACGACCAATTTGAACTCGTTCCGCGCGGCCTGCGCGAAGACCTGAACCGCGCCCGCATCGCCCTGCTCCACCGGCAAGAGATGGCGGTGCGCGACGATGGCAAGAAGCGGGGCGTGACCAAACTCGGTCGGGAGAGCGATCTGGCGTTTGCGAACCGACTTTTGAAAGACACGCTCGGCAGTAAGGGCCGCTTGCTGGTGCTGAACGACGAGGGACACCACTGCTACCGTCCCCTGCCCAAGCGCACCGAAGAGAAGCTGAGCAAAGAGGAAGAGGGCGAAATCGAAGCCGCCGCCCAATGGATCACCGGCCTGGAGAAGATCCATGCCGCGCGCGGAATCCTGAGCTGCATCGACCTGAGCGCGACGCCGTTCTACCTGAAAGGCAGCGGCTACCCCGAGGGGCGACCGTTCCCGTGGGTGGTCAGCGACTTCGGTTTGGTGGACGCCATCGAGAGCGGGCTGGTGAAGATCCCGCAGATCCCGGTGGATGACAACCACGGCAAGGGGAACGAAGCCCCAGCCTACTTCCACCTTTGGCGATGGATCAATGAGCGATTGCCCAAGGACAAGAAGGAGACCATGCGCCGCCGCGCCCCGGCAGATGCGGTGGTGCCCGAAGCCGAACCCGCGATCAACACCATGATCGGGAACTGGAAGAAGTCGTTCGACGCTTGGCAAGAGGCGGGGTCGAATGTGCCGCCCGTGCTGATTGTGGTGACTCAAGACACCGAGATCAGCCAGCTGCTGTTCGAGCGCCTCACCCGGGAGGACTTTGAGTTTAAGGACTTCGTGAACCGCCCCGGGCAGGAGGTCACGTTCCTCTACGACAGCAAGGAACTCAAGAAAGCCGAAGAGGGCGAGAAGCAGAAGGACACCGAAGCCCGCAAGCGCGCGATCATGAACTCGGTGGGCAAAGAAGGCCAGCCCGGTGAACAGGTCCGGTGCATTGTCTCGGTGTCGATGCTCACCGAAGGTTGGGACGCCAACAACGTGACCCAGATCGTGGGATTGCGAGGCTTCACCTCGCAGCTGCTCTGCGAGCAGGTCGTGGGCCGGGCGTTGCGCCGGCGATCTTATGAGATTGACCCGGAGACAGGCATGCTCCGGCCGGAATACGCGGACGTGTACGGCGTCCCCTTCCAAGTCATCCCCGTGAAGGCGCGCAAGGGCGGAGTGATGATGAATCCGCCGATGACGACTTTGGTGCAGTCCTTGAAAGAACGGCAGCTGGAGCACGAGATCATCTTCCCGCGGGTGGAAGGGTATGTGAGCGAGATCCGCGAGAGGGTGTCGGTGGACTGGTCGCGGGTGCGGGGGCTGCGAGTGGGCAAAGACTCGGAGCCGACCGAAGTCTTCGTTCAAGGACTGGTAGGGATGCGGATCGGGCGCCCGGATCGATCGAGTGTGGGCCGCATTGACCGGCACGACCGGATGCCGTACTACTTGGCCTCACGGGTTCAGGCAAGCATCTTTCGGATGGCCTCGGAGCTAGCGGCGCTGCGCGTGGTGGGCGATACGGACGAAGCAATCCAGCGTCGCCGCCGGCTTTTCCCGCAATTCCTGGAGATCGTGCGGAAGTACGTCGGGGAGTACGTGGTGTTTGATCAGGCTCGCCCGGAGGAACTCGGCATGCTGAAATGGCAGCAGCGGGTGGTGAACGTGCTGAACGAAGCGATTGGCGAGCAAGGGGCGTATGGGGAGCCGGTCATCTTGCCGCGCATTGAGCGCTACCGGCCGGAAGGTTCGACCTCCGAGGTTATGTTCCGCGCCGGGCGACCGTGCGTGGGGACGGTCAAGAGCCACATCAGCCACGTGGTGCTGGATTCCGTGGGCTGGGAGAACACGTGCCGCCAGGTACTGGAAGATTGCCCGTTGGTGCAGACCTATTCTCGAAACGACCATTTGGACTTCTCGATCCCCTATATCGATGCGGCAGGAACTTCGAGACTCCACATGCCAGACTTCTTGGTGCGCTTGACTTCGGGCTTGTTGGTGGCCCTGGAACTGAAGGGTTACGAGAGGGATCTGGATAAGTCCAAGATCAGCGCGGGATACAAGTGGGCGGACGCCGTGAATCGGTATTACGGCGGACGCCGATGGGCCTATCATGCTTGTTTCGATCCGAACAAGTTGTCGGCAGAACTGCAAGCTCTCTAAGCACCGAAAGATCAACCCAGTCTGACCCGTTTCCAACAACACACTGGAGGTATGAAACTAACACTCAAACTGGCTCAGTTATTGGGGACTTGCTACCAGTTCCCAGGAACTCGGCGCGAAGACGATTCGCGAAGTTCTCCGCCACGCTGGTTTCCAACGGCGAGCCCGGCGACAGAAGCACTCGGAATGTCATCACCAACATCGCAGGCATCGGATTGCTTCCGACTCTGTGCCGGCTCAGAGAGCAGGAATCTGTTCCCCAGAATCTGGCAGAGTCATCTTCTTCTTGGTGTATTCCACTGTTTCAATATTAAACGGATACCACTGCTCCCACTCAAAGGCGCGATCAGAAAAGGGTGCCACTGAAGGATAGAACTGGATTCCGAGATGCAATGGAAAGTCTGTAACTGTGGATCCAACGTCCGTCGGGACCCAACGAGGCTTTCCCCCCGGGTCGGTGATGGGGGACCGAATCTCAATCCAAGTATGCCATCCTGGTGGTGTTGTGAATGAGCCCATTCCGCGAACTACCCTGCAGGGCACTCCACAAAGTCGCATTAACTTTACTGCAGCGAGCGCGCGAGGATTACAGACCCCCTTCCGATGGACTAACGCATCATTGGCATGAATAATGAACTTATCCGATCCGTCAATCACATAAGGAATATTTTCATCCATCCAGCGGGCAACATTCCGGATGGTTTCCCATTGTGACTTACCCTTCAAACTTCTCGCAATATCAGCGCCTGGGCCCGACATCGATACTCCATATGACTCCCCAAGATATGGATCGGAGCTTTCTAAATCAAGGGCCTTCGCCGACTTAAGTGCCTTGATGTCAGTCCAAAACGAAGTCGCCAATTGCTTGACAGAGCCACGAACATAAAACGGCTCACGCGCGTTCGGTTCTACTTCTAGCCAAACTTGCTCACCCTTTTGTCGCTTGTTGTACTTTCTTGCGCCGACGACTTCGAAAGAAGCGCTTTGATATGGAAGATCCGTTCGAGGGAGAAATGCAAGCACCAATCCGTTATCAAATTCTTTTGGAAACTGCTCATAAGCATATTTAAAGGAGAAACGAAACTCTTTATTCGTCGAACGATCTAAGACGTCTCGATATGAGTTTGAAGAGGGTCCAAGTTCAGATCGGTGTCGCTCTAGTCGGCGGATACAATCAGAAGACGTTTTGAAGTCTCCGACAAGCGATGCCGCTTCTGCCATCTGTAAATGAGCCCCTATCCATTCCTGAAGACTCGATGCCTCAGTAAGTCGAGTTAAGCTGCTCCGCGCCGATTGAACAGCTAGATCAAGGTCCCCGGTTCGAATATATGCAAAGGTAAGAGCGTGATATAGGCCGACTCCAAATCGGTCGATTCCACCTGTGTTCATGCGAATCCGCCATGCCGCTGACAAGTTCCGAGCCATCTCATCCCAATCGCGCTTGTCGCGAGCCTGCCAGGCCCTTGAGACGAACTCTTCAAACTCATCGACGATGATGTTCGAGCTTGATTCAAATTCAGTTCGAATCAAGTAAGAGCTACTCCGGAAGATGAAGTCCATTGTAGAATGAGAAGCGACGGGTGCTGGAATTGAACCGAGCAAGGCTACGACAATAGCTATGTTCATGTGATCCCCCAACAAGGATTACCCCCGATCCTCAGTCGAGGATAATCTGAAGTTTTGGTGATGATACCTTCATTTTGACACGTTCCCAGAAAAGCGGGCCAGGGGTCGTGATTGGCTCGTCTTGAACGCAGATAAGGCGAAAACGATCCCCAGAAGTCAAGATCATGAGCATTCTTAAGGAGATCAAGGCCAGCGCGAGCATGACGACCGTGGGCCGGGCCCATGGGATTTCGGACCAGACGATCTCCCGTTGGCGCGAAAAAACGCTGGGATGAGCCGAATCGAGCTAACCGAGCTGAAAGCTTTGCATCACGAAAACCAGCGACTCAAGTGAATTTTGTTCTGGCAGGCTTTGGAGATTGATGCATACAAGGAGATTGCGCGGGGAAAAAGGAAATGGTCTGCCCCCTCCGAGTGGGCCACTCGTAACTAGAGACTTCCTCCCGATTTTGACATGTCCCGTTTTGGAACGAGGGAGGGCGTAGCCCGACCGGAATTCCAAACTTGGGCGGCGACCCGTGGGGGCC
>ERZ761609.2816-NODE-2816-length-12256-cov-4.713712_pt1 | contig 12256 bp, 8 predicted proteins | sample MGYA00511163_ERZ761609 | MGnify/ENA primary metagenome ERZ761609 (study PRJEB28899, sample SAMN02445070) | bioreactor sludge metagenome | biome: EBPR sludge | place: Australia: Brisbane, Thorneside Wastewater Treatment Plant | collected 2011-12-16 ... | reverse complement strand
TGGTAGGCGTTGGCATAAAGCCGGTCAGCTACTCGGGAAGCGTACGCATTATTCATAGCGCGATCGAGTACGCCATTCAATTCAATCGTAAAAGTGTTACGTTAGTCCACAAAGGGAACATCATGAAGTTCACAGAAGGGGCATTTAGAGATTGGGGATACCAAGTCGCGGCGGAATACTTCGGAGCTGAACCCTTGGATGGCGGTCCTTGGCACAAAATCCCGGCCGGCAAGCGAGGAGAGGGGCTGGTGATCAAGGACGCGATCGCCGACATCACGCTGCAGCAGGTCCTGACCCGCCCCGAAGACTTCGACGTCATCGCCACCTTGAACCTGAATGGGGACTACCTTAGTGATGCCTTGGCCGCCCAGGTTGGAGGCATTGGGATCGCGCCGGGAGGGAACATCAACTACATCACGGGACACGCTATCTTCGAAGCGACGCACGGAACGGCGCCGAAGTACGCAAACCTCGATCGAGTCAACCCGTGTTCGGTCATCCTCTCCGGCGAGATGATGTTGCGGTACATGAAATGGACGGAGGCCGCCGACCTCGTCATCAAAGGCGTTGACGGCGCAATTGCGAGCAAGCGGGTCACCTACGACTTTGCGCGGCTGATGGATGGGGCTACCGAAATCAAGTGTTCGGAGTTTGGTGACAATATCATCGAGCACATGGCGCCAGTAGCCGTTTAGCTTCCTCAGATAGACTGTCTCGGGCCGAGATGTATACTAGGGCATGAATGCTCTGGCGGTGCTGCTCCTTGTCCAAGGTTCGCCACTCGATTTTGCCAAGACTGCGTACGAGCAGGGGCGACTCTTTGATCTGGCCCGGATCGTAAACAAGGTTGGCGGACAGCAAGGCGTCGGCGCCTTTCTGCAAGGATACGTCTTAGCTGGAAGGAACCGGTCGGAATCCGCCATTCCAATGCTTCGGAAAGCCGCCTCGACGACCCATGGGATCTGGCGCCGGCGCTCGTTGGAGACGCTGGGAACAACCTATGCACGAATGGGCAGCTATCGCGCCGCATCAGCATCGTTCGAATCCGTTTTGAGGGCAAAGGACTTCCCGCTGACGGAGAAAGAGCGGATCAGCACTGAGAACTCGAAGAAGGTGTTCGAAAGTCTGCGTCATGTTCCTCCGATGACGGCAAGGATTCCAAGCGACGTTCGACTACAGGTTCCCAAGAGCCCCGGTTTCAAGCTCCCTTTTGAATGTGGTGGAGCGGAACTGACCCTGACGGCCGATACAGGGGCGGACTTCTCGTTGGTTCGGGAGAGCTTGGCGCGCAAAATGAAACTTCGGCAGATCAAGAATGAGGTTGATCTGGGCAGTATCACGGGGGATAAGACGCGCGCTTGGTTTGCCGTTGCCGATCGCCTGCGGTTTGGCTCGGCAGAAGTAAGGAACGTGGTGTTTCTCGTGATGCGAGATGAGAACCTGTTTATTCCTCAACTCAAATTCCAACTTGATGGCGTGATCGGTCTGCCCGTATTACTCAAGCTCAAGGATGTCACCTTTCATAAAGATGGCCGAGTCGACATTCGGAAGAGCACCGTTTCTACCGAAGCTTCAAACCTCTTCCTCTCGGGGTTCAAGCCTTTTGTCGTTGGGAAATATCAGGGTAAGGAGTTTACATTCGCATTCGATTCCGGCGCGAACACAACCATGTTCTACTTGCCTTTCTTTCGAGCATTTCGAGCCGAAATCGAGGCCCGTGGGTTTCCCACAAAGAGCCGAATGGCGGGCGTCGCCGGGGTTAGAGAGTCTGCAGCTTACACTCTGATCGATCTCAGTCTCGAGTTTGCGGACCGGAGTGCCGCATTCTCAAAGGTGGATGTCATCACGGAGGTTCGTGATGATGCGGGTCGCAAGTTCTTTGGAAACGTGGGTCAAGACTTGATGCTTCAGTTCGAATCGGCCCGATTCAATTGGCGTTCGATGCGCCTCTCCCTGAACGGAAAGCGGGGTTCAGCCGAGTAGAATGGGCCATGTCCCAGATTCATCCTTACGAGGTCGCGGTGGAGTGGTCCGGCGGCCGCGATGGCCAAGGTTCCGTAACGGCATTAGCAAGCGGCACGCGGAATGCCCTGCGGGTGCCCGCCGAGTTTGGCGGTCCCGGCGGCGATGGCACGAACCCAGAAGAGCTCCTCGCCAGTTCGGTGGCGGCCTGCTATACGATCACTTTCGGAATCATTGCCGCAAACCGGAAACTTCCGGTGCTCGATCTCAAGGTTAAGGCTACTGGCGAAGTGGAACAGGCGGGAATGCAGTTCGTCTACAAGTCGATCACTGTCAAGCCAACGATCACCTTGGCTTCCGACGCCACCGAAGAGCAATTGAAGGGCGCCGAAGACATGGCTCATAAAGCGGACATGTATTGCATTATTACGAATGCGGTAAGGGACAAAGTAGCGATCGCGGTTGAGCCGACGATTGTGCGGGCCTGAAGTATGAGAACAAAGCTGGTTGTCGGCAATTGGAAGATGAATTTTACGCAGGCGGAGGCGACGGCTGCGGTAGAGATATTTTTGCGTCACGTGGAGGCAAGAACGGATGTCGATGTGGCCCTATGTCCGTCTTACTTGAGCCTTCCCCGTGTTCGGGAGCTCGTCCGGGATTCCCATGTCAAGGTTGGCGCTCAAGATGTCTTCTGGATGGACCAGGGCGCCTTCACCGGAAACGTCAGCGCCAAAATGCTTTACGATTTCTGCGTTTCGTACTGCATTGTCGGCCACTCCGAGACCCGGGGGCGGTTTGGAAAGCTTGAGATTCCGGATTCGACCCTTGGTTACTTCTCCGAATCTGATGAAACGATCAACCTCAAGCTCAAGGCGCTGATTTATCATTCGATCTCGCCGATTCTTTGCGTTGGGGAGACCCTTGCCGAGAGGGAGGCCGGGCAAACCGACGCGGTTATCCAGTCCCAGCTCAAACGGGCCATAACTGGAATTGAAGCGGCCGAGCTTTATCTCTTCAGCGTCGCTTACGAACCGGTCTGGGCCATTGGGACGGGGAAGACCTGCGATACCTTGGAAGCCAACCGGGTTTGTGGGATGATTCGTCGTAACGTGGCCGAACTGCTTGACTCGGACGTGGCGGAAGAGATCCGCATCCTTTACGGCGGAAGCGTTAAGTCCTCGAATTCGGGAGAGCTCTTTGCCCAGCCGGAGATCGACGGAGGGCTTGTCGGAGGCGCTTCTCTCGACCCCCTCGAGTTCAGCCGAATTGTGATGAGCGCATGACCGAAGCCAAGACCGTCTCTTCCACCCGTACGCAGCTGGCGCAAATCATGACGCCGCTGGAAGCGAATGTGCTGGGGAAGGTGTTCGGCGGCTCGCTGCTTGCGATGATCGACCTTACGGCTTCCGCGACCGCCCAAAAGTTTGCCGGCCGAATATGCGTGACGGCGGCTTTCGATCGAGTTGATTTTCACGAGCCGGTCGAAGTCGGGAGCTTGGTGACCATGGAAGGGTTCGTGTCGTTTGCCGGGAGGACGAGTCTTGAAGTCACCATCCATGTCTTTGCGACCGACCTGAAGTCGGGGGCCCAGCGCCAGACCAACACCGCCCGGGTGACGATGGTGGCCATCGACGAAGCGGGCAAGCCGACTCCGGTGCCGCGGCTCTTGTTCGAGTCGCGCGAAGACAAACTCCGGTTTTTGGAGGGCAAGATCCGAAGGGAGCTTCGCAAGAAGCAGATCGCCGAGCGGGACCGGATTTTCTCCGAGTACAGGGAACTTGACGATGCCGCCCTGGACAGCCTCCTTTCTCAAGACGAGATCATTAAGTCCTAGCCGAATTGGCGTTCTTCGGCGACATGTCATATGCTGGAGAGCGTAAACCAGATGATGGAGGACAAAGCAGGGAGGAGTCGCTTGAAGGCCTGGGTCTTGCCGGCCATCGTCCTATTGGGAGGCGCCGGAGCCTATATCTTCGCCAAGGGAGGCGTCAAGAAGGCGTTTGCCAGCAGCGAAGTCTACGGGGTGGAGTATTCCAAGCCCGCCGGCTGGAAAGAGGGCGTTCCCGGACCCTTCACTCTCTTCATTTTCCGACATCCAGAAGGCAAGGGGACCATTCGCGGGTCGATCAATGAAGTGCACGCGAACGTCAATCCAACTCCGGAGCTCGACACCAACGGGATTGCCGATCACTTTATCGACATCACCAAGAACAATATGCCGCAGTGGAAAGCCACTCGCTTGGAGGATATTCGAGGCCGCGCGGAGCGGTTCTCGCTGATCCGTCGCGCTCGGGACGACCGAACGATCTACACGGCCTATTGCTCAAAGGGAAACACGACCGTCGTCGTGAGCCTCAGCGGGATCGGAAAGCAGGCCAAGGGGGTGGACGATTTGCTTCCCGACTTCCGAAAACTGGTGGCTTCGTTCCGACTGGTCCCGAAGAACCTCAAGTTTGAGGATTAAGCGGCCTTAAGCATCGTCGGCGGTAGGAGGCGAACGCTCAGGCCGTTCTCCTTGTCGGAGGACAGTACGGCCGCGCGCTCCATGGTGTTTTCCAGTTCGCGAACATTGCCGGGCCACGAGTATCGATGCAGGATGTCAATGGCTTCCGGGCTGAGGTCAAGGGTCGGTCGTCCGTTTTCCCGGCAGTACTTTGCGAGGAATAGTTGGGCAAGGGGAACGATGTCGTCGACTCTCTCGCGAAGCGGGGGAATGTGCAATTCCACGACTTGAAGCCGGTACAAAAGATCAAGGCGGAAGATGCCTTCTTCGACGGCCTGCCGCAGATCGCGATTCGTCGCCGTCACCAAACGAACGTCGACCTTGGTGGGCTTTGATGCCCCTAGCCGCTCGAATTCGCGCTCTTGAAGGACGCGAAGGAGCTTTACTTGAATCGCCATCGGGATCTCACCGATTTCGTCCAGGAACAGCGTGCCCTGATTGGCCAATTCGAATCGGCCGACCTTGGTGTTTTGAGCCCCCGTAAAGGCCCCCTTTTCGTAGCCGAAAAGTTCTGATTCGAGAAGGGTCTCCGGCAGGGCCGCGCACGATACCGCCACAAAAGGCCGGTTCGAACGCGACGAGAACTCGTGAAGGCTCTTGGCGACGACCTCCTTACCCACCCCGCTTTCGCCGGTGATCAGGACGGTTGCCCGGGAGTCGGCGACCTGACGGATGGTCTCCAAAACCTCACGCATGGGTGCCGATTCGGCAATGAAAGCGTTGGCTTTCAGATGCGTTTTCTTCGCCGTGGTCGTTCCCGCCGATACGGTCGGCGTCTCGACGGCGGATGCGACGATCTTCTTCAGGACGTCGAGGTCGAACGGTTTGGTGATGTACTCGAAGGCGCCGTTTCGGATCGCCTGGACGGCTTGGGGGATCGTTCCAAACGCCGTCATGATGACCACCGGGAGCGAGGGGTGGCCGGATTTGATGTCTTGAAGCAGTTCGTACCCGGACCGTCCGGGCATGGTGACGTCCGTCACAACGCAGTCGAAAGCGGCTTCCTCGATTTTGCGCATCGCTTCCAACGCATCTTCGGCGGTATCCGCTTGGTAGCCCGCCTTTTCGAAGGCCGCCTGGAGGACGCGCCGAATGTTCGGTTCATCGTCAACGATTAAAAGCGCTGCTTTCTTGCTCATCTTCTATTCCGTTCCCGTCCCCAATTGAACGCGAAAGCGCGTTCCGTGTCCCGGCTTCGACTCAAAGTGGATGGCGCCTCCATGGGCATCGATAATCTTCTTCACGACTGACAATCCTAGTCCCGTGCCTTGTGGCTTGGTTGTGAAGAACGGAACGAAGAGGTTCTGCTGCTGAACCTCAGAAATGCCGCCTCCATTGTCTTCCACTTCAAACCATCCTTCGCCGACTCGAATAGACACCCGGTTGCCCGGCGCGCTTGCGTGGAGGGCATTGCATACCAGGTTCCGGACGACCTGTTCGATTCGAATCGGGTCCATGAGAATTGTCGGCTCGTCGGATGGCAATTCAAAGTCCAGAACGACTCTGGCCGATTCGAATTCGGTCCGGCTAAGGTCGGCGACCCTGGAGACAATTTCGCCAAGGCGCGCCTTTCTTCGGTGCAGATCAAACGGCCTCGCGAACTCCAGGAATTCGCTGCAGAGGCGATTGAGCTTGTCGGTTTCCTCACAGATCATGGTTCCAAACTCTTCGGCCTCACCCCCGAGTTCACGAACCATCTGCGCCGCCCCCCGAATCCCGGTCAGGGGGTTGCGGATTTCGTGGGCGATCGTAGCCGTCATCTGGCCAATCTCCGCCAAGCGTCGGGCTTCGGCGAGTTCGTGTTGGATGCGCTCGGAGAGCGTGATGTCCTGAATGGCCAATGCCGCTCCTCCTTCCGGCATCGGAGAGGCGACCATGTTCCAGGTGCGAGATCCATCGTTCGATTGCGCCCGTCCTTCCGCGCGCTGGCCATCGAGAGCTCGGTCGAGCAGGCTCTCGAGTTCGGTCGCGAGCCCGGAAGGAGCCAGGCGAATGTATTCGGTCCAGGACTCGAGGGCACGAGGACGTCGAGTGAAGAGAGTGATCGCTTCCTGGTTGACTTCGCCGGCCCAGCCCTGTCGATCGATAACCAAGATTCCCACTCCAAGGCAGTCGACGACCGCTTCGAGCTTGAGGTGAAGCGCCCTCGCTTCGGCGACGGCATCCATGGCCTGAGCATAGAGGCGGGCGTTCGCTACGGCAAGCGCGACTTGACCGGCAACCGAGCGTCCTACGGAAAGGTCCTTGTCCGAAAACGCATTCTCGGCAGGCCGCCGGGAAAGACACAGTACGCCGAGCGGCCCGAAGTGCCGAGTCCTCAGTGGGATGATCAGCGAAGATCCGATTTCCGTCCGGCGCAGTTTGACCTTGCCGGCAAGCTGCGCATGCTCGTTGGGGTCGGCAAGGAGCATCGGCTCGCCCGATTCGATCGCCGTGCCGGCAATGCCGTGTCCATGGCGAATCTGGGTGCCAAGCGGCGCCGTGGCATCGATCCCGGCCCGCGCCGCCAACGTATAGTTTTCGCCTTCGTCATCGCGGAGAAACAAGGTAGCGCCCGAAGCATGAAACCACTCGGCGCAAAGGATGAGCGCTCGCTCGAGAAAGGGATCCAAACCGCGAAGCGCCGCATCATCGGAAAGTTCGAGCAGCGCAAGGACGTCCGGCCGAGACGAGGCATCAAGAGGCATCCTGACAATTATCGGTTTCTGAACTCGTCGGCGATAGCTGAATCTGGAAGCTTGCCGTATACTTCATGTGCCTTGAAGAGTCAGGACCGATTCCCCATTTGGCTGTTTCGAGCAGCCTGCTTGTGCATTGGCGCCATCGGCGTGGCGGCCGCTATCACCATCCAACCCGGCCGTTCACGGCAGGCTCATTCTCCCGAGATTCCGGCGAAGATCGACTTCAATCGTGATGTTCGACCGATCTTGAGTAAGCACTGCTGGCCCTGCCATGGAACCGACAAGGCGGCCCTTCAGGCAACTGGGGGCCAGAGCCTCGACTCCTTCGCCGGGGCAACGAAAGACCGGGGTGGATATCAGGCCATCGCCCCCGGCAACCTGGCGAAGTCCATGCTTTGGCAGCGCATCCATGCCCCGGAAGACTCGCGCATGCCCCCGAAGACCGCGCCGGTCGATCCTCTGAACGAACACCAAAAGGCCATCTTGAAGAGGTGGATCGAACAAGGGGCGGAGTACCGCGGCCATTGGGCGTTCGAACGTCCGACGATGCCAGTGCTTCCGACCGTTCGAAACTCCGCTTGGGTACGCAATCCGATCGACCGCTTTGTCTTAGCACGGTTGGAAGAGGCAAACCTCAAGCCCGCGGCAGAAGCGTCGAAGGAGCACCTGATCCGGCGCTTGTCGCTTACCCTGACGGGATTGCCGCCGACCCCGGGGGAAGTGAAAGCCTTCCTCGCCGATAGAAAACCGGGCGCTTATGAGCGTGTGGTGGATCGTCTTCTGGCAAGTCCTCGATACGGAGAACACCAAGCACGTTACTGGCTCGATGCCGTTCGGTATGCCGATACCCACGGCCTGCACATTGATAATGAACGGGCGGTTTACCCCTATCGAGACTGGGTTGTCCGAGCCTACAATCAAGACCTGACTTTTGACAAGTTCACCCAGTACCAACTCGGTGGCGACCTCTTTCGCGAACCCACGACGGAGCAGATGATTGCGACCGGCTATGTTCGCATGAACCCGACGACCGCCGAGGGTGGCGTCATCGAAGCAGAGTTTCTAGCCAAGAATACGTTCGACCGACTGGACACAACGGCAACAATCTTTATGGGACTGACGGTCGGATGTGCAAAATGTCATGACCACAAGTACGATCCGATTTCCATCAAGGACTACTATCGGATGTACGCCTTTTTCAACAGTACGACGGATCCGGTGCTCGATGGAAATCTAAAACTGCATCAGCCGGTGATGAAGGCTCCCGATCCGGATCAGGACCGAGAGCTTCGCCGAATGAAGGAAGGCTTGGATAAGATCATTGCCAGAGCCAACCGATCAGAAGCCTTGACTTGGCTGCAGGCGAATGCGCATGAGCCTCCGGCAATCGGCAAGTGGGAGATATCGGCCGGACACGGCGCGGCCGACTTTGACAAGGCCTACGACACCGATTTCGGTCCTGAGCCGGGAGGTGCCACGGACAGCGTCGCTTGGAAGCCCATCGATCTAAAAGATGGCGTGGTAAGGGCCCAGATCGTCGGAAAGGAGAACGCTGCAGCCTATCTTCGAGCAACCATCACCACCAAGTCCGCCGCCGAATACACCCTGCGTTTGGGAAGCGACGACGCGATCAAAGTCTGGCTCAATGGGCAACTCGTTCACGAGAACAAAGCTCTCCGTCCCGTCGAGGCCAACCAAGACTCGGCAAAGGTTCAAACGAAAGCGGGCTCGAATGAGATTTTGATCAAGGTGGTCAACGCCGGTGGGAACGACGGGGTGTTTTTCGGGCTGAACGATGACCGGTCTTACCGCCTCTCGAAAGCGAAAGAGACCCTCGCCAATGCGAATGCCCCGTCTACCGGTCTGAGCGAATCTCTTGGCGCATTCTTGGAACTCGGACCCGAAAGCGAGCTTGCCAAGGTTTATCGTAAGCAGCTAAGCGAATACCGAAAGCTGGAAGAGTCGGTTCCTTTCAGTTACATCGTAAGAGAAATGCCAAAGCCACGGCCAACGTTTGTCTTGAAACGAGGCAACTACGAGATGATTGGGGAACCGGTAGATCGCAACATTCCGGAGATCTTTGGCAAGTGGAAGGAGGGTCGTCCTCGAAATCGTCTTGGCCTTGCCCAGTGGTTCCTCGATCCCGCGAATCCTCTCACCTCGCGAGTGACGGTAAACCGAGTGTGGCAGCAGCATTTTGGAACCGGGATCGTCGCGTCTCCGGAAGACTTTGGCAGTCGAGGAGAGTGGCCGTCGCATCCCGAATTGCTCGATTACTTGGCGGTCAAATTCGTGAAGGACGGGTGGAGCCTCAAGAAACTTCACAAGCTGATCGTCACGAGCGCAGCCTTTCGCCAATCCTCGGCCGTTTCCGCCGAAAAAGCCCAAAAGGACCCTGGAAATCGCCTGATTTCGAGGGGGCCAAGGTTCCGGCTGGATGCCGAAGTCGTTCGCGACCAAGCGCTGTTTCTCTCTGGACTACTGGTCGAGAAACCCGGCGGAAGGGGAGACAAACCCTATCAGCCGCCCGGACTTTGGGAGGCGATTGCGTATCCGATTAGCGATACCGCTCGCTATACCCAAGACAAGGGGGATGCTCTGTACCGACGAAGCCTTTACCTGTTTTGGAAGCGCACAAGCCCGCCTCCGGCGATGATGATATTCGACGCCCCGATGCGGGAGTCATGCGTCGTTCAAAGATCGAGGACGAATACGCCTACTCAAGCCTTGGTGACCCTGAACGAAACCGGGTTCTTTGAGTCCGCTCGGACGCTTGCTCAGAGAGTGCTCAAGGCCAAGGCGGACGATGCGGCCCGTCTGAATTATGTTTTTCGTGCGGCCACCGGTCGGGCTCCCGATGCGAAGGAAGTACGCGTTTTGAGACAGCTTCTTTCCGATCGCCTTGCCGGCTATCAAAAGCGGCCCGAGGATGCGAAGAATCTCCTCTCGATTGGCGATGCGGCGAGAGATGAATCTTTGGACCCCGCTATCCACGCCGCTTGGACGCTGGTCTGCAACGCAATTCTCAACTTGGACGAAGTCTTGACCCAACACTGATAGGAACCCCATCTCATGGACCCTCTTCGCGACAACGAACTACTGATGACTCGCCGCCAGCTCTTTGGGCGGGCCACCCTCGGCGTCGGGACGGGCGCGCTGGCCTCGCTGCTCCGGGCGGATGAGCCGAAAAAGACCGGTCAAGAGAAGCGGCCCCGAACGCACCTTGGACAGCCCGGCCTGCCGCACTTTCCGACCAAAGCGAAGCGCGTGATCATGCTCACAATGAACGGCGGTCCGAGCCAGATGGACCTCTGGGACTACAAGCCGAAGCTGAACGACGAGTTCAACAACGATTTGCCGGATCGGATTCGTCGGGGTCAGCGGATCACGACCATGACGAGCGGCCAGACCCGATTTCCGGTTGCGCCTAGCCGATACAAGTTTCAGAAGCATGACAATAACGACGAGGGCGTCTGGGTTAGCGAACTCCTCCCGTACACGGCGCAGGTGGTGAAGGAGCTTTGCGTCATCAAGTCGATGTACACCGAGGCGATCAACCACGATCCGGCGGTGACCTATATTCAGACTGGCAGTCAACTTCCCGGACGGCCAAGCATTGGATCGTGGCTGAGCTACGGGTTGGGCTCCGAAGCCGACGATCTCCCCACCTATGTCGTGCTCCACTCCACTTGGAGCAGCCGCGCCGATGCGCAAGCGGTTTTCACTCGGCTTTGGGGGGCCGGCTTCTTACCGAGCGAGCATCAAGGCGTTGCTCTTCGTAGCCAAGGCGATCCCGTGCTCTTTCTCAAGGACCCACAGGGGGTCGACCGGATGTCGAGGCGGCAGGTCCTCGACGCGATTTCGCAACTCAACCAGTTCCAGCTTGGGCAATTCGGAGACCCTGAGATTGCCGCGCGAATTGAGCAGTATGAGATGGCCTATCGCCTGCAGACCAGCGTCCCCGATCTGATGGACCTCAGTAAAGAGCCCGCCGAGACCTTCGAACTCTACGGTCCGGATGCCCGCAAGCCGGGTACGTTTGCCGCGAACTGCCTTCTGGCCCGCCGTCTAGCGGAAAAGGGGGTTCGTTTCACGCAGATCTTTCATCGAGGCTGGGATCAGCACGGGAATTTGGCCGGCGATCTCCCACTTCAGTGCAAAGACATCGATCAGGCGAGCGCGGCCCTGATCAAGGACTTGAAACAGCGTGGGATGTTGGATGAAACCCTGGTGATCTGGGGCGGCGAATTCGGCCGGACGGTTTACTGCCAAGGACCGCTGTCACGCGAGAATTACGGACGCGACCACCATCCTCGTTGCTTCACGATGTGGATGGCTGGGGGTGGCGTCAAGCCGGGAATCGTATACGGAGACACCGACGACTTCAGCTACAACATCATTGACCGGGACGGGAAGCCGATCGACCCCGATCCGAATCACTTCACGCCGCCGGCGGTTCACGTCCACGATCTTAATGCGACGATTCTGCAGTTGATGGGCATCGACCACACGAAGCTGACGTACAAGTTCTCCGGCCGGGACATGCGGTTGACCGACGTCCACGGCCACGTGGTCAAAGACCTGATCGCCTAGGCCGGTTGCCTCCTGGCCAGGCAAGCGAATTCCGTGCCATGGAATTCTAGGCCATGCCCTTTGGCAAGAGTCCAATGGGGGCCGATTTCGCGCATAAAGAGGTATGGGAATCGACGCCATGACCGGGGCGTTGGGACGACCATCATGACCGGATCCATTCGGCTGGGTTTGGGCGATGAAGCCGTCGCTTGGGCCGCCATCGACGCGGGCATCGCTGGCGCGTTTTCTTATCCGGGGACGCCTTCCACGGAAATCCTCGAGGCCGTTCAGGTCGAAGGGGCGGACGTTTGGGCCCATTGGTCAGCCAACGAAAAAGTCGCCTATGAAGAGGCCTTGGGGATGTCCTATGCCGGCCGACGCGCCCTTGTTTCCATGAAGCACGTTGGGCTAAATGTCGCGGCCGATCCGTTCATCAACTCCGCCTTGACCGGGGTCAATGGGGGCCTCGTTTTGGTGGTCGCCGATGATCCTGGCATGCACTCTTCTCAAAACGAGCAGGATTCCCGATTCTATGCTG
>ERZ761609.2812-NODE-2812-length-12276-cov-10.494149_pt1 | contig 12276 bp, 5 predicted proteins | sample MGYA00511163_ERZ761609 | MGnify/ENA primary metagenome ERZ761609 (study PRJEB28899, sample SAMN02445070) | bioreactor sludge metagenome | biome: EBPR sludge | place: Australia: Brisbane, Thorneside Wastewater Treatment Plant | collected 2011-12-16 ... | reverse complement strand
GAACAGGTGGCCGGCTTCGTTTCGGAATCAATGGCCGGCTTCATCGGAATACGCAGTTATAAAATTTGATCGGATCGCGGATGAGTAAGGCGGCGTCCGCGTCGAAATCATCGGGCATGCGGTAGTAAATACTGTCGCAAAGACTCAGGAGAAAATAATCCGGTGCTTCGATCGGCAGGACGATATCGTCCTCTCCGTACTCTATACGATGTCCTTGAAACACCATGTGGTGGATGCCTTTGAGCCTCTCACGGAAGGTGGGTATAAAGAAGGTACGGTGGATTTCGTCATCTTTCACCGCGGCATTATGAGAGACATCGCTGTAATATGAGGCAGGACAGATACGTAGGCGCCCCGTGCGCAGCATCGGCTCAAGAAATTCGCGACGTCCGTATTTGACGGTGAATGGAGTGATCGGAGCGGCGTATCCTTTGAATATCCTCGTAGCAATCGGATCTCCATTCCGGAAATATTTGACAGCAGGTGCCCTTGCGGCGGCTATCACGTCTGGTGGCGGGTGGCTGCCCGTCCTCAAACCGTATTCTTCTAACAGATGGGTGAACTTTGGCATGAATCCGTGTTCATTCCCGATCGGCAGCAACCCGATCTTGGCGTCCGAGTTCAGCTCGATTTGATTGATGAATACATCCTTGAAGCGCGAGCCAAGCCGGTCGTCGGGCGCGCCAAGCAGGTAGGGGAATGAGGCATACTCATGCCGCCAAGTCTCGTGACGCTTTAGGGTGCCATTCTGCCGAGCGGCCAAGCCTTCAAAATAATGCCAGCGCGCCTCCATTGCCCGCGCTCGGTCTTTGAGTTGGCCGATATTAACTGTCATGTTCAAATCAACAAGCCTTCTCCAATACCGAACAGATTGGCGATTTCCGGTCAGAACTAAATATGCTGGTGCCTATTTTCCTGTCTTCGATGCTTGATAACGGACGAGCAGATTTCCGAGCTCTTGTCGCAATTTGCAAGGAGCTTAAGAATGACCGGTTCCGGAGGAGCCTCCAAGCACCTCGAATGACCGCCTTGGGGCGCCTTCCTGACGCTGCGGTCGGTTAATGCTGCCCAGGTGTCCAATCGGTCATGCGCAGAACATGGCCACCGAGTTGTTGAAAGGCACGCTGACGGCAGGAAAAGACGAGGATCTGCTGGTCGCGAGCCTGCCGATGCAAGGCATCGAACATCTTCTCGATCCGGTCATCGTCGGAATAGACCAGCGCATCATCGAGAATAACGGGCGCGGGGCGGCCGTTGCGGGCGAGAAGACGGGCGAAAGCGAGCCGTGTGAGCACGGAAAGCTGCTCGCGCATGCCACCGCTCAGACGCTCGACCTCCTCTTCCTGCCCGTTTCTCAGAAGGGTCTGAGGCAGCAGGGTCTTTTCATCGAAGGTGATTGCGACGTCATCGAACAGTAGCTCGAGAAGGGGCCGCAATTCAGTCATGACCGGGCGGAGATAGGTGTCGCGCGCCCGGCTGCGCGCATCGTCCAGCGCCTTGCGCAACCGGAGAAGCAAAGCGACTTCCCGTTCGAAACCCGTCACACGCGCCCGCGCTGCGGAAATGGCCTCAACGGTCTGGCGCCATTTCTCTTCGACTGCATCATCGGAGCGGGCGCGAATTTCTGCCGAGAAGGCCGCGATATCCTTCCGCAGATCGGTGACCTCGTTTCCGACCGCCTGCGCGACGGAACGGAGACGACGCAAGGTCGCTTCTGCGGCGGTCACGTCGCCGGCCTCCGCCCGCAGCTTTTCGACCGTAGCCAGTTTTGCCGTCACCTGAGCGTCGAGATCGGCCAAGATCGCGGCACTCTGCTGTTCGCGCTCTGCGCGCATCGCCTCGGGGCCGAGAACGGCCTCTACCTGCTGCAGTTCAGCATCCAGCCGCGCGAAGGCGGTTTCGGCGGCCATCACGGCCTGGCTGGCAACGGCCTGCATCGCCTCGGCTTCGCGCGAGGCCTGCCGCGCTGCCTGACGCTTCGCTTCGACCGCGCCATGCGCCGCCCGCACGCGAGCGGGATCCTCCTGCACCTCATGAGCATGTCCAATGGCTTCGCGCTGGCCCGCAACCACCTTGCGCAAGGCGGGCAATCCATCCGGTGCCAGCAGCGAGAGCCGGGCTTTTCGTTCGCGCAGGTCGCTTTCCTCGCGCCTAGCCGCATCCTGTCGCTGGCGCGCCGCAGCCAGATCCGGCACGCCCAGAGCCGCGAGCAGGCCGCGCCGCTTCTCCTCGGCCTTGCGCAACCGGTCATCGTCGCCGGCTTGCACATTCGAGCGGAGCGTGACGCTTCCGACCCCCGGAATGTTCAATTGCGCCAGGGGGCCAAAGCTCCGGGCCTCCCCTTCGGCGAGAGGCTCGCCATCAAGCGTCACAGCAGGGGCTTGCGGCTCATAGGCCACGGCGACGCTCGGGCGCGCGGCTTCGGCCACCGCCCTCAGCCCAGCGATTTCCGGTTCGAGTGCTTCTAGTGCGGAGATCGTCGCATCCGGAACCTTCAGCGGAGCAAAGGCCGCCTCGCTTGCCTCGATCTCCGTGCGCAAGGTCTCAGCCGAAGCAAGCCGGCCTTCATATTCGGCAAGCTGTTCAGCGGCCTGTCGCGCTGCCAGGGCGGCATCGAGACGGGCGAGCAACGCACGGGCTTCCTGCTCTTCCTGCTCCGCGATGTCGCTTTCCTGACGCGCCTTGGCGATCGCCATCTCTACGCCATCGCGCTGGGCGATAGCCTCGCGGCGCTGGCTTTCCGCCGTGTCCATTTTTAACCGGAGATCCGCCCGTTTCGCCAGAGCCGCCCTGAATTCCGCATCCTCGCGCGCGGCGCGATCCCGCTTTTCGCGCAGCAGGTTCAGTTCCGCTTCCGATGTGCGCAAGTGATCCGCCCGGCTGCGAGCCGACTGGAAGGCGGCTTCCGCTGCCTCGATATCCTTCTGGCGCTTGAGATGATCTTCTGCACGATCGAGTTCCTGAAGCCGCTTTTCGGCATTGGCCCGCTGGTCGAGTGCGTGGCGCAAGGCCGCGACTTCAGCCGCGAGACGGCGCTCTTCCGCTTCGAGCCGATCCCGCTCTTCGATGGCCGCGGCGTAGCGCTCGCCGGTCTTGGGGCGCCCGGTGGCAGTGACGAGCTGGCCGAGAGCCTGCTCCGTGGCAGCCATGACATCGGCCATGCGACGCCCGCCCGTGACAGCCTCGACTTCGCCCTGCACAGATTCGAGCAGGCTGGCGCGCACCTGCTTCTCGCTCTCCTCCTCGGACGCGCTGCGTCGCTCAATGCCGGTCACGCCCTGGCGAACCCAGAGCAGGCCAGCCGGCCCGGCAGTGCCACCGCGCACCAGATCGGCGATGAACCGCTCGGCCTCATCCGCCTGCGCGACGATCCGATCATTCGCAAGATCCGTGACACGCACGGATTTCTGGCCATAGAACTGTTTCCGGATGCGGAAATGCCCGGATTCGGTCTGGATATCCGCCTCGACCAGCGGGTTACCGCCGCTATAGGGCCGCAGGGCCTGCACAGCTTTCGGCGTTCCCGAATGGGGCTGGAAGAACAGCGCATGCAGCGCCTCGAAGCTCGTCGATTTGCCGTATTCGTTCGCGGCGCACAGCACATTGACGCCATCGCCGATTGTTTCGATCGCCACGCCACGACCGGCGAAGCGCTTCACATTAAAGAGGCGCAGGGCGGTGATCTTCACGGTTTCACCGCCTGCGCATAGGAAAACAGACGGTTCAGCGCCGCCTGCGCGATGGACCTTTCCTCGCTGGACAGCCGGTCATCGCCAGTCTCGGCAAGCAAGGCATCCGCCGCTTCGCGCAAAGCACCGCCATGGTCGATGGCGTCGAGATCCTCGGGCTCGCATTCGGTTGTCAGGTCGTCATCTGCGAAAGCGAGATAGCCGAAATCCGGCTGCACCGTTTCAATCGCGGCAGCTAGGGCCGCGCGGGTTTCGAGCCGCACATGGCCGCGCGCCGCGAGCCTGACGAGGGCGTGCCGTCGCAGCCGCAATTCCGGCATCAGCGCCTGCATGCGCACGACGGCATCGTCACCATCGAGAAGATTGAGCGCCAGATCGTGCCAGATGAAGACTCCGGTCGGGAGGGTTGCCACCTGCGGCAGGGCCGTGGCGCTCTCGATCGAAACCAGAAGCGCTTCGCCCGGTCGGCCATGTTTGAACTGGTCGGGCTCGGGTGTGCCGCTGTAACGCGTGCGCGGATCGATCTCGACGCCACCATGCCAATCGCCGAGTGCGAGATAGGCGAGCCCCGCGCGACGCGCACGATCCGGCGCGATCACATGCAGCCCCGTCCCCTCCTCGGAAAAGCTCTGGACCGCGCCATGGGCGAGACCGATGCGGATCGTGCCCTCGGCGGTCGCAGCTGTATCCATCCACGCGGTGGTGTCGCGCCCCGGCCGTCGCGTGGTGCAAGGAGCCGGCAGAAGCGTGACACCCGGCGCCAGATCCAGCGGAGCGGCTTCCACTGCGAGCGTCACGTTATCCGGTGCTTCGGCTCGTAAAGTGGCCCAGAGCTGCGCCGCCTGAAGCGAATCGTGATTGCCCGGCAGGATGACCCAGCGCAAGGGCGCGTGATGATTCATCTCGGCCAAAGCCTGCCGACGCACATCCGGCGCGGGGGTTTCCGTATCGAAGGTGTCGCCCGCAAGCAGGATCGTCGAAGCGCCCGCCTTCCGGGCATGATCGGCCAACTTCGCGATTGTCGCATGCCGCGCTTCCCGCAATTTGGCAGGCAAATCGCCGGAGAATTGCCCGAAGCGCTTGCCCAGATGCAGATCCGCGGAATGAATGAAACGGAAAGGCATGGGCTAGGCCTTGTCTCCGTCAGGCGTCGAGCCGCGAGCGCGCAGAAGCGCCTCATCAAGCCTTGCTCGCGACGAGGCGGTCAGGCGTTCGACGCCAAGCAGCCGAGCAAGTTCGCGCGCGGGATCAGACATCTCCTGCAACTCCGGATTGGACTGGGCGACCCATGCAAGTTCCGCCAGCGGAATATCAGCAATCCCTCGTCTCGAGGCCTCGTCGGCAAACGGGCGATAGGGCAAGAAATCAACCACACATCCTTTTTTCCAAAGGAAGATCCCTGTCGATTCAGCGGTCGTGTCATAGCCACGCAAATACAGATCTATCCTCTCCCGAATGCGTCCACCAGTGCGCAACCAGCCATGGGCCCGCGCGATACGCTGAGCCAAAACATCGGCCGGCAACGGGCTTTCCGTGTCCATGACAGCCTCGATCATGGACTTAAGTGTGTCGCGATAGGCGAACTCGAAGAACTGCTCCGAGTTCGCCTTGAAAGACGAAAGATCCGTGACCCGGTACTCGACACCCTTCGCCGGGGCCGGCTGGATGCCGGAAGTGGCAGACTGAACAAGGGATGATTTCTGATTATCCGGTTCGAAAGAAGCAGCGAGTCCCGCTTCGGGTGAATGGTTCGGCAGTTCCCCATTGGCTTCCGAGGAAGCACCAAAATCGGGAGCGACGTCAGCGCCCTCATTCTCATTGCCGGCCGCCCCATCGGCTTTAGCTGCCGTCTGTTCTTCCGTCCGAATATCGCGGCTTTGCCGAAGCAGGGCCTGGAGTTCAGCGTGCAACCGCTCCGCACATGCCTTTGGCTCGAACCACCAGTCCGTCGACCAGACGCGGAGGATTTTCCATCCCAAGCCGCGCAACACCTGTTCACGGACCTTATCTCGATCACGCGCCGTCGCAGACCGGTGATAGGTCGCACCGTCGCATTCGATGCCGGCGAGATATGTGCCCGCGAGGTCTGGATGCTTGACCCCAAGATCAATTCGAAACCCGGAAATGCCGACCTGCGGCACGACCATCCAGCCCCGCCGTTCCAGTTCGGATGCAACAGCTTCCTCAAAGGGTGAGTCAAAGCCGCCGACGGACCCGCGATCAATAGCAGGGAGAGCAATAGCCCCCCGTTCGGCATAATCCAGGAACGTCTTGAGATCCTGAACAGCCTGCGCTTTGGTTCGGCTCACATCGATCTGATCAGCTGTGAAGCCCGAAAAGACAACCAATTCCTGTCTGGCCCGTGTGACCGCGACATTCAGGCGTCGTTCGCCGCCATCGCGGTTCAATGCGCCGAAATCCATGGTCAGTTTTCCGGCTGCATCCTTCCAGAAAGTGATCGAGAAGAGAATGATGTCCCGCTCGTCGCCCTGCACGTTCTCGAGATTCTTCACGATTGTCGGCTCAACCCGATCTTCGGCGAAGAACCATTCGAGCTCCGGCTTGTTCCTGCGCGCGAGGTCGAGCAGATCCATGATCAACGATTGCTGCTGTGAGTTGAAGGTGATGATTCCAAGTGTCGGGCGCTCATCTTCCTTCATCATCAGCCATCGCTGCATCCGCGCCACAGCTTCAGCCACGACAGTTTCCGCTTCGATGCGATTGGTGCGGCTCTTGCCACGATCGTAGACACCGCTTGGCACCTTTCGCAGATTGACTGCCCGATCCTCAATCGCCGGCGAGGGGAATGTCACGAGCCTGTTCTGATAATAATGGTGGTTCGAGAACGCGATCAGAGACTCGCTTCGGCTGCGGTAATGCCATTTCAGATCGCGAACGGGCAGCCCCGACGCCTTTGCCTCATCCAGGATGCTCTCCAGGTCCTTCTCGTACTCGACAACGTCGTCATCATCCTCGTTGCGACCGAAGAAATTGGTGGGCGGCAATTGTTTGGGATCGCCCACAATGATGGTCTGCTTTCCACGAGCAATGGCGCCAACGGCATCCCACGTCGTGATCTGCGAGGCCTCATCAAAGATCACCACATCGAAGAGCGCATGGTTCGGCGGCAGATATTGCGCGATGGAAAGCGGCGACATCAGCATGCAAGGCGCAAGCTTTGGGAATGTCTCCGGCATTCTCGAGATCATGTCGCGAATGGACTGACTGGGCCTTTGCAGTTCCATCTGGTGGCGAAGCAAGCCGAGTTCCGAGTTTCGAGGCACGCCCGTGACGGATGGCAGCCCATGCGCGACCGCCTTGATCACCTGATCTGTGGCGTGCTTCCTCACCAGATCATCGATCTCCCGAAACTCCTTGATGGCATGCTCATGACGGAAACGCCGAAATGTCCGCAGGACGGGATCATCGTCCAGCACTTTCGGGAGCCACCATCTGGCATAGCCCAAGCAAAACGCTTGCTCCGTCTCATGGGGTAGCAGAGTGCCATTCTCCAGCGCATCGACGAGCGGGCCGAGGCCATTGTGCAGAGCGCGGCGTCGGGTAGCGCACCATGTCGACCATTCACGCAGCAAGGTCCGCACCTCGACGATGCGCGCCATTTTCTGCACGATGTCCTGCGGACCAAGCTGCGAATCCAGTTCCCGGCCGGAAATCTCTGAAAATGTCCGGGTGGCCACCCGCATCTCCTGCATCTCGGCCAATAGCCGGCGGCTGACCTGACTTAGGGGATTCTCGGGATTTCCGTTGGCGCAGGGCACAATGGCCCTCAACATGGGGCGAAACTCTTCCGCTGATTGCCCGGGAATGCGCAACGCATCACGAAGAGCCGCAGCGAGCTCTAGGATCTGGGCAATAGCCGTTTCATCGGTGGAGAGGCCCTGAATTGGCAAAGCCTTGCCCGAGAGCAAGGTGTTATCCATGCCTGCCAGACATGCCTTCATTTGCCGCAAGAGCGGGAGATCGCGCGCGGGATCGGCAGATCCTCGTATTGCATAACCCTGGAGCAGCCTTCTCACCTTCCGTCTGCCGAGGATTTTTGTAAGCCAGAAGGAGGCCTCCGCTTCCCGCCACTGGCGTTCTAGACCTTCCGCGTCGATGTCTCGAACAGCGCTTTCCGGATAGCTGGCTGCAAGATTTCCTTCAGCCTCCTTATAGGTGGCGATCGTCCGCCTCAGTTCCTGGAACGCACCTTGGAACTGTGAAAAGTCCCGATCGAAGGCGACCGAAATGTCGACCCCGCTGCTCCGGTCTATAATGGTTGCAAGGGCTGAAAAGGCAGCGAGCTTATCCGACGGAATGGGATCGATCGGCGTCTGGCCCAGGCATTCCAGATAGGCGGCCGCAGCCTTCCCGACACGTTTGCCCGCTTCGCCCAGAGACTGCGCCGCGCGAACGAGAGCCTCCTGCCAACCTAATGACCAGTCATCGATGTCCACGAGGTCGAGAGCCGGGTCATGGGCCACCGAGACAAAGACGCGCCCCAGTTCTCCGGCCATGTCCTGGAGAGCCCGCAAAGTTGCACCATCATGAGCATCCCGCTCTGGCCACGAGAGCATCGGCGCAGCCTTGTCCCCGCCCTTGAGAGCGATCCCGAGAGCAAGGTAGGGCGTCCAGCCATTTGGATAGCGCTTATGCAAGGCCTGCACATAAGCGTTGAGCTGGTCGCGATGAAGCCGGAGCCGCTCGTTGATCGACACCCATTCCGACGAGTCGAGGCCGCGGCCATGTTCCCACGATGCTTTCAGCTGCCCGAGAAAGTGCTTTCGATCTGCCTTGTTGGAATGGAGCTCCACACATTGAATACCGAGACCATGCTCGCGAAGCCGCCGGTAGACCACATCGAGCGCAGCGGTCTTTTCGGCCACGAAAAGGACCGTCCGTCCTTTGGCGAGGCAATTCGCGATCATGTTGGCGATCGTCTGGCTCTTCCCCGTGCCGGGCGGGCCGACAATCACGAAATCCATGCCTTCGGCAGCCGCAAGGCTGGCGGCGGTCTGCGAGGAATCCGCAGGGAGCAGCGAAACGATGTCGGCTGGCGCGTAGGCCCGGTCGAGTTCGTATTCGTCCCGAAACGCCGACGAACCTTCGGCTTGGCTGAAGGCCTTTTCCGGCGTGTCGATCAGGTGGCGGACGACCCGGTTTTCACGGAGTGCATCAGTCCTTTCGACGAGGTCCTTCCACATCAGAAACTTGGCGAACGAGAATGTCGAGAGCGCGGTCTCGTCGACAACCTCCATGCCGGGAACATCCCGAACGGCATGGCGCATAGCCGACAGCAACGCCGGGACGTCCGTTCCGGTCCCATCGCTCGGCAACGGTCCTGCGAATTGCGGCAGCTTCAGATCGAAATCTCGCTCCAGGAATTGCAACAAGGTTGCATTGAAACGCGGCTCGTCTTCGTGGAAGCGCATGGCAAAGTTTGAACTGGCGCTTCGGCGCTCGAGGCGGACCGGCACCAAAAGCAGTGGCGCGCGATAGCTTCTCTCGTCCTCTGGCTTTTTCTTCCAGCGGAGAAAGCCGACGGCCAGGAAAAGCGTATTTGCGCCCCCTTCTGCGAAATCATTGCGCACCTGCCGGTGCAGATCGATGAGCCGCGCTTCAAGCTGCTTGGCATCAAGGGGCGATGTGAGTTCGTCTCGATGTAGCGCCTCTGCCGCGAAATTCCGTTGGATGTCGCGGCCATGCACATCCCGGTAGAGCTCGGCATCCCGCTGGCCCAGCGGGTTTTGCTCAGGAAGCGAAATGAGGCGAATGGCGTTTCCCGCTGCCAGGCGATCTTCCAGATCGGCAACATCCGTGCACAGGAACGGAATGGTCTTTTTCGAAGCCGGGAAGTTGAGAAGCCGATTCCGCAACGTCAGATCGAGCAGCTTCTTCTGCCACCGGTCAATGCGACCTGCTGCGGTCGTTGGCTTTTCTTCTGCAATCTCCCGAGGCATTTCGCCGAACGAAGGCGGAGCCGGCAGCGGAAGATCGCTGACCGGCTGCTCTTCGTCTTCGGGCAATGACCGTCTCATCGGCTCATGGGACGCCAGGGGCGTAATGCCCCCGCTTCGCGCGCGAGAGATGTCGATGGCTGCGACAAAAGCCGGGGCCGCTTCCTCGGCAAGCCGAGGGTCGAGGGCTCGCTGCGCCGATTCAATCGTCATGGCCGGGCGATGCGTCACGCCGGTCGTCTCGAAGACCAACAGTTCCCGTGACGCGATAGCCTTGCGAACCTCCATCTGATCCGGCTCGACAGCTCGACCAAATGTCCGCTTCGCAAGCCAGACGCCAACGGCCGAATGTCCCTGGAACATCAAAACGACCGGGTGCAAGCCGGCAGCCTCCAGCGCTGCCGCAAACAACAGCGTGGTATCCAGGCAGGTTGCCAGTCGCTGATCCTCGATTGTCCGCGGGCGCCTGATCTTCTGTCCGCGGCTTTCGAAGCTTGCAGGAGGCTCGGCATAATGGACGCCCCACGATGCCACCGCAGAGTAGATGGCGACCGTCAGCATGAACGCGCGTTTGGGATCGCCGGATTGGTAACCATCCAGCGCGGAGGAATGCCCGTAAGCCATCAACCGTTCGGCGGCTTTTTTCAAAAGCGAGGCTGTCGCCGGATCATTCGGCATCACGAAAGCAGGTAGCAATTGTGCCATGTCCGCAACGCCACCCCACTCATCGCGGGCCAGAAGCCTGACGGAATGACGATGTTCGTCCAGCAATTCGGAGCCCGCGAAAAGGCGAAGAATGATCTCTCCACGCTCCGCCTCGTTCAAGCCGTCAAAATAGGCAGCATCCAGTTCAGTTTTTCTGTCACCAAGCGTCAGCTGGTCCCCAGGAACTATGCGATCGATCGTCCAGGTTTTCTGCCGCAAGAAGGCCGGCATCGACGTTAGCTCAAGCCGTAGCTTTTCGAATTGACGCTCGGAATGATTTTCAACGCTTATGCCTCGGAGCACCGGTACGGCATTCTGGTAGGAGGCGTAGGTAAAGCTGGACGCGATGTCTGCGAGGATTCTTGGCGCAGCGGGTTGATCGATGCTTTCTTTCTTGGTCTCGACATCCTGCTGAGCGCTTGATCCCATCGCCACACCTCTCTTAACAAAGAGTATCGCTGTTTTTGAAGGAATCGGAAGCCTCAATTCAAAGGTGTGCAAGGCACCAGTAGAAGCACTCCGGATTGCGACGCCTTTAACGTCCGGTTTAGGGATTGCGCCAAGGGGCACTGAATGACCGCAAAGGGGGCGCGAAGCGGTTGCGGCATATAACCTCAACATCCGAGCTGAAACCGTTCGAAACGATGGAGTTCTTCCTCGATCTGGCGATGGTGCGCGTCTTGTGAACCGCGCCCGACCCAGGTCCATTGCTGGATGCGCAGCTTCTTTGCGGCCCGGTCGGTCTTGAGATCGATGGCTGCGACAATCTCGTCGCCGATCAGGACCGGAAGGGTGAAATAGCCGAACTGTCGCTTCTCTTTGGGTACATAGGCCTCGAACCGATGGTCATATTCGAACACGAGGCCAAGGCGCTTGCGCTGGATGATGAGCGGATCGAACGGCGAGAGCACATGGACCAGCGCGTTGGCAGGTTCGGCTGGCGCCTCCAGCACCGCCAGCGCGGTCCAGTGCTCGATCTTGCCGGCGCCCTCAATGGCGACAGCGACGAGTTTCCTACGTTTCACCCGCGCCTCAATCACACGCCGCATCGCCGCTTTACGGGGGGCATCGAGATGGCAGATGGAATCGAGACTGACGAAGCCCTGCGCACGCAACGCTCGATCCAGCATGTAGTTCAGGATCTCGGTTTCAGTTGCCGGCCTCGGCGGCTTTTCCCAGCCAAAATGGCGATTGGCCAACTCGTAGCTTTTCAGCATGCCGTCGCGGGCGCTGATCGTCAGAAGCCCCTTGTAGAACGCCATTTGCAGGGCGCGTTTCGAAGGTTTTCGGCTGGCCCATGCGTGGTTCTTCTCGACGAGCACGTCATCGTCGATGTCCCGGATCGTGAGCGCACCGCTCTCCTCGATGCGGTCGAGCAGCTTGCGCAGATCCGCCGGCGTGACCGAGGCGAACCGGCTCTGCCAGTCCTGCCGCATGGCGGGGATGAAGAACCGAAAGTCCTTTGTGGGCACATAGGACAGCGCATGGGTCCAGTATTCGAAGACGGATTTATCCGCTGACTGCGCCTGATGGAGATCGCTGCGCTGGTACTCGGGGATCCGGGAATAGAGGATATGATGATGGCAGCGCTCGATCACATGGATCGTGTCGATCTGGACATAGCCGAGATGTTCAACCGCCGCCCGCGTCGCCTGCGGCCCGGCGCCGAAGGGAGCACGTTGATCAAGCCTTTGCGCCCGCAGCCAGAGTTGCCGCGCGTGGGTTTTTGAAATCGGGACCGGCGGTCGTTGAAGCATGAAGCCAGAAACACTGAACCTGTGAGCCGATCAAGGCATCGGTGCAAGGTGTCTGCTTCCGAAGAGTGCCGGCGGCGCGAAGCTGCCCTTACCCAAACCTCCGCCCCACTTCCGTGAACGTATACCCGTTCGCTTCGATGCTCTCATCGACGACCTCGTCGGAGGTCT
>ERZ761609.2811-NODE-2811-length-12277-cov-35.364670_pt1 | contig 12277 bp, 11 predicted proteins | sample MGYA00511163_ERZ761609 | MGnify/ENA primary metagenome ERZ761609 (study PRJEB28899, sample SAMN02445070) | bioreactor sludge metagenome | biome: EBPR sludge | place: Australia: Brisbane, Thorneside Wastewater Treatment Plant | collected 2011-12-16 ... | reverse complement strand
GGGGTTGCGGTCGAGCACGGCGTGCATGGCGCGGTGGATGTGCAGCAGCATGCCGTTGTCGCGACACCAGTTGGCCAGACCCGTGTTGGCGGTCAGGCCGCCGGTCAGGTAGTCGTGCATGATGATCGGCGCGCCCAGTTCTTTGGCGAACTCGGCACGCTTGTACATCTCTTCCGGAGTCGGCGCGGTGACGTTCAGGTAGTGACCCTTGCGTTCGCCGGTCTCGCGCTCGGCCTTTTGACACGCTTCGACCACGAATTCAAAACGGTTGCGCCAACGCATGAATGGCTGGCTGTTGACGTTCTCGTCGTCTTTGGTCAGGTCCAGACCGCCGCGCAGGCATTCGTACACGGCGCGGCCGTAGTTCTTGGCAGACAGGCCCAGCTTCGGCTTGATGGTGCAGCCCAGCAGCGGACGGCCGTACTTGTTGAAGATGTCGCGCTCGACCTGGATGCCCTGGGGGGGGCCGCCACAGGTTTTGACGTAGGCGATCGGGAAGCGCACGTCTTCCAGACGCAGGGCGCGCAGCGCCTTGAAGCCGAACACGTTGCCGACCAGCGAGGTCAGCACGTTGACGACCGAACCTTCTTCGAACAGATCGATCGGGTAGGCCACGAAGGCGTAGAAGCAGGTGTCGTCGCCGGGCACGTCTTCGATGCGGTAGGCGCGGCCCTTGTAGTAGTCGAGGTCGGTCAAGAGGTCGGTCCACACCGTGGTCCAGGTGCCGGTCGACGACTCGGCGGCCACCGCGGCGGCGACTTCCTCGCGATCCACGCCCGGCTGCGGGGTGATCTTGAAGCAGGCCAGCAGGTCGGTATCCAGCGGGGTGTATTCCGGGGTCCAGTACGTCTGGCGGTACTCTTTCACGCCAGCGTTATAAGTCTTAACAGCCATGATTCCTCCTAGCAAAAGGTTAGGTTTACGCGTCATGCCAGAAGTGGTCATGCACGATAGGACGCATGGTGCAGGATATAAACCATCAATAACAGTCGATTTTTTCTATTTTCAGGATAGACTTTTATCTATGTAAACTCCGGAGCCGCGACCTCGCCATGCGCCAGCACACCACTTTCCGCCAACTCGAAATCTTCGAAGCCATCGCCCGCCTGGGCAGCTTCACCCGCGCCTCCGAAGAGCTTTTCCTCACCCAGCCCACCGTCTCCATGCAGATGAAAAAACTGGCGGAAACGGTCGGCGTGCCGCTGATCGAACAGGTCGGCAAAAAAATCCGCCTCACCCCCGACGGCCAGCAACTGGCGCAGGCCACCCGCGAAATTTTCGACATCATGGATCACTACACCATGTCGGTGGCCGAGCGGCAGGGGCTCAAGCAGGGCCACCTGAGCCTGATGGCGATCACCACCGCCTCCTATTTCGCGCCACGCCTGCTGGGCGAATTCGCCAAGCTGTATCCCGGCATCGACGTGTCCTTGCGCGTCACCAACAAGGAACAGGTACTCGCCAGCATCGCCGACAACCTGGACGACCTCTATTTCCTCGGCCAGCCGCCGGAAGACATCGACGTCGTCGCCACCCCCATCATGGACAACCCCATCGTCGTGCTGGCCGCGCCCGATCACCCGCTGGCGCGCAAGAAGAAAATCCCGCTGCAGCGCATCGCGCAGGAACCCTGGCTGATGCGGGAGAAAGGCTCCGGCACCCGCAACGCCATCGAACGGTGCTTTGCCGAAAAAGACATCACCCTCCGCCCGCGCCTGGAGCTGGGCAGCAACGAAGCCCTCAAACAGGCCATCCTCGCCGGCCTCGGCATCTCCGCCCTCTCCCGCCACACCCTCACCCTCAACCAGCCCGGCCAGTTCGCCGTGCTCGACGTCGAGGGCTTTCCCATCCTGCGGCACTGGTACGCCGTGTATCCGGCCGGGCGGCAGCTGTCGGTGGTGGCGCGGGCGTTTCTGGATTACCTGCTGGGGCGGGAGGAGACGGCGTCCCCGGCGGCAGGCAAAAGGAAGCATTGAGCGGGGTGCGGCGGCTGGCCGGGATCGGACTGCAGCGGAAGTTCGGGGTGACGGGGCGGAATGTTTCTTGTTCGGCCCAAGAAGTCGGTGGCCTCCTGATGCGTGAACGGGCGGTCTACGATGGTCAACTGCCATAGGTGCGGAATCCATTCTCAACGGCCGCTCTCTGTTCCGCGACAGAGTACTCCCGACCCAAATGAGACGGGCATGGATTGATCACCGTCTGTCCATTCCGCAGCAGCATAGCTGCCTCCTGAACTTCATTAACAGCGAAGTTGCGCCATCCATCACATCATCTAGGCTGAAAAATTCTGGTGACATCGACGAGACGCAACCAGCCGTGCGAGTGTCCTGAAAATCAGGCATACAAGGAGGAACGATGGCCCTGGCCCATTCAGCTTCAGCATCCCCGGAGGAACAGCGAAGCATTTGGGCGGACGCCTACCGGAGGGTTCGTAAACACAGCGAGGAACTGTGTGCGCCGCTGTCTCCCGAGGATTACGTGATCCAGGCAGTTCCCGAGGCCAGTCCGGCCAAGTGGCACCTGGCCCATGTGAGTTGGTTTTTCGAGACATTCCTGCTGGTGGAGTATCTCGCGCACTACCCGGAGTTCCATCCCATGTACCGATCTCTGTTCAATTCCTATTACGAGCAGATCGGGAAATACCAGCCGCGCCAGGAGCGGGGCTTCTTGTCGCGGCCGAGCATCGAGGAAATCTATCGCTACCGGGCCCATGTCGATAAACACATGCTGACGCTGTTGCATGACGTCAGCGAGGACGTGTGGCCGAACGTGCAGCAACGTCTGGAGATCGGCCTCAATCACGAACAGCAGCATCAGGAATTGCTGCTCACCGACATCAAGCGCAATTTCAGCGCGAATCCGCTGCGACCCGCCTACTGCTGCGACCTGCCAGAAACGCCAAAGGCATCGCCACCCTCCACGCACTGGCTGGCGTTCCCCGGCGGTGTCCACGAGATCGGCCATCAGGGCGGTGGTTTTGCCTTCGACAACGAAACGCCACGCCACCGGACCCATCTGAACGCCTTCCGCCTTGCGTCACGGCCCGTGACAAACAGCGAGTATCTGGCATTCATGGAGGGTGGCGGTTATCGCGCGCCTGCATTCTGGCTTTCTGACGGCTGGGCGACGGTAAAACGCCTGCATTGGTCCAGCCCGATGTATTGGGAATCGATCGACGGGGAATGGTGGCAGTTCACCCTCGCCGGGCCACGTCCGCTGAACCTCGAAGAGCCCGTTTGCCACGTCAGTTATTACGAGGCGGAAGCCTACGCAGCCTGGGCGGGCAAGCGGCTGCCCACCGAAGCGGAGTGGGAGATCGCGGCACGAGGGCTTGCCATCGTAGGCAACCTGAGCGACAGCGGCTATCTGCAGCCCGTTGCAGCATCACCGGGTGAAGGCCTGCTCCAAATGTACGGCGACGTCTGGGAGCATACCGCCTCGCCCTATCAGCCCTATCCAGGCTTCCGCGCCGCCGCTGGCGCACTCGGCGAATACAACGGCAAGTTCATGTGCAGCCAGATGGTTTTGCGCGGCGGCTCCTGCGTCACCCCGGCCGACCATATCCGCGCCAGCTACCGCAATTTCTTCTATCCGTACGAACGCTGGTAGTTTCAGGGTATCAGGCTGGCGGATGACGCATGAAGGCCGTCAGCCGGCCCGCATCGCAACCTCCACCGCGTCGACTGCCGTCGCCAACTGCGCCCGGGTGACATAGAAGTGCGCTGAGAAGCGCACGCCACCACCACGCTGGGCGCAGATCACATTGCGTGCAAGCAGATTGCGATGCAACTGCGCAGAGTCGACGTGTTTGTGACGAAAGGTGACGATGCCGGCGTAGCGGCCCGGCTGCTGCGGGGTGAGAATCTCGATATCGGGCAGATCGCCCAGCGCCTCCATCAAATAGGCGCTGTTCGCCAGCACGCGTGCCGCCACTTCCTCCATCCCCACCTCGGCCAGCAGCTCAATGCTCGCACTCAAGGCATGAATACCCAGCATGTTCGGACTGCCACATTCGAAGCGGCGGGCACTGGCAGCCACCTGCCAATCCTGGCGCGAGAAATTCAGATGATCCTCCACCATGTGCCAGCCATACTGCCTGAGTCGCAGTTTCTCCCGAACCTGTGGCCTGACGTAGAACACCGCGCAGCCTTCCGGCCCGAGCAGCCACTTGTGCCCGTCGGCCATGACGAAATCCGCGCCGCAGGTCTGGACATCCAAAGGCAGCGCGCCAAGGCTCTGGATGGCATCGACGCAGAACAGCACGCCGCGTTCGCGGCAAATGGCGCCTAACTGATCCAGATCCAGTCGCAGCCCGCTTGCGTATTGCACCGAGCTGACCGCCAGCAGGCGGGTGCGCGCATCCATGCAGGCGCCCAGAGCCTGTTCCGGCGACGCGCCGCGCGTCAGGTCGGCGCAGCGGGTTTCGACGCCCTGGTCCTGCAGTGACTGCCAGACGATGCGATTGGACGGGAACTCCTGGTCGCTGATGACCACATTGTCCCCCGCCTGCCACGCCAGGCCGTGCGCGACCACGGACAGCGCCTCTGACGTGTTCTTCAGCAGCGCGATGTCATCCGCTGCAGCGGCGTTGAGCAGGCCCCGGCACTGCTCGCGCAAACGGGCCTCCGTCTCCAGCCAGCCGGGATAACGCTGCGCCCCCTGTCTCATGTTCTCTTCGGCGAAGCGCTGCACCGCGACGGCGGTCCGGCGCGGCCACGGCGACACCGCCGCGTGGTTGAGATAGATCAGCCCGGGATCGAGCGGGAATTCATCGATGTAATCGCGGTCGTGCGTGTGATCAACAGAGCCGTACATGATGTTTGCCATCCAAAAATAGAATTCAAGGCACCGGACAGATGGGTTTTTTCATTCTTGCGTGTTGTTCGTCGCATTCAGTCAGAAACGCTGTGGCATCAGCCAAAAGCATGAACTATGGTGACACTTCGACGGCATTTTCGTAACCCATAGGCTAATGATTACCAAGACCATTTCTCGCCCGGACACATGGCCGCAGCTGCCGCTTGAGGCCTGGAACGAAACCTATGCGACCTTGCACTTATGGACGCAAATTGTCGGCAAGGTCCGGATGGTCCAAAGCTCATGGGTCAATCACGGCTGGCATGTCACGCTGTACGTGACAGCCAGGGGCCTCACCACGTCACCCATCCCGCATGGCAACCGGACATTCCAGATCGACTTCGACTTCATCGATCATCAGCTGACGGTGCAGTCGAGCGACGGCAGCATCGCTGGCCTTCCGCTCCGGCCACAGTCGGTGGCAGCGTTCTATACGCGCCTCATGGAGGAGATGGACAAGCTCCAGCTTCGCGTAAGCATTGGCATACGGCCCAACGAGGTCATCGACCCCATCCCATTTGACCAGGACGATACGCACCGCACCTACGATCCGGAGTACGCCGCCCGGTTCTGGCAAATCCTGGTTCAGGCTGACCGGGCCTTCAAGACGTTTCGGTGCCGGTTCATCGGCAAGTGTAGTCCCGTGCACTTTTTCTGGGGCGCCCCGGACTTGGCCGTGACGCGGTTTTCCGGACGAACGGCACCGCCACACCCCGGCGGAATTCCCAATCTACCGGACTGGGTGACCAGGGAAGCCTACTCGCACGAAGTCAGCAGTTGCGGGTTCTGGCCGGGGGGCGGACCGATTCCCTATCCGGCGTTTTATTCCTATGCCTACCCGGAACCGGCGGGTTTTGCCGAGGCACCCGTCGAGCCGAATGCAGCCTTCTACAGTGCGGATCTTCGCGAGTTCATTCTGCCCTACGATGCCGTCAGGCAGACAGAGTCACCAGACGACACGCTCCTGGCCTTCCTTCAGACAACGTACGACGCCGCGGCAACGCTGGGAAAGTGGGACCGTGCATTGCTCGAACGTGACTGCGATCCAGGGCAAGATTCAACAATGGCATGCGCCTGACTGGGTCCGCAGTCGTGACTCCGGCCTGCGTATGACATATAGAAGCAGACCCGATTGTCACCCATGACCACGCGTTTCCTTTGGCTATAAACAAACGACCTGGTCATTGTCACCGCGCCCCACGCCATGCCCAACTACGTGAAGCTCATCCTGGCATGCAGCCTGTGCCTGGCCGTGATCGCGGGGCTGGTGCTGCTTGTCCGGCACTTTTTCTAGGCTACGCTGAAGACTCCAGCGGTGCCGGAAAGGAGGCTGCAAAATGAAGCCGAACATGGGTACGGCGGACAAAGTCATCCGCCTCGTCGTGGTCGCGATCATCGCGGTCCTGTATTTCACCGGCCAGATCAGCGGCACGGCAGCGATCATTCTCGGCATCATCGCAGCGGCCTTCCTGGTGACCAGCCTCATCGGCTGGTGTCCGAGCTACGTGCCGTTCGGCATCTCCACCCGGAAGTCGGACAAAGCCCTGCGCTAGGCGCCTCGCCCGAGCCGTTCGCCGCAGCGCCGGACCTCCGCATCGCACGCCATGAACGGCCTTGCCGCGCAATACGTCCTGTTTCTTGCCGAAATGGCCACCTTGGTGCTGGCCGCCATCGGCCTTGTCGCCGGCCTGGCCGCCTTGTCGCGTCGCAGGGCCAAGGATGCCGGCCACATCGAGGTGACGGACATCAACCGCCAGCTCGAAGCGGCCGGGGACAGAATCCAGGCCGCGCAGCTCCCCAGGAAAGCCCACCGGACCCTGCAAAAGCAGCGCAAGGCGGAACGCAAGGCCCAGCTAAGTAGGGCGGAGACAGAAGCCTGCAGCTATCTGCTCGACTTCAAGGGCGACATCCGCGCCTCGGCCTTTACCGCCCTGCGCGAGGAGATCAGCGCCATCCTGCAAGTCGCCAAGGCGGGTGACACGGTGTTGTTGCGGCTTGAAAGCGGCGGCGGCATGGTCAACCGCTACGGATTTGCCGCAGCCCAGCTGCTGCGGCTGCGCGATGCGCAGTTGCCGCTGACCGTGATGGTGGACACGGTGGCCGCCAGCGGCGGTTATCTCATGGCCGCCGTCGCCGACAAGATCGTCGCCTCGCCTTTCGCGCTGGTCGGTTCCATCGGCGTGATCGCGCAAATTCCCAACTTTCACCGCTGGCTGCAGGCCAGAAACATCGACTGGGAACAATTCACCGCCGGCCAATACAAGCGCACCGTGAGCCTGTTCGGCGAAAACACCGAAGCCGGCCGCGCCAAGCTGCGCGAGGAACTGGAGGAAATCCACGCGCTTTTTCAAGCCTTCGTGCAAGGCCGCCGCGCCCAACTCGACATGGCGAAGGTCGCCACCGGCGAGGCCTGGCTCGGCAGCAAAGCCCTGGAACTGGGCCTGGTGGACGAACTCGCAACCAGCGACGAAATCATTCGCGGCGCCTGCCAGCGCGGCCGTGTCCTGCACGTCGGTTTCCAGCGCAAGCTCAGCCTCCCCGAGCGCCTGCGCGTCTCGGCACAGTCCGCCTGGGACGGCGTCTGGCAGCCGCCTTACCCGCTTGGCTGAGCGAGAGCGGCAACGGAGCTTCGTGCGAAATCAAGCGCGGTGCGGCGTCAACAAGGCAAATCGGGCCTGAACTGACCCGGCTTTTTCGGAACCCGCCATCCCGTTCACGCCTCATCGGCCTTGCATAGACCAGGCATCCATATCGACGGCATCCAGACAATCCGGGCCACATGGCCCGTCCTGGCGGCACGGCGGATAACCGCCCATGCAGCCCGTGTTAAATTCCCCGGGACCATCAAGCGCACGAGTTACCCTTACATGCTGGATATCTTTTTTCCGTTTGCCGGCGGCATCGGATTGTTTCTGGTCGGCATGATGCTGCTGTCCGACGGACTCGTGGCCTTTGCCGGCGGCACCCTGGGGCGGGCCTTGGTACGGTTCACGGGCACCCCCTCCAAAGCCTTCGTTTCCGGCACCCTGGTCACCGCCCTGGTTCAGTCGTCGACCGCCACGACGGTCACCCTGATCGGATTCGTCAGTGCGGGCCTGATTACGTTTTCCCAGGCGATCGGCGTCGTCATCGGCGCCAGCCTGGGCAACACGGCTACGGGCTGGATCGTTGCCGAACTGGGCCTGAAAGTGAATCTGGGTTTCTACACCCTGCCGCTGATCGGCATCGGCGCCATGCTGAAATTGCTGGCCCCGGCGCGCGGGGCCGCGCTGGGCATGTCCCTGGCTGGATTCGGCCTGATGTTTCTCGGCCTGAATACCCTGCAGGATGGCATGCACGGACTCTCTGCCGTGTTCAGTCTTGCCGATTTGCCCGACGGGGGATATTCGGCACGGATTGCGGCCATGCTGATCGGCCTGGCCATGACGGCGATCCTGCAATCGTCTTCCGCCGCCATTGCCACCACCCTGACGGCCCTCCACACCGCGACCATCAACTTCGAACAGGCTGCTGCGCTGGTGGTTGGCGCAGCCATCGGCACTACCCTCACCGGAGCCCTGGCGGCAATCGGGGGCAGCATTTACGCCAAGCGCACGGCTCTGGCCTACATCCTGTTCAACTCGGTAGCGGGGCTGATCGCCATCGTGCTGCTACCGGCGTTCTTTTTTCTGATCGATCTCGCCGGGGCATACGTCGGCCTGCAACCGGGCGCCACCAGCCTGGCCGCCTTTCACACCCTTTTCATCGCCGCGGGGGCGCTTCTCTTCCTGCCTCTTGCCCCGCGCTTTGGCCAGCTCGTCGAACGTATCCTGCCCGACCGCGGCGACAGCATCACCCAGCGGCTGGACCACAGCCTGCTCGCCATCCCCGCCGTGGCGCTGGAAGCATCGCAACGGGCGCTGGAACAGCTGGCCGAGCGGCTGTTCGATTTCTACGGCAATCTGCTGTCGCTGGGCGCTTCGGCAAGCCAGGGCGGCGGTCTGGCGCAAGCCGGCCACTCCCTGGAGCGCACCTATGATTTCGTCAGCCGCATCCAGCTGCCGCCCGGCGACGCCCGGCTGGGCGCCCAGCGCATCGCCCAGCTGCATTCCATCGATCACCTGTTGCGCTTTCACAGCCGATTGCACGATCTGGCCCAGGCCGGAATCGATTTTTCCGATGCGGACTACGCCTGGGCAATCGAGAACAGCCGCGAAATGCTGGAGCTGGCGCGCCAGGGCCTGGCCAGGAAAAACCTGGCCCCTTGCCTGGAACAGCTGGAACTCGATGCGGTGACCCTGGCCGCCATGTCGCGCCAGGTGCGGCACGACCTGCTGCAGGACATGGCCGCGCCGAGCGCCAGTCCGGCGAATGCCCTGCGCAAGACCGACGCCTACCGCTGGATGGAACGCACGGGCCATCACATTTGGCGCATCTGCCATTATCTTTCGCAGGGGCGCCTCATCAACGGCAAGGAGCCAGTGCGGCAGGAAAACCCGAGCTAGGGCCTCTGGCTGGGGCTGCGTTTCCTGACCCATCCGGGGCGATCCCCGCGCTGCCGGCCGGGGTGGCGGCAGCCGGGCGCGTCGAAAGGCTCGACCTCCACGAATAAAACATGGAAGATTCGGGGCTTCAAGATTCGCGCCGGTAGGCCGATAATCAATGCGGCGTTTCGGTTGGCAGCACCTGTTCGCGAAAGGGCCGGCGCAGCTTGAACGCTTGTGGCACCTCGTTTTCACACCAACTTAAAGGACATACATGAACAAATCCGAATTGATCGACGTGGCTGCATCTGAAGCTGACATCAGCAAGGCCGCCGCCGGCAGAGCGCTCGACGCCATCCTCGACGCAGTCGTCAAAGCCGTCGCCAAGGGCGACTCCGTGACGCTCGTCGGCTTCGGCTCCTTCAAGTCCAGCAAGCGCGCCGCCCGTACCGGCCGCAACCCGCAGACCGGCAAGGAAATCAAGATCGCAGCGACGACCGTGCCGCGCTTCACGGCGGGCGCCGGCTTCAAGGCTGCCGTTGCCGGAAAGAAAGCCGCCAAGAAGAAGTAATGCAACAAATGCCGGGCATGACGCCGCCCCGGGCGGCGCCATGCCCGCGAATCCGCATGGCCGCTTTTTTTCTCTCCTCAATCCTGCCGGCTGCTTGAGTCGGATCGCCCCGCCCGTCCACATCGCGGCGTTGACCGCAAAAGCCAGTTAGTATTCAGCCATCGTCCGTGTTTTTTCGTCTGCCATGACAGCCACACCTATGGCAAAAAGATTCAATCCCCGCCTATTCGTACAGCAGTTCAAGCAGACCTTGATGGCTGGTGCCGCGCGCGCAACGAATGCGGATACACCACCGGCGCCAGCCACGGTCGACGGGTCCGTCTTTGCTGGATTCAGGCGGGTGCTCCGCATGGGCACGCTGATTTTCGCGTTCATCATCACGCTCCTGTTCGCCATGATCTTCTATCAGCACCAGCGCTCGGAAGAGGCCGTTCGCTCGGTGGATCACACGCGGCAGGTCATCGCATACATCGATTCGCTGCGTATCTACATGCTCAACCTGGATACTGCGGTTCGCAAGTACGCCGAGTCGCGTAATCCCGCCGATCTTGATTCCGCCCTGATATGCCGCCAATCGTCGTGCCCCAGTTCCGTGCAGCTGATCGCCCTGATCAGGGCGGACGGCGACCTGGCTGCCCGCCTGGCGCCGCTGCCGGCGCTGCAGTCGGCACTGGAAACCGGGTTCAGCGCACTGCGGCAGCGCGCCCAGGCGGGCAGCGATGCCACGCCGCCGGAACGGGAGCTTGCGGGGTTCGATAAATCCGCCATCGAGCAGATCCACCGCATTCTGATCGAGACCGGCCGAGAAGAACTGGCGCAGCTGGAAATACGTGAAACGACGCGCGTTCACGATCAGAACGTGTCGTTGGCGCTGCTGGCCGTGGCCGGGCTGTGGATGGGGCTGGCGCTCATCGGGCTGTACCGCAAGAGCACTCGCCTGATCGGGGCGGGGATCGAGGCCGAACAGACGATCCGCCAACTCAGTCTGCGCGATCCGCTGACGGGTCTGGCCAATCGGCGCTTCCTCCACGAAAACGAAAGGCTCATGATCGCCGGCGCCAAGCGCTCGGAAAAACAGATGGCAGTGCTGGCAGTCGATCTAGACGAATTCAAGGCGGTCAACGACCGCTATGGGCATGCAGCAGGCGATGCGGTTCTGCAGGTGGCGGCGGAACGGATGAAGCAGCTGCTCCGCGAGTCGGATGTGATCGTGCGCCTCGGCGGCGACGAGTTCGTCATCGTGCTGGGCCAGGTCGACGATGCGAAGGCTGCGCGCGAGGTCGCCGGCCGTGTGGTGGATAGCCTGCGCCAGCCCATCCCGCTTGCCACGGGAGGCAGCGCACGCATCGGGGCTTCGGTGGGGATCGCCCTGTGCTGCGCCGACGGCGAAACGCTGGATGAGCTGTTGAAGAAAGCTGACGCGGCGCTGTACGCGGCAAAGCGTGACGGCAGGAACACCTACCGCGAGGCCGCTGCCTCAGGCGCGTGAAGCCGCTCACGCGACAGGACGCCGGGACCACTATCGCGTCCAGGCGATCGAACTGTCGAAAGCCGGTCTTTACCAAACTCGGTCAGGCGTCAATCCCGGCACTTGCCTTCAGCGCGCCCGCGCCCGGGCGAGCCGGGCCTTCAGTTCCGGCATGACCGCGGCGGCGGCCTTTTCGCCTTCCAGGATGGCGAGGTGCCGGCCTTCGAAATCGGTGCTGCTCACCGCGCCCGTCTTCGGCCGGATCACGACGTCCGCGTCCTCCAGCTCATGACTGCTGATGGCATGGCCCATGATGGCGAAGGTCTGCAGCAGCACGTCGAGGGTGCCGCTGAGCCTGTCGCGGCGGCTGACGTTGGAAATGTCCACCGCGATGACAAAGTCGGCCCCCATGCTGCGCGCGACCTGGGCCGGCACCGGCGAGGTGAGGCCACCGTCGACGTAATCCCGGCCACCGATCTCGACCGGCTGGAACATCCCCGGCACGGCGCTGGAGGCACGCACCGCCATACCGGTGTCGCCGCGGCGAAACAGCACTTTTTCGCCGCTTTGCAGATCGGTGGCCACCACGCCCAGGGGTTTGGGCATCTTCTGGATGGTGAGATTTTTCACCTTCAGGTTGATGAAATCCTGCAGCGCTTCGCCTTTCAGCACGCCGCGGTTGGGCAGGGTCCAGTCCGCCAGCATGTTCTCCTGCATCGTCAGGGCCAGGTCCTGCAGCTCGAAGCCGCTCATGCCAGAAGCGTAGAGCGCCCCCACCACCGAACCCGCGCTGGTGCCCACCACCATGTCCGGCACGATGCCCTGGGCCTCCAGCGCCTTGATCACGCCGATGTGGGCGAAGCCCCGCGCCGCGCCGCCGCCCAGCGCCAGCACTGCTCGCCGGCCTCGACGCAGACA
>ERZ761609.2809-NODE-2809-length-12282-cov-14.993784_pt1 | contig 12282 bp, 6 predicted proteins | sample MGYA00511163_ERZ761609 | MGnify/ENA primary metagenome ERZ761609 (study PRJEB28899, sample SAMN02445070) | bioreactor sludge metagenome | biome: EBPR sludge | place: Australia: Brisbane, Thorneside Wastewater Treatment Plant | collected 2011-12-16 ... | reverse complement strand
ACCACCGAGATCTACACTCTTTCCCTACACGACGCTCTTCCGATCTGGCGGCGCGGGTGGTCTCGCCGACCAGCAGATGCGCCGTGGGGACGGTCTCGCCTTGGGCGCCGTGGACGGTCCTCGCGTAGGCGAGTTCGACGTGCTCGCGGACATAGGTCGCGGGCAGTGCCCGCCTTCCAGCACGGCCCTGCACATAGACGGTCTGGTCGGCGTCGATGCCGGTCACGGTCCAGCAGTCGCGGTTCGCAACGCCGAGATCGCGGTCGTTGCGACGGGTGGCCACTCGGTCACCAATGCCCAGGTGCTCGCCGGCAGCGGTGGTGAGCGACCTGGATCCCGTCGTGTGGCCAGTGGTGAGGCGTTGGTCGCGGATGGCGCTGTTGATCGCGCTGACCTGCTCACGGGTGTCGGCGACGATGAGTCCCTCGGCAGTGGTGAGCACTGTGGTGAGGGCGGCGAGGCGCTCGACCTCGGTGGGGTGGACCACGATCTCGCCGCGTCGGAGGAGCGCGTCGAACACCTCACCACTGCGCTCACCAGTGCGCATCAGCAGGCTCAACTCGGCGTACTCGGGATCGGTGAACCGGTGGACGGTCTCCAGAGCGAGCGATGCTTCGGGGCGTGCCCAGCGGGCGGCGTGGTCGAGTACGCCGCCGCGACCGACCGCGGGGAGCTGGTGCCGGTCACCGACGAACGCGACGCGGGCGTGTGTCTGGTCGGCGATGGTGAGCAGGGCGCGGGCGGTGTCCTGGTCGAGCATGCCGGCCTCGTCGACGAGCAGGACGTCGCCGGGCAGCAGCCGGGCGCGTGGTTCGGGTGGTGTGTCGAGCCGGGACCAGTGGCCGTCGTCGTCCCAGCGGAAGCCGTGCTGGTGGATCAGCCATGCCGCTGAGAATGCGTCGGCGCCGACCTGCTGTTCGGCGACGCGGGCCGCCTTCAGGGTGGGGGTGACCACGACCAGCCGCCGGTCCTGCATCGCCAACAGTTCGCGTGCTGCAGCCAGGGTCGTGGTCTTCCCGGCGCCGGCAGCGCCCTCGATGACCACGAGTTGGTGGTCGCCGGCCAGTGCCGCGACCACAGGCCGCTGGGCATGGTCGAGCTGGTGTCCGGCAACGACGTGGCCGACCCGGTCCGGAGCGCCGACCTTCTCGGCTCGTGCGACGAGGCGGGTGAAGAGGTCGGCCTCCACCTCGAGCACCCGCTGGGAGGTGAGTGCGCGGATGTGTTCGGGGACGTCGCGGCGGTCCAGGAGCGGTACGCACTGTGCGGTGGTTCGAGCGGTCAGGTCCTCGGCAAGTTCACGCCGCACCGGGGTCGGGGTGACGATGTCGAGCGAAGCGACGACGCGTTCGACCTCGCCGCGGATGTCGGCGGCGTTCCAGGACGACCTGCGGGCACCCAATCGGGACAGGACGAGGTCGGCGACAGCGTTACGGTTGACTCTGCCGATCGACGTACCGAACTTCTGGGTGCCTACGCTCGGCCTGGGTGGGGGAGTGAACCCGAGCTCGTGGAGTTCGTCGACCCACCGTTGGCGGAGCTCGGTGCCGTCTTCTGGGACGACTTTGTCGGGCCGGGCTGCGGACCAGGCGCGCCGGTCCCAGGAGCGCCGGAGCGCTGGACCGGGTTCTTGCCCCGGGTGCTCACCGCGCCACTCGGCTTCGAAGCGTCCGATGTTTCGGCTGATCTGCGCAGCACGGGCACTGAAGGCACCGGTGTAGGTCGCGAGCTGGGTGACCTCGCCGGTCTCGGCGTCGAGGCTGTACCCATGGGCCGCGAGCGCGTGGCGGAACTCGGGGTCGCACATGACGGCGGCGTGGCCGATCCCGTTGATGGCCTCGATGCTGTCCACCACAGCGACCGAGTGCAGTCCTCGCCAGGCGCCGGCGGCGAAGACGCGGGCGTTGACCTGGAGGTGGAGGTGGCGGTGCGGGTCGCCGGCGCGGGAGGTGTAGTGCCGCACCACCGCGGCCTCGAGCCGTTCGACCGGCACCTGCACCTGCTGCCCACGGGGCCGACCCGGGTGGTGGCGTGCTCGTCCAGCCAGCCGATGATCTCGACCGCGGCCCGATCCTGGGCGGCGTCGTAGGCAGCGGCGATCTCCGGGTGCAGGGTCGCGGCGAGGGACCAGGTCTTCGGGCCGTTGACCACGACCTCGACGAACCGCAGCCCGCGCTCATCGGTGCGGAGCCTGCCTTTGGGCGCCCCGGTCTCGAGGTCGTACCCGGCAACCCACCGTTCGTAGGCGTCGCCGTCCAGCGTCCCCCCGTCCTGAACTGCGGCGATGCCGCGTCCCCCCGTCGTCGGGGGAGTGGTGGCGACGTACCTGGTCGCGACGCCGGTGCCTTCGGCGAGGTAGTAGTCGTCGACGCGGGACCGGTCGGCCTCGACGTAGGAGCGTGCCGCGGCGGCCGAGCCGCGGTAGAACTTGACCCCGCCGTGCACGCCTCGTCACCGCCCGTCACTGCACGTCAACTAGCCTTGAAATGACTCTCGGCCCGCCCAAGTGGGCGGACCGATCTACGGACCTTCGTAGCATGCGTGCCGCTATGTCTGAAGCCGTTCGCGGCTTCGCGGGTGAGTGCCTTCGAGACTCGTCAATCGTCGTAAGTCGCGAGGGTGGTGAGGCTGTTCTAGGTGCGCTGAGTGAAGAACCGGGAGTCGGAATGCGGGTCGGGCGCTCCAGGACGTGGTGGGGCCGACCAGGCTGACTAGGGGGTGCGTCGGTTGCGCCAAACTCGAAAACAGCGCCAGCGACGACCTCATCGGCACCACTGCAGAACGTGCCGGCGCCGACGCGGGGAGATGGCGGGCTATACGACCGCCGTGACCGGCTACCGGCGGCGTCACAGCGTGATCAGGACGACGCCCGCGATGTTGGTGTCTTGCAGTTCCGGCGGTGGCCGACGCCCGGCAGGTGTGCCGCCGGCCACGACGATGCGTCCGATGTCCCCGTCGGAATTCGGTGACGAGTCCCAGAGCTCGTCCACGGTCGGTGGCCGACGAAGGGCCTCCACATAGTTGGGCGGGCTACTCCGCAGACCTTGCAGGACGTGGCGGTAGTACGGGCCGGGGAAGTGTCCGCGGTCCTCGGGCACGTCGGGAAAGATCGGAGCGCCGGGGACGGGGAGCAGCTCTGCGGACGCGGCTGAGAAGGCCCCGCGCCGGTGGTCGGCGACGAGGCGGAAGATGCGACGAGCGATCTCTCGGGCGCCGCCCTGCGGCTTGAGGAGGAAGTCACGCAGCTGGGGGTTGGTGAGCTCGCGCAGGTTGAGGTCCCACACCGCAGGCGAGGGCACTGCCGGGTCGACGAGATCCTCGACTGGCACCGACTCCGAAAGGACCAGGTCCGCTGTCATCTCCGGGTCGTACCACCCCATGTTCAGCTGGTAGGCGGTCACCATGGAGATCGCCATTCTTCGGCATGCCAGGCACTCTTCGTCGGGCTCGGGCTCGGGCTTGGGGTCAGGCCCCGCTTGGGCGCCGTGGCGGCACGCGAGCGGTTCGCGGAAGACCAGGCCGCCGGTGTAGACGGCGTACACGGCCGGCACCTCGAGGTGCTCGGCCGTGCGCAGCAGGTCGCCGAGCTGCTTGCCCTCGCGGTGGGTGACATCGACTCGCCATCCCTTGCCGCTGCGTTTGAGCCGCTTGGCCTGGACGAGCATCCCAAAGCACTCCCCGGTGTGGCTGTCGATCCACCACCACAGGTAGTCGGCGCCGAGTGCGTTGGGGCCTCTGCCCTCCTGGTTGCGGCTGAATTCCACGACCTCGGACGCGGGGGCGGCCCTCGGTAACGGCCACAGCGGTGACGGCTTCCTCGCTCCAGCCGTCGCCGGCGAGATCACGCTTGTCCATGAAGACCTCGGCGGTCTCGCGGACCCGGGTGAAGCTGGCGAGCGCGTCGTCGGCCGCGGCGTCGACGACCTGCGCCGGCCCGGTGCTCATCGAGCGGGCCCAGGCTCGAGGTAGCCGATGGGGCCGCCGCTGGAGACAACCGTGCGGCTGCTCATGATCTGCCTAGCCATCATGCGTAGATGGCCGGGGGCGTCTTGGGCGTAGGTCACCGACATGCCCGGGTGGACGCGTGCGAGGAGCTGACCGTCGTAGTGGTGGCGCGGGGTGTCCTCGTCATTCCTGGTGATGCTGTCGGCACGGCCGAGGATTCGGTAGAGCGCGACTGGGAACGTCGCCACGGTGACGACAAACAGCTCGTTGTCGAGCACTTTCGACGGGTCGGAACGCCACCAGCGCAAGCTGGCCGCCTCGAGCTCCTCGTCGGTGTGCTCGACGTGGAAGCCCATCCAGCGGCGCGGGTCCTGCGGGTACTTCGCGCGGTCGGCCTGCTCGCGAGCGTCGGTTCGCAGCACGGTCAGCGCACCTGCGGTCACCTGCAGCCGTTCGCGGCCGGTGAGCTGCTCAACCTCCTCAGCCTTGATCGGGGTGCTCAGAATCCCGGCCCGCACGAGCTTGTCGACTCCGGCGGGGTTGAGCTCGAGCCGGGCTGCGGCCTGGGTGCGGGTAAGCGTGGCGGCGCGGGGTGTTGGTGTCGCGGGTGGCGCGAATGTTGGCAGCGGCACGTCGCTGTCCCTTCCGTAGGGGCCGGCCCCGGACCTCGGTGGTCTCTGGGCGTCGGTCGCAGCGAGTGTACCCGTGCGTTGACTAACGCACCCGATCTTTGCTCAGGGGCGTGAGGCCCGTGGGTTGGTCAGGCAGCTCCGCCGGGGACAGCGTGGGCGTTGACGTCGCGCAGGATGTCGACGATGACCTCGAAGTCGTTCGGAAAGATCACATCGACGTGCCCGTGGTCGACGTACGGTGACTCGTACAAGCGGGCCGGTTCCATGATCCCGTTGGAGGTGAGCTCCTCGATGATCAGCGACACGAATCGGATCTGGTCGACGGAGAACTTCGTATCGTCAAGGTAGTTCGCGAAGGCCTCGCTGGCCGAAGCCCGGTCGAGCCCGACGAGTGATCTGATGAACGGACCGAGGGCGCCGGCACGCTCGGTGACCCAGGCGAGGTCGACCTGCTGATCACCGCTGGAGGCGATCAACATCTCGGCGAGCGAGTCGAGATCTTCGGGCGTGAGTTGCTTGTTGCGGCGTAGCCGTTGAAGCGCAACGTGGTCCTCGTGCTCCTTCAGATAGGCCTGCGCCTTGGCACGGAACCGCTCCCAGTTCATGCCCGACGTGACCTGCGGCAGGTCGACCAGCGTGGGTTCATCGACGGTGTCCTCGAAGTCGGTGTAGACGGGGTTCTGCTTGGTCTTCTCTACGAACCGGACCAGGCCGCGGAGACGTAGCCGCATGACCTCGAGCATCGGCAGTGCGACGTCGACCCACCACTGGTCGCCTGCGACCTCGTCGATGAGCGCGAGCTGCTCCGCCACTGATGGGATGTTCTTTTTGGGCAGGAGCGCGGTCGCAATCGCCTGGATAGTCTCCCGGATGCGTTCGGAGGCAACGGCGTCGCCTTCGAGCTGGGCGAGTTGTCGGCGGAGCACCAGGAGGTCGAACCGCTTAGCGTCCTCGTCGGGATCGCGGACGGTGGAGGGCAGACCCGCCAGATGCTCCAGGATCTCTGTGGCGTCCTCGTTCGACACCGTGGCCCAGGCCTCCCGGCCGGCCCACCTCTCGACCTGCTCGCGATGCGCTCGCACCAGGAAGTTGTCGAGGGTCATGCCGGCGACGATCTCGTGCAGCCAGTCGGCCGTGGAGTCACGCAGGTGCCGCTCGGCATCAGCACGATCGAGCGCGACGACGAGGCCGAGGCGCGACTCGAAGAGACGCTGGGTGAGCGACTTCTGTAGGGAGCCCTCGGACCCAGGGAGGTCCTGGCTGAAGTAGTCGAGGTTGCCGCAGAAATCGAAGACGAAGAAGTCCTTCTTGTCCTCGCCGGGGCCGAACAGGTCGGGGCGCAGTCGGGTGCCGCGGCCGATCATCTGCCAGAACTTCGACTTCGAGCGAACCATCTTGAAGAAGACAAGGTTGACGACCTCGGGCACGTCGATGCCGGTGTCGAGCATGTCCACGCTGATCGCGATGTGGGGCGCCTTGTCGGGCTGGGAGAAGTTGTCGATCAGGCTCTGTGCGTAGGTCGTCTGGTGGGTGATCACGCGAGCGAACTCGCCGCCGTACTCGGGGTAGGCGACGTTGAAGCGCTGCTCGATGAACTCGGCGTGGGCCTGGTTCTTGGCGAAGACGATCGTCTTGCCCAGCCGGTCGCCGCCGGCAACCTTGTAGCCCTCGGACATCAGGGTGGCCAGCACCTTGTCGACGGTGTCTTCGTTGAACAGGAACCGATTGAGCTCCTCGGAGTCGATCGCATCCGGAGGCCCGCCCTCGCCCCAGTCGAGGGCGTCCCACTCGTCCTTCTCCTCGTCGGTGAGCTCGTCGTAGGAGATGCCGTGTCGGAGGAACTTGGTGCCGACCGAGACGCCGAAGGGAGGCACCAGGAAGCCGTCGCCGACGGCCTCGTCCAGCCCATAGGCATCTGTGGGGACGCCGTCCTCGAGGTGGAAGAGTCGGTAGGTGTTGTGGTCGACCTCGTCCTTGGGGGTGGCGGTCAACCCGACAAGGTGGGAGTCGAACCATTCGAAGATCGCGCGGTACTTCTGGTAGACCGAACGGTGCGCCTCGTCGATGACGACCAGATCGAAGTACCCCGGACCGAAGCGGCGACCGCTGGCGTCGACGTCGTTGACGAGGTTCATGATCGTCGGGTACGTCGAGGTGTAGACACGCCCGTCTGTCGTCTTCTCGGTCACCAGGTTGACCGTTGTGACGCCCGGGAGGTGGGTCTTGAAGGCGTTCACGGCCTGGTTGACCAACGCGGTGCGGTCGGCGAGGAACAGCACCCGCTTGACCCAGTTCGCCTTCATGAGCTGGTCGACGAGCGCGATGACCGTGCGGGTCTTGCCGGCGCCGGTCGCCATGACCAGCAGAGCGTCGCGTTCCCGCTTGTCGAAGGCCGCGCCGATCGCCTTTATCGCGCGGGTTTGGTAGTAACGCTCGACGATGCTGCCGTCGACCTGTGCTCCGGCCAGCGGGAGCCGGGTCAGCCGTCGCTGGATCATCAACTCCAGCTCGTCGCGGGTGTAGAAGCCCTGGATATCTCGCGGTGCATACCCGGAGCCGGTGAAGGCTGCGTCGTCCCAGATCCAGTGCTGGTAGCCGTTGCTGTAGAAGATCACGGGCCGGCGACCGAACTCGGCCTCGAGGCAGTCGGCGTAAAGCTTGCCCTGTTGCTGTCCGACCTGGGGACTCTTTGTGGTGCGCTTTGCCTCGACGATCGCAAGCGGCAGTCCGTCCGCGCCCCACAGCACGTAGTCGACAAATCCCTTGCCGAGGTTGTTCGGCATGCCGGTGACCGGGTATTCGCGGTCGCGCTCGTCACCGAGGAGCCAGCCGGCCTCGGCGAGCAGGACATCGATGATCAGTCGACGGGTGTCCGCCTCGGAGTAGTCGTGGTCATCCGGCTTCGTGTTGGCGGCCTGCGCTACGGCGATTTGCGCCTTGAGCGCCGCGATTTCGGCGTCCTTCGCCGCCGCTAGGTCGTCGCGCTCGGCCAGCTCCTTGGCATGGGCCTCGTCCTGCGCCTTGAACTTCGTCGCAAGCTGGGCGAGCTCATGGCGGGACAGCGGAGCCAGCTTCGCTGGGACCGCCGGATCGAACTGCTTGCTGGTAGGCACACTCTGCGGGTCCGCTGAGTATCGGTATGCGGCGAACACGACAACGTGGAAGAGCTCGCGCAGCAGCTGCAGCGCCGTCTGCGGCTGGATCGGCCTGCCCTCGTGGGCGGCTGTGTTGCCAACCCGGCGGATCAGATTGAGCTTCTGCGCGATCCCGGTGCCCACCTTGGCCTTGAAAGCAGCGTCGTTGATCCGTGCCGCGAGGTCGTTCTGGTACGGCGCACGGAGGCCCATCACGTCGTACAGATGACCCACGAGCTGCTCGACCGCTCTGCGGCTGTAGAAGCACGCCGCCGCCGGGTCGCTCGACAGGTAGGACTCGGCGCGTACGCAGTCCGCGTGGACGGCCGGGAGGCTGGTCTTGACAAAGTCGAAGTTGCTCATTCGGCCTCGCTGTCGATGCCGAATTGCTCGGCGAGCCGCTCCAGGGTGAACTGCTGGCGCAGCTTGCACGCAGCGTTCGGGTTGGAGAACAGGCCTGCTTCCTTGAAGGCCTCGTTCAGCGGCACGGTGGCAAGCCACCTGACCGGTATCACCCAGTCGGTGATGTCGTCCGTCTCCTCCTTGCCGGGTGCGGCGTGCTGGTAACTACCTGCGAGGTCTTGGTCGGCCAACTGCAGCCACTGTCCGTCGCGATGGACTTGCGCGACGCGGAAGGGCTGGGCTTCGGTGAGGGTGATTCCGATTCCGACGTATCCGCTCCCGGGGACATAGACGTTGACCCGGTCGCCGGTCGGGATGGGACGCAGCTTCCCTGAGAAGGCGGGCCCCCCTCCTGCGGACACGAATCCGAACCCGAGACCGTCGCTCCACTCGCGGCCGTGGCTCCCGAAATTCACGTACCAGTCCTGGCCGTTCCATTGAGCACGCTTGCCCTTCTTCGAGCCCGGTGCCATGGAGACCGCTTGGTCGTCAACCAGCCAGCTGCGCGCGAGATAGCGCCGATCCTCGTCCTCGAGATACGAGAAGAACACCGCGTTGACCGGGACACCGAACTCCCGGAGGTAGGTCACGATCCGCTCGGAGCTGGAGTCCAGGTTGGTGGCCACGATCGTGAGCTGCAGCTCGGCGTTGAGCTCGTCGGGTGGAATCTCGCCGAAGGCCTCCTCGAAAGCCGCTTCGAACGGCTGCCCCAGATGGTCGTTGGCGATGCCGATGACCTCATCGCGAGTGAGGGTGGAAACCCACGAGCCGTAGTCAAGCGCCTGTGCGACCACCTCGCGCGGGGTCTTGTCGCGCTTGAGCTCGAGGACATGCAAGTTGCCGTCGGCGTCGATAGCCAGCAGGTCGATGAGCTTGTTGTGCGGCGTCCGCACCTGCCGGCCGATCACCAGCAGCGGTGAGCCGAGCAGCGAGGGATCCTGGTCGAGGAAATCCTCCAAGGCCCGTTCACTCGGCAGGACCGCAGCGGTGAGCCGGCGCGGCTGCTCGCCATCGATTCGCCAGATGCGCATCTCCACTGGCATGACTCAAAGTTCCCCTCGGAAGGCGCGGAACTGGAGAGAGGTGAAGAGTTCGTCGTCGGCACGTGCAGCCCGTCGCACAGCACTTCTTTGCACATCGACCTGGTTCGCTTGAGTGACGAAGTGACGTTGAAGCTCGAGAGGTGGCAGCGGCGCCGTGCACTCAAGGAGCTTGGCCTTCCCGATGTTTCGGACGCCCGCGGCACCACTCGCGTTATGGCGGATGAAGGCGCGTACTCTGGTCGACCGGAGGAGTCCGAGAGCGAATTCCGGAACGACTCTCCCGGATGGCCCAATCTCCATGCGCCAGACCTTGTCTGGAAGAAAGAGGTCCGTCGGCTCACCTTCGACCACCGCCGTTGCGCCGAGAAGGTCTAGCGACCCGCTGGCTCGGCCGAACAGGATGTCTCCGCGTCGCAGTCGATGAGTCTCGGGCGGCGTGTAGTCAGCCGGCATCGGTTTTGACTCATGCTCCAAGAAGGAGCCGCTGGAAACGGCACTGACCTTGATCACGCGGTTTCGCGGATGAGCGTCAAGATCGCCGCCGAGCACGTTCTTGCCCGCAACAAAGTCGACACCCATCGTGCGCAGAGTTGTCATACTGCTCGCACCCTTGACTGCGTCATGGAAGATCGACTGGGTCAAGATGTCGAGGTGGGCGAGGACCTGTCGGCGCTTGGCGCGGAGGGCATCGGCGTGGTTGAGGATCGCGGCGATGCGGCGCTGCTCCACGAGCGGCGGCAGTGGGATCGGATGCGCGAGAAAGTCAGACTCGGGCAGGGAACGCCGCCGTGCCGTGCTGCCCCGAAGCTTGGCCTTGTAGTAGGCGATCGCGCGATCGGAGCGAAGGTAGCGCTTTAGGTAAGCCCGATCCGCGGACGCGTCATCCCGGAGATCCCACACTCCGTAGGCCGGACTGACGATTCCCTCGGCATACATCATCTGAAAGTCGAGGACTGCCTCATCAATCGGGAATCCGACGACGAGCTGGCCGCGCTTGACGACCTTGTAATCGGAAAGGTCGTCGCTGGCCACGCGCTTTTTGAACTTGCGAGACTGATCGACCAGACCGCCGTGCATCGTCATCGATAGCAGGGGGTACTCGCTTCCGCCGGCCCGCGCCGACTTTGCCTTCGCGATCAACTCGCCAAGTGGAACCGACCTCACGACAACATCGCCTTCAGCTCCGCGAGCCCCTTGGTGATCTCATCCTCCAACGTCTCGATGTTGGCGATGACGTCCAGTGGGGCGCGGTGGGTGACCTCGTCGTACTCGATCTCCCTGTAGCGGTTGAGCGAGAGGTCGTATCCCTGGGCGACGATGTCGGCCTTGGGAACGAGGAAGGACTGTTCGGTGCGGGGGCGGTCGATCTCGGCATCGAGCTTGTGCCAGCGGGCGAGAACATCGGACAGGTCGTTGGCCTCAACCGGAGTGCGCTTGTCATCAAGCGAGAAGCCGTCGGCGCGGACATCGTAGAACCAAACCTTCTCGGTGCCGCCGGAGTTGGTCTTGGTGAAGAACAGGATTGCCGTGGACACGCCGGCGTAGGGCCGGAACACGCCCGAGGGCAGCTTCACTACGGCATCGAGCTTCTGGTCCTCGACCAGTATCTTGCGCAGTTCCTTGTGGGCCTTCGACGAGCCGAACAGCACGCCGTCGGGGACGATGACGGCCGCTCTGCCGCCGGGCTTGAGCAACTTGAGGAAGAGCGCGAGGAAGAGCAGCTCGGTCTTCTTGGTCTTCACGACCCGCTGCAGGTCCTTGGACGTGGATTCGTAGTCGAGCGAGCCGGCGAAGGGTGGGTTGGCCAGGATCAGTGTGTACTTCTCGGTGTCTTCGCTGGCGCCCTCCGAGAGTGAGTCGCGGTAGCGGATGTCGGGTGACTCGACACCGTGCAACAGCATGTTCATAGAGCCGATCCGGAGCATGACGTTGTCGAAGTCATACCCGTGGAACATCGAACGGTGGAAGTGCGCGCGCTGGGTGGCGTCGGTGAGAGCTGAGGGATGGTGCTCGCGGATGTACTCACTTGCGGCCACCAGGAAGCCTGCGGTGCCGCAGGCCGGGTCGCAGATCTCGTCCGTTGGCTGGGGCGCGGTCATGTCGACCACGAGCTTGATGATGTGCCGCGGGGTGCGGAACTGCCCGTTCTGCCCGGCCGATGCGATCTTCCCGAGCATGTACTCGTAAAGATCGCCGTTCGTGTCCCGGTTCTCCATCGGGATCGTGTCGAGCATGTCCACGACCTTCGACAGCAGCGCTGGGGTCGGGATGGTGAACCGGGCGTCCTTCATGTGGTCTGAGTAGGTCGAGTCGTCGCCGCCGACCTGCTCGCCGTACTTCTGCAGGAACGGGAAGACCTGCGTGGCGACCGTCTGGTACATGATCTCGGTGTCGAGGTTCTTGAACCGGCTCCACCGCAAGTGGTCCTGGCCAAGTAAGAACTTGGCGTCCTCGATCGGACCATCGGTGATGCGCGCCTTCTTCTCGGCAAGCGTCTGGAGGTCGTCGAGGCGGCGAAGGAAAAGCAGGTAGGTGATCTGCTCGATCACCTCGAGCGGGTTGCTGATGCCGCCAGACCAGAAGGCATCCCAGACGCGGTCGATCTTGCTCTTGAGCTCACCCGTGATCACGGGCCGTACGTTAGTCAGCGCCTCAGGCGAGGTTGGGCACATCTGGACCTTCCTGCTGACTGGAACGTCCAGCAGCCGAGCAGGATGACAGCGATCTCCGACAGCGCCACGGGCCGTCACAGCCGTCGAGGCGGGTGGGTCGCGCCGGCGGATGCGGGGCCGGAAGCGTCGCGTCTTGTTCCTCGTATGCTCCCCAGGAACAGATAGAGACCTCAAAAGGGACTCTGACCTGCGGAAACTTGGTGGGCGATACTGGGTTTGAACCAGTGACCTCTTCCGTGTCAAGGAAGCGCGCTACCACTGCGCCAATCGCCCGGGATGGAGTTGTCGTTCGAGGTGGGTACGGGATTTGAACCCGTGTACACGGATTTGCAGTCCGTTGCCTCGCCTCTCGGCCAACCCACCGTGGATGGGTCTGCCGAGACCCGCTCCGAGCGGACGACGAGGCTCGAACTCGCGACCTCAACCTTGGCAAGGTTGCGCTCTACCAACTGAG
>ERZ761609.2808-NODE-2808-length-12287-cov-10.239699_pt1 | contig 12287 bp, 13 predicted proteins | sample MGYA00511163_ERZ761609 | MGnify/ENA primary metagenome ERZ761609 (study PRJEB28899, sample SAMN02445070) | bioreactor sludge metagenome | biome: EBPR sludge | place: Australia: Brisbane, Thorneside Wastewater Treatment Plant | collected 2011-12-16 ... | reverse complement strand
CCAGCCCATCAGCGCCTCCACGAACAGCGGGTTCAAGGTCAGGCCGGTGCTGGAGGTAACGCCGCCATCCTTCAGCGTCCGTGGGGCCTGGCGGGAAAGGTTGCTGTGGGTTTCGGCGTTGTTGTTGATCACCACGCCGTCCTTCCAATCCCGCGCCGTCGGGGTCGCCCAATGGCGCGTCACGATTTCCTTCAGGCCGATGCCGTGCGTCTTCGCATTGCTCCCTGGCTCCTGCGCGCGCGGAGTGGGCCATTGGTTCTTGGCCTTCGCCACGCGATATGGTTTCTTCGTCTGCGCCAGCGCTAAGTCTTGCTTGGTATAAGGAAAACTCTCCGGTTGCATGACCGTCTCCGCCAGCGACGGCGTTCTCAGCACATTGCGTCCGTCCTTGCGGATCATCTTCTCCGGCGGTCTCGCACGGGTGACGGTCGCATCCGTCGCCGTGGCCGTGGGCCACATGACCACGCTCACTTCCAGTCTCTTTTTGGGATTTCCCGCCGAAACTTCTTTCTGCGTGATCCCATTCGTAGAAGAGACTCTCGCGGTAGGCCAAGATGAAGAGCCGTTCCCGCTTGTGGGACGCACCGACTTCTTCCGCAGTAAACAAGCCTGTCGCAACGCGATAACCCATTGATCGAAGGTCATCGTGGACTTGTTCAAATCCCAAGCGTAGATGCCCGCCGACGTTCTCGAAGAAACAGAGGGCTGGTTCGATCTCGCGCACGATACGGGCGACGTGGGGCCAGAGGTGTCTGGGGTCTTTGTCGCCGAGCTTGCGTCCGGCGATGGAAAACGGCTGGCACGGATAGCCACCATGCACGATATCCACGATGCCGCGCCACGGTCTGCCGTCGAAGGTGGCAAGGTCGTCCCAGACAGGCGCGCGATCCAAGGCCGCGCTTTCCATCCGCGCCACGAGCGTGGCCGCCGCATAGGCTTCCCGCTCAACGTAACCCACAGTTCGATATCCGGCGTGGGCGAGATGAAGTCCGAGGTCAAGACCTCCAGCGCCCGCGCAGAGGGAGAGGCCGAACAGGCTTCTTCCCCCGTCGTCTGCGTCAAAGCATACGGCGGGAGATAAAGCCATGTCATTCAAGTGATAACCTCTGCAAACCTGTTAACTGCAAACTGTAAACTGACAACCCGTTTTTCGGCTCTGACGCTAAAAAACCATCGCGCCTCGCCCGCCCGCATGTGTTTTGCGGCAGGAAGTACCTTGGTATTTCAAATGGTTAGTGGGCTGAGGGTGGAGAGTGGCGATGTTGCGCGCCCATTTCTCTCCAGAATAGTGAAAATATACCCGATAATTGGCGAAAGTGTTCTTACGATTGTTCTCTCTTCTCTTATTTTGTTTTCGCTTTCTTATTCTTTTGGTGCGCGATCTTCTCTAAAGCTGTGGACCACCGTTTCCATGCCGCCGTCTTTGAGAGGCCGACTCGCATGCAGATGCCGCGCCACGGCATCCGTCGCGCGCGCAGCCAGATGATCTCACGCTCCTCAATTTTCAGCCAGAAAATCCAGTTGAATGTTTCTTCCATACGGTCGATTGCTTTGGGCAACGGCGGACCAAGGCGCATGGGGAGCTTCTCTTGCTGCATGACCTCCATGTCCGTGTACACGATGGCAGGCCACAGCGTATGGTATCCCATGATATGAGCCTTTGGCAGTCGTTTCAGCGTGTATAGAGCCTCTTCAAATCGGGCAGCAACATCTTTTGCAGTCATGGTCATGGGCGTTCTCCTTGTGGGTTTGCTGTTTGTGATAGGGCGATGAACAGGATGGCGAGTGCGTCAGCTTCGTTATCGTCCTGGGGATTAAAGTTTCTGGCTCTGACGGCGGCAATGACTGACTCTTTATTCGCATTGCCCTTTCCTGTGATGAAGCGCTTGATCGTACCAACGGGAATGCCTGCGTAAGGGATGGCATGGCTTTCGCACCAAGCGGTCAGGTGTGCGAGAAAACCGCCATAGGTATGAGCTGCATCCACACCCGCATGGCGGCGGACTTCCTCGAAATAGATGGCATGGATGTCGCCTGCCGATGCTTTTGTTTCGGTAAGCCAGCGTTTGAAGCGGAGGTATCGCATTCCTCCACCTTCGAACCGTCCTGGCTTGAAGCTGATGCTTCCACTAAGGATGTGACCCTGTTCGTCATGGACTGCCCATCCGGTCGTTGTGCCGAGATCAAGAGCAAGAATGGTGCTTTTCATGGATTTTTCCTTTCAAAACGGGATGTCATCGCCACGCTTCCAGTCAAAGGTCTTGGGTTTACTCAGGGAAAGCAGGACGCCTGGATGCTTGCGTTTGATCTGGTTGATGGCCTCAGGGATGCGTTCCAGCCACTGTCCGATTTCGGCGGTGGTGAAAACGACACGGTCTTTGGCGATGGCACTGGCTTCGGCCTCCGTCTGCACGATGGCGGCGGCGACACCAGCCGTGGGAAGAACGGCCTCCCAGACATTGGGGTCGAGAGGTCTGTGTCCTGCCTCGCGGGCGAGCTTGTCGAGGCAGAGCCACGCCCGTTTCATCCCGTCAGCCTGGATGGTGATGTATTCGGTGTTGTTCTCGTGGATGGCGGCGTTGAGCTTTTCCAATTGGGCATCGAACTTGAGGCGCATGAAGTCAGAGACCAGCATCCGCAGGCGTCCTACACCCCAAAGGCGTTCCATTTCGGCGGCGGTGTAATCCAGAGATTCCAGGGCGGGATGTGTCATGCCGCACCTCCCACGGAGGAGAGGAAGCGGTCGCGGTGTTTCGCGCCGCGCTCTCCCCCGTAGGGGGGAAACACTGAAACACTGAAACACGCAACAAAATCAGTGTGTTTCAAATCCATGTTTCGTGACCCTCGTGAAACATTGAAACACTCAATATTTTCAGCGTGTTTCAGATGAAACACAGATGGCGTCTTATTCATCATATTCCTCCGTAAATTCGGGTTGAGAGAGTGGGTTGCAGGGGTAGGAAAAGCGTTTCAGCATGTTTTTTCGGTCGGAGAGGTTGAGCGAAAACCCGCGTGTCGTAGTGGCATTCGTGACTGTGATGTTTCCACGGCAGGCGCGGATGATGAGATCGCGGAGAGTCTTGGAGACACGCTCGTTGCCCTTGGCATCCGACTGACGGAAGCGGTGGAATCTTTTATCATTGCCCCAGGCAAGTAGTTTTGCCGCCGCATTGAGGGTGACTTCGTCGCCCTCGACCTGCGCCAGCAGGCAAGCAATAATCGTCTTTTGGAAATCCAATTCTTCTCTGGCGACCTCGGCCTGTTTGCTGGAGAAATCGACGGGCTGAAGGATGCCAACCTCGTCGCCATTGCCGATGGTCACGCTCACGCGCTCATACCAGAGGGCATTGGCTTCGATCAGGGACAGGTTGGCCTTGGCATCATCGAGGCGGATGTAGCGGTGACGGTCTTCTTCCTTTACACCCAGTTTCTCGGCGTCCTTGCCGCTCATGCCGTAGAAGGTCTGCACGACACGGGCGACACCGAGAAGCGAGCTGGCGCCGCGCGCGGTGTTCATGTTGCCCGCGTGACCGTCAGATGACCCTTGCTGAGGCTTGGAGGTGTGGTGGACAAGAAGCACGGCGCATCCAGCTTTTCGCGCAATTTCGCGGAAGAGCATGGCGACTTCCTTGATCTGCTCGTTGCTATTCTCTTCGACGCTGTGCATTTCTGCGAAGGGATCGGCGATGAAGACGGTGATGCCATTATTTTTGATAAATTCCACGCAGGCGCCGACATCGGGCTGGCGGGAGACTTTGCTGTCGCGCCCGCCCTTGGCAAAGAGCAAGGGGCGTTCCGCACCACTGGAGATGACCAGCCTGTCGCGCACGTCTTCGACCGATAGCCTGAAGTGTTGGAGGACAGCGGCCAGGCGGCGCTTCAGCTCATCGCTGTCGTCTTCGTTGTTGTGAACCCAGACTTTGCCCATCTGGAAAACCTCTTTTCCTGTGAGGTTTTTTCCTGTGCAGACTGAGACGGCCTGTGCCAGCACCAGCGTTGTCTTGCCGATACCAGGCGGCGAGACCAGCAAGCTCAGGTATCCGATGATCAGGTTTCGTCCTAGAACCCATTGTCGCTTGGGGATCATGGAGACGTTGAGATCGCTGACGAAGGGTGGGCAAAGAGGCGCGGCGGCAGCTTCGTCGATCATGTGCGTGGGGCTAGGGATTGCCCACTTGATCCGCGCCCCGTCCACCATCTTCTTCACATCGCGCAGGGTCTGGTTGACGGTATAGCCGTTCAGGGTCAGCCCCTCGGCGGCGACCAATATCTCGGCATCCGTCCAGCCGCGCGCGATCCAGTGCGCCACAAGGCGAAGCGTGTTGTTGTGCCAGCCTTTGCCGTCGCGGATTTCACGGAGCGCGCCGTCTACGGAAACCCCGTCCAGCGTCCCGATATTGAGCGTGGGCGCAGGAGATGGTGCGTTGGGGATGGCGGCGGGGAAGGATTTTTTGACTTGGCCTTCGGGATAGGACTTTTGGGAATTGGACAGCTCCAGCTCCGTCATCTCTGTTTGACGGTCAGGCTTGGCAGGCCAGGCGATGGAGCCAGCAAGACGCATGACGCGAGAGGGGTTAACCACAGCTGCGTCCCCGCCGAAGGTAGCCGCAAGGGCGGCGTTCTGGGCGCGGGCGTGGTCAAGGTCGCGCTCTGGCATGTCCTGCCTCCACCAGAGCTGGAGGCGTTTGTGCGGATGCCTGCCCGTCACCACGATGCAGGTGGGCGGGCATCCGTTGAATTTGTCCGCGATGCCTTCGGCGGCGGTGCCATCATCGATGTCTGTGTAATAAGCGGTGAGTGCCAGAATATCCGTATCGGCGGCGCGATGGCTACCGGAGGTGTCTTTTTTGCGGAGCGCAGCTCCGACATATATATTCTGCCCTTGGACAGCGTTCTTCTCGACGGCGCAAGCGACGGCCTCATCGATCTGATCCGTGCCGAAGAGCTGGGCGTGGCGTAGTCTTCGATCTGTTGTATCCGTCCAAGCGATCTCGATGAGACCATCGTGACAGCCGTCCAGAAACCCGCCGAACAGATGTTCGAGGTGTTCTTGCATCAATTCTGCGTTGGGTTTCATGGACGACTGCACGGTGACGCTCCTACTGGGGGTTAAAACTCGGACTCAGCGAGAGGGTTCGCTGGCGCGGGTTTCGGCGCGGGAGCCGAGGCAGGAGCGGTTAAGGCGGTTCGCGGGGCGCGCGTGCCGACCCAGACGTCTTTTTCATCGACGGCACGGGCATCGGGCAATTCAGCAGGACGCTCGACCCACTTCACGATCTGAAGTTTGGGACGGTAATTCGTGCCGTATTTGTCCTTCATCGCCTCGGAACCGACGCATTCGATGACCGCGATCTGCCCTGGCTGGGCTTGGTGCTGTTCATCGTATTGCTGGTAGACCTCTCGGATCGCGTTACCGACGTGGATGGAGGCCGAGGACAGCTCCGCCGCACCGCCGAAGAATTTCTGGCTGAAGACCGCCAGCACGAACCCGCGCTTGAAGTCCTCCCCAGGGTTAGGGGCGGAATTGTCCAGCGAAGGGTCAATCACACGCTCCGGCGCCTGTCCTTCGCGGAAACGAAGCCAGCCTGTGGCGATGTTCTTGAAGTCCGCGAGGAAGGTCGGGCGCGAGATTTCTACATCTCCGTCCGGCCCCTTAGCGAACCACTTGTCGGCCTTCGAGTTGTACTTGACGTAGGGCTTGATGGTTCCAGATGCTCCAATGTTCAATGGCATGATGATTTCTCCTTTTGATTGCCGTTGTTGATGGATAGTTGGTAGTTGGGTTAGAACCCGTAGGTCTCCCTGCCGTTCGACCGCGTTTGCGGATTCGACCAGTAGAAGCTCTCGTAGTTGGGGCAGACGAGACCTGCGAGTTCTTTGGGGTCGCGGGACAGGGACAGGAACCTGTTCATCCGCAGAGCGATTTGCCGCAGGGCAGAGAGATGCCGTGTCCTGTCTTCGGCGGAGAGGCCGTAGATGACGGAAGCCCTCCCGTCCTTCTTGCCCGCCGACGGCTTGACATAGGCGAACCGCATATCGTAGTTGCCGTGAGCATGGGCATAGACCGCGCCCTGGCGACCGTGCTGTTCGGAGATCGTGCTCGGCAGACGCTCGCTGGTTTTGAGGTCGACGATCATGCCGTGCTGATCGAACCGCCAGTCGATGAAGCCGATGACAGGCACAGGCACGTCTTCCAGCTTGATGGAGACCTTGTCCTGATAGCTCGTGGGAATCCCGTACTGCCGGAGTTCCTGAATGCCATTCTGGACGTAGCCCGTGATGTTCTTGCGTTCATCGTCGCGGTTCGGATCAGGGACCAGTGCCATTTCGCGGTCGAATTCGCGCTCGGCATGGCCGATGCAGGCTTCGACGGAGAGATACGGCTGGGTCAGCCCCATGTGAATCCCAACCTCGGCGGCCTTGCCGCGGGCCATGACTGCGCTCCCGCCGCTTTTGCGACCGAGAAGACGTTCCATGACCCAAAGGGCAGGTTCGGCGGCGTAGAGGTTGAGAGAGGATGCGGACAGATGCTCGATCCCGAAGTGACGGAAGCTGTTCATGTCACACCCCCTCCGTCGCTACGCCCTGATCGGACGTGCTATGGCGGATTTGGGCTTTTTCGTAGGCTTCGATCACGGAGAGGTCGTACACGACTTTGCCCCCCAGCTTGACGAAGGCGGGGCCTTCGCCCAGCCAGCGCCACCGTTCCAGGGTGCGGGGCGACACGCCCCATCTCCGCGACAGTTCGATTTGGTTTATGAAATTTCGTTCCATTTGCTTGCTCCTTGAGAGTTTTTGAACGGCCTCTTGAGCAAGCGAAGAACCGCTCAAGAATTGTCTTAAGCATCAAGGAGTTAGGCGTTTTTAGATATGCACGGGACGCATGGATGTTTGTAGTTATGCGGGCAAGAAAAAAGCGCGGAAAACCGCGCTTTTGATGTTGGATTTGTAGTTAAGAGGGGGATTAGCTTGTGACAGCCTCATCAATTGCAGGCGCCAGGTCGGCTGCGGACGCGAGTAATTTAGCGGACGCGGTGAGTTTGTATCCCTGCCCATGCACGTTCTCAATGAATCCATCGGTTAGCACCACGCCCATCTCTACGCCAACCTGTTCCGAAACCTTTTTATTTATACGCACAATGGCCTGACGCAAACTTTGCTCTTTGTTGGTGTTATCCTTTCCGAACACGCTGTCCGCTAAAGTGTCTGTGGTGACAGGAACGGGAGCCGCACGCTTTTTCTTCGCTTCCATGAATGGAGGAAGCAGAAGCTGAATGATCGAGTATTCCGTGCCGGAAAGACGGAGGCTTCCAGAAAAGACAATTTCTTTTGTCGTGTCATCAACGGCAAACTCAAAAGGCGCAGATGACAGACGATCCATGAGTGCTTTTGTTTCTTCCGTCGTGTCCTTGACGTGCGCCGTGATAGGAACGACTTTCGCGCCTGTCATAGACATAGAAAGTAGGGAGCGTGGAGGCAACTCATGACTTCTCGTTGCTAACTTTTCGCTATGTTCTTTGATGGCAGTATCGATGACAGAAATCACGTCTTTTGCATGGTTCTGCATCATGGCGTGGATTTTCTTTAGCGCATCGGTGTCATCGTAGTGAGGGGTGGCGTCGAACACTTGCGGAAACGCCGTAGCCATTTGGTTGATGGTAATGTCTGAAAACTCTTGTGCAAGCCTGACATAGTTGACAGCCATGACAACATTATCTTGCTCCCCACGGTCACCGAGCAGAAGATCGCAATCATATTGATCTTGGGGGTCGTGTGCGCCGAGACCAGCAGCGAGGATGCCGAAGCGTCGGTCGATGCACTGTGAGCAGACGCCGCAGTGTGTTTTTCCTTTTGCCCGCACTCGTTGCTTCGTACAGCTATTGGTTTTTCCGATCAGATCGGCGTAGCCATTTTTCTCCAGCAGCGCTGTCACTTCTTTCTTTGTCATCCATTGGAACGGATGCTCGATGGTGATTGTCTTGTTGAGGAGAGTTGAAAAAATCTTCTCAAAACCGCGAATGGTCTGCGGATGCGTGGTTCTGGTGGAGCGCGCGCCAAGAATGTCCTGCCCCAGAGGCAGGTTGAGGCTGACAACCCCGTTCTCATAGAAAGTGATCTTGTCTTTATTGTGGAGCTGGGCGACTACGACAGCCAAGGACGCGAAGATGAATGAGCGAGTGCGTTGGGTGAATTCCTCTATCTCATCGGAATTGATGTTACGGATTTTGACGGGAGCGTAGAAGAACTGCTTGGAAAGTCCGCGTGTGCGAAGCTCCCCAGCCAGCTCTTTCTGGACGCTGATGACTTTATTGGAAGAATAATGTCCTACCAGGAAGAGTTTCTTTTTATTGGCGACAAGATCGTTCACGGCGCCCGCGAAGGAGTCAAGGCCGCCAGAGAAAAGGCAAATCTCATCCGGTGCAAAACCGTTGGGGTTTTCGCTCGGCCATAAATCCAGATAGCTGCTTACTGTGTTCAGATTTTTGTTTTCACCTTTGACAAACTCGAATTGATAAGTGTGATCTGAGAGAAAACGAAGGCCAGATGAAAGGGCTTCTTTCACGTCAGTTCTGTTCCAGGTGTCCGGCTCTCGGACGGGAATAACAAATTTGAGACCTTTGTGCCAAGCCTGGCCCATGTTCGTCAGAAGCAGTGACCCGCGGTGTGTGCGTTGATCGGCGCAATAAACATATGCCGCGACTTCCAGCAGATCGAGAAGGACGGGCGGGACGTTGGACATGAGTGTGTTTTCAATGTCGTGAATCTTCAGCTCAATATTGGCATTCGTGCCATGTATGTCCAAAGGCAAGACATTGTCCGCGTCTTTCGGCGTGCGCTTCACGCCGCCGCAAATGATCTCACGCATCTTTTCCTCGCTGTCTTTGCTCATTTGCCATCTTCCCCATAGAAACATACACGAATGATCTTGCGTCCTTCTCGTTCATTTTCGGCCTTGATCCATCTTTTGCAAGAGACGAATATTGCTTACCAAGGAAGTCGCGGGCGAACGGGCGCATGATCATGGAGGCTTCCGTGCAATGCTTTTTCAGGCCAGCATCAAATGTGTTGAGATCGGCGATGCTGTGGAAAGGCCCTGTAGGGGAGACGTGCTTGGGCATCTCGCGGTCAAGATGGTACTTCAGAACACCGTGGGTAAGGTTGGCGTGAAAGCGCTGGCTCAATTCGCCGAAGCGCGTGGTGTCGGCAAAAGAAGAGATGCCGCTCTGCATATCTGCGGGAGTCGATCCCCACAGCATGGTGGATGGTTCCGCCGTCATCTCGATCAGCGTGGAAATGCCAGCGTGTTTGGCGAGGGTTCCCAAGTCCGTGCGGAATCCGTTCTTTATGGCGGCGGCATCGATGGCGGTTGCCATACCCTGCGCCACGTCATGGATCGTCGGATTTTTTGGCACGTCGATACCGATATTTTTCAGCGCCGCCTGAAAATCTTTGTCTTTTGCGGCTTGCGGGATGTTTACCAGCATCTGGTAGACAGCAACGAGCGTTTTATCTTTGGCGGCTTTTTCCAGGTCGCCAATGGCTGCGTTTGCCACAGCTTCAGCCAAGGCTTGCGCGGAAAGGCCGTCACCGCCCAGCAGGGCAATGACCTCCTTCCATTTCCGCGATGCGGGCAATCTGCCCAGCCTACTGTGACCCATGTTTTCCCATTCCGGTGTAGAATCAAACACCGTGATTATAGACTCGCCTAGCTTATGGTTAGGGGCGATTATAACATGAGAACATTTAGTGAACGCAAGAGAAAAGCGGCGCATGGGCGCGAAGGCGTGGGAAACGGCATAACGGCGTATGAAGATGCCCCATATTTAGGGCAAACAAATGAATTGACCGGCGGCGGCGCCAGGGGCGAAAGTGGCAGGACGGAGGAAATGATGCGGCAAGATTATTTACAGTGGCTCATAGAGCAACAATACGCGGAAGCGACGCAGAAGATGCAAATCGACAGGGTTGAAAAGGTCGAAGAATATTACGGGAGCCTGGACGAGCATTTTGCAAAAGGCACTTATGATACCGTTATTGCTGCGCTCCAATATTCCACGGCGGATGAGCGGCAAAATAAACCGAACCCGTCAAAGATTCCATTGGGTGCGAATGCGAACATTCGTAATAATCTTCAGTCGTATAAAAATGCTGTTGTCCGCTATAGAAAATTTTTGAATGGCGATCATTCTCTGAACGGTAGCTCCGTACAGGAAAGAAGCAAGGACGTTGATGCGCCCTCCGTGTCAGAGGAAAGTACAAAACAGCGCCTGCATCTGGAACGTGATATGCAAGAAGCTCTACGGCTCAATATTCAGAGCCTTGAACCATCCCTGAAGATTATTGATGACGGAGCCGAGCGTTCTGTGGAGTCTGGATTTATCGACATCACCTGCGACGATGGAGAGTCCATCGTCGTTGTCGAACTGAAGGCGGGAAAGGCTGACAGTCGCGCTGTTGCACAAGTTCTTGGCTATATGGGCGATATGCAGGGCGAAGAAGAAAGGCCTGTTCGTGGCATCCTTGTCGCGCATGATTTCGATCAGCGCACGAAGTCTGCGGCGCGCGTTGTTCCGACGCTCAAACTTAAGAAATACTCCATCGAGTTCAAATTTAGCGACGCTGATTAAGCCGTCCGCAGCGCCGCCGCGATTTCTTGGGCAACGCGTCCCGCGGCTTCGCGCACGGGGTCAGCCATAAGGTGGGCATAGCGCGCGGTGGTTTGTGCTTGCGTGTGGCCGAGGAGTTTCCCCACCATCGCCAGCGTCATGCCTTGACTGATGGCGTAAGAGGCGAAGCTGTGGCGTAAATCGTGAATACGCATATCGAGTAGCTCGGCAGCATCGCGGTATTTGCGCCAAGGCTTTTGCAAATCTCGGATAAAGTCGTTGTCGCGTCCGCCCCAGAAGACGTAGGGGTTGTCGCGCGGGCGCTGGGGGAGGTTTTCAATTTCTCGGAGCGTCGTCAGAACGTGTTGCCCGACATAGACGACGCGGGCGCCTGTTTTGGTGTCTGGCAATCTCAGGCATGAATTCTCCCAATCAATATATTCCCATTTCAGGGTTTGCATCTCTCCGCATCGGCATCCCGTGTAGAGGAGGATTTCGATGCAATACGCGCCGATAGGATTCTCCGCCGTATTGTTCTTCGCCGCCGTCAGGACTTCTCCGAGACGCTTGGATTCTTCTTTTGAAAGATACCGCTCGCGTTTATTTTCTTCATACTTGCGGATGTGACGGCGCGGGTTTGTGCCGTCAGGGCGCATTCCCCACATTTCGGCAAGGTTGAACATTTTGGAGATGATCTGTAGACAGCGGTTCGAGGTGAACGGTACATGGCTGAGGCTGGCGTGGAACTTGGCGATGTCTTTGCGCGTCACGTCTGCCACCTTGAAGTCCCCCAGCGCTGGCAAGATTGTGCGGCGCAAGTAGAATCTGTAGCCCTCGGCGGTCAGGGCCTTGCAATGGATGTCGGCGTGTTCCTTGAGATAACGATCCGCAAGGTCGCGCACGGTGGGTTCAGAAGCGCGGGCAACGCTCTCTGCTACGGGGTCGGCGCCATCGTTGATTTGTGCCAGCACTGCGATGGCTTTCTCGCGCGCGGCTTCGGCGGTCAAGATACCGTGCATCCCCAGAGGGCATCGCTTCGTCTTCTTGTGCTTCATGTATTGGAGATAATAGTGCCGCTTGCCGTTGGGGGCGATGCGGACGCAAAAGCCAGGCAGGCTATCATCAAAAAGGAAGAAGGGCTTTTCGCGGACAGGGGTGCGTTCAACAAGGTTTTTGGTGAGTTTTGCCATAGAGCAACTCCTTTCCCTTTCAGTAATGCGTCAAAATGTAATAAAAGCAAGTTATTTCAACGTGTTATAGTATTTCAAGGAAAACAAAATAAGGCTGTAGAAAGTAGGCGAACTTCGCCAATTCTGTGTACTGCCTGTGTACTGTTTGTGCAGTAAATGGGCAGATAAAACGAAACAAGGCAGGCGAGTCGGTGCGAAGCCGAGTCTCGTAAGAGCAATCGCATAACACTGGGAAAGCCTTGAATTTATATCGGAAAAACAAAAACTTGACGGGCGGTAGCGAAGTGGCTATAAGAAGGCACACCATTGACGCGGGGTGGAGCAGCCCGGTAGCTCGTCAGGCTCATAACCTGAAGGCCGCAGGTTCAAATCCTGCCCCCGCAACCAGTCTTCCGAACATCAAGCCCTTGTAAAACAAGGGCTTTTTCTTTGGAGAAATGCCAAGCTTTTCCCAGAAGAATCGCCGTGATACACTAAAAATAGCTAGCAC
>ERZ761609.2807-NODE-2807-length-12288-cov-6.737023_pt1 | contig 12288 bp, 11 predicted proteins | sample MGYA00511163_ERZ761609 | MGnify/ENA primary metagenome ERZ761609 (study PRJEB28899, sample SAMN02445070) | bioreactor sludge metagenome | biome: EBPR sludge | place: Australia: Brisbane, Thorneside Wastewater Treatment Plant | collected 2011-12-16 ... | reverse complement strand
CCCTTGCTGACGCCGCAGGGCTTGGGCCTTGGCGCGCTGGCGCTGGTGGCGATCTGGTCCTGGATGTCGTTTTACACGGTGCGTCCCGAAGAACGCTCGGTCGAGCTGTTCCTGGGCGAGTTTTCCGATATTGGCCAGCCCGGCCTCAACTTTGCGCCCTGGCCGGTCGTGAAGGCGGAGCTGGTGCAGGTGACTGGCCAACGCACCACCGATATTGGCAGCGCCAATGATGGGGATAGCGGGCTGATGTTGACCCGCGACCAGAATATCGTGGATGTGGCTTTTCAGGTGGTCTGGAACGTGAAAGACCCCGAAGCCTACCTGTTCAACCTTGCCGATCCGGGCGATACGGTGCGCGCGGTTTCGGCCTCGGCCATGCGCGACATCATCGCGCGGTCAGAGCTGACCCCGGTGCTGAACACCGGCCGCGCCAGCATTGCCAATGATCTGCAAGCCAATGTGCAGGAAACGCTGGATGCCTATAATTCGGGGATTCAGGTTCTGCGGGTGAACTTTGACCGTGCGGACCCGCCGCGCGAAGTGTCGGATGCCTTCCGCGAAGTGCAAGCCGCGCAGCAAGAGCGTGATCGTTTGCAGAAAGAGGCCGATGCCTATGCCAACCGCGTGACCGCAGGGGCGCGGGGTGAGGCGGCGCGTCTGCTGGAGGATGCCGAGGCTTATCGTGCCCGCGTGGTGAATGACGCGCAGGGTGAGGCCAGCCGCTTCCTGGCGGTTTACGGTGAATATGTGAAGGCCCCCGAAGTGACGCGCCAGCGCATGTATCTGGAAACCATGGAAAATGTTCTGGGTCGCATGAACAAGGTCATTCTGGATGGTGTCTCGGGCGAGCAGGGCGGGGTGGTGCCCTATCTGCCGCTGAACGAATTGGCACGCCCGGTCCAGCCGCAGCAGGGAGGGAACTGAGATGGCCCGCATCCAATATATTCTGCCCGCTCTGTTTGCCTTGGGCGCTGTCGGCCTGTCGTCGATCTTCATCGTGGATGAGCGCGAGCAGGTTCTGGTGATGCAGTTCGGCCAGGTGAAGCAGGAGATCACGGAGCCGGGGCTTGGTTTCAAGCTGCCGCTGATTCAGGATGTGGTGCGCTATGAGGACCGCATTCTGGGCCTGCAATCGCAATCTCTGGAAGTCACGCTGCGCGACAATCGCCGCCTGATCATGGATGCTTTCGCACGTTGGCGGATCACCAATGCGGTGGATTTCCGCGAGGCCGTGGGCCCTGGCGGGGTGGAAGCCGCGCAATCGCGGCTGGACCCGATCATCAGCGCGGCCATGCGGCAGGTGCTGGGTTCGGTGAACTCCAATGCGGTGCTGTCGGAGGATCGCACCGGGCTGATGAATGCAATCCGCGACATCGCGCGGCAGCAGTCGGCCAGCCTTGGCATCGAGGTGATCGACGTGCGTCTGACCCGCACCGACCTGCCGGAGCAGAACCTTGCCGCGACCTATGCCAGGATGCGGGCCGAGCGGGAGCGCGAGGCCGCCGACGAGATCGCACGCGGTAACGAGGCCGCCAGCCGACTGAAGGCAGCGGCCGACCGCGAGGTGGTGGTGACCACTTCGGACGCCCGCCGTCAGGCCGAGGTGATCCGCGGTGAATCCGACGCGGCGCGCAACGCCATCTATGCCGAGGCTTTTGGCAAAGACCCGGAATTCTTCGCTTTCACCCGCTCGCTCACCGCCTATGAACGGGCGCTGCGCGAGGGCAACAGCTCCATCGTGTTGTCACCCGACAGCGAGTTCTTCGATTATCTCAACGCGCCGGGCGGCAAGCCTGCGAATTGAGGCCAGGGTCGGAACGAAATGTCTGCGGCGCGGGGGCAACCTCGCGCCGCTTTTCTGTGCGGGGCTGTTTCCGATCTTGATCAAATCCGCCGCCCGGCCCTATGGTGCCGCGACAGCGGGAGGCGGGCATGGAAGACAGTGGGCAACAGGCGGCAGAGACGCGGAAAGTGCCGACCCATGAGGTCACCTATCTGCGGCTGCGCGATATGGTGCTGTTTGGTGTGCTGGCGCCGGGGCAGCCCGTGACGATTCAAGGGCTTATCCGCGATCTGGAGGCGGGGATGACGCCGGTCCGCGAGGCGATCCGGCGTCTGACTGCCGAAGGGGCGCTGGTCTTGCACGACAATCGCCGGGTCAGCGTGCCGCGCATGACGCCCGCGCTGCTGGATCAACTGGTGCATGTGCGCGAGGCGGTGGAGCCGAAGCTGGCGGAACTGGCCAGCCCGCATGTGACGCCTGCGTTGATTGCCAGGCTGGAGGAGATTGACGAAGGGATCGAACCCGCGATCCGCGCCGCCGATGTCACCACCTATCTGCGCCTGAACCACGCCTTCCATTTTGCGCTCTATGAGGCGGCAGGGGCCACAGTGCTGGAGGACATCGCGCGCTCGGTCTGGCTGCGCTTCGGGCCGTCGCTGCGGGTGATCCTGTCGCGCTATATCGCGCTTGGTCTGCCCGACCGGCATGCCGAGGCCCTGGCCGCGATGAAGGCGGGCGATGCGCAGGCTTTGACCCTGGCGATCCGCGAGGACATTGCGCAAGGCGTGGATCAGGTGCGGGCGGCGCTGGCGGATGAGGCGCTCTGACGCTTGGGACGGCGGCGCGGGCTGGGGCTGCGGACGCCTCCGGCGGGGGGATATTTGGGCCAAGGTGAAAGCTGCCGTCATAATTTGATCAAATCTTGCGCGTCGGACGCGAACCCCGTAAGCTGAGGGCAAGGCGTGCGAATCCGATCCCGGATTCCCGTGCAGTTACGGCGAGGCCCAGATGAACAAGATCACCAACCACCTGCCCACGGCAGAGCTTCAGGCGCTGGATGCGGCGCATCACATGCATCCCTTCACCTCGGATGCGCAACTGGCCAAGCGCGGCGTGCGGATCATGACCGGTGCCGAGGGGGTCTGGCTGAAGGATAGCGAGGGCAACCGCATCATTGACGGCATGGCGGGGCTGTGGTGCGTGAATATCGGCTATGGCCGCAATGAGCTGGCCGAGGCCGCCGCGCGGCAGATGCGTGAACTGAGCTATTACAACACCTTCTTCATGACGACCCATGTGCCAGCCATCGCACTGGCGGCCAGGCTGGCAGAACTTGCGCCGGGCGATCTGAACCATGTGTTCTTCGCCTCCAGCGGCTCGGAGGCCAATGACACCAATATCCGCATGGTGCGCCGCTATTGGGACATCAAGGGCCAGCCCGAGCGCCGCGTGATCATCGCACGCAAGAATGGCTATCACGGCTCCACCATGGGCGGCGGCAGCCTGGGCGGCATGCCCTATATCCATGCGGCGGGTGGCAAGATCGACGGGATCGAGCATATCGGCCAGCCGCATTGGTGGGCCGAGGGCGGTGAGATGACGCCCGAGGAGTTTGGCCTCGTTCGTGCGCGCGAGCTGGAGGAGAAGATCCTTGAACTGGGGGCCGACAAGGTGGCGGCCTTTATCGGGGAGCCGATCCAGGGGGCAGGGGGGGTGATCGTGCCGCCCTCGACCTATTGGCCGGAAATTCAGCGCATTTGTGACAAATACGGCATTCTGCTGATCGTGGATGAGGTCATCACCGGCTTTGGCCGCACCGGCAACTGGTTCGCCAGCGAGACCTTCGGCATCAAGCCGCATATCATCACCATCGCCAAGGGCCTTTCCTCGGGCTATCAGCCCATCGGCGGGTCGATCGTCTGTGACGAGGTGGCGCATGTGATCGGCAGCGCCGAGGATGATTTCAACCACGGCTATACCTATTCCGGCCACCCGGTGGCCTCGGCCGTGGCGCTGGAGAACTTGCGCATTCTGGAGGAGGACGGGATCATCGACCACGTCCGCAACGTGGCGCATCCCTACCTGGCCGAGAAATGGCACGCGCTTGGCGAGCATCCGATGGTGGGGCAAACCTCGCTGGTGGGCCTGATGGGCAGCTTGCAGCTGACGCCAAACAAGGAAAAGCGGTCGAAATTCGCCGCCAAGCCCGGCACCATCGGCTACATGACGCGCGAGCGTTGTTTCAAGAACAACCTGATCATGCGTCATGTCTATGAGCGCATGATCATCTCGCCGCCGCTGGTCATCACGCCCGAAGAAATCGACGTGCTGATCGCCCGCGCCACGCTGTCTCTGGACGAGGCCTATAAGCAGGCACGCGACGAGGGCTATTGGAAAGAGGCGTGATTCGCGCCTTTCCCTAGCGGAAACGAACCCGAGGCGGGCGCATTTCGGTGCGCCCGTTTTCGTTTTGCGCGAAAATCCTTCTTCTGCGCTGTCGAACGTGAAGAAAATGTAACGACAGGATGACAGACTCGTTGCGCGGTGAAAAATTCCGCGCTTAGATCAGCCTGTCACAGAAGCGATACGCGCCTGATGCAGAACTGTCATGCGCCAAGAATAAGACGCGGGTATCCGCAAATCTGCCACCAACGGGGCGCTTCGCGTCCAAGGGAGAGAAAAGATGATGAAAAAAACCACCATGGCCGTGACCATGGCTGCGCTGCTGGCCTCGACCGGTATGGTTTCGGCGCAGTCGCTGGCCGAGATCGAGGCTGCGGCCAAAGCCGAAGGCATGCTGACCACCATCGCTCTGCCGCATAGCTGGTGCAACTACGGCGGTGTGATCGCGGGCTTCAAGGCGAAATACCCCGAAATCACCGTGAACGAACTGAACCCCGATGCGGGTTCGGCTGATGAAGTGGAGGCCGTGAAGGCCAACAAGGACAACAAGGGCCCGCAGGCACCCGATGTGGTCGATGTCGGTCTGGCCTTTGGCCCGAGCATGAAGGCCGAAGGTCTGCTGCAACCCTACAAAGTGTCGACCTGGGACGAGATCCCCGACAGCGTGAAGGATGCCGAGGGCTATTGGTATGGCGACTATTACGGCGTCATGGCTTTCCTGGTGAACAAGGATCTGGTGTCGAATGCGCCGGCGGATTGGGCTGACCTTCTGAAGCCGGAATATGCCGGTCAGGTGGCGCTGGCAGGGGATCCGCGCGCCTCGAACCAGGCCATTCTGGCGGTGCAGGCCGCAGGCCTGGCCAAAGGGGCCAAGGCGGGTGAGGAAGCGGGCAAGGCGGGTCTCGATTTCTTCGCCGAGCTGAACAATGCTGGTAACTTCGTGCCGGTCATCGCCAAGGCTGGCACTGTGGCACAGGGTGCCACCCCGATTGCGATCGCATGGGATTACAACGTGCTGTCCTGGGCGGACGAGCTGGCTGGCAACCCGCCGGTCGAGGTTGTCGTGCCGAAATCGGGCGTGCTCGCCGGGGTCTATGTGCAGGGCATCAGCGCCTACGCGCCGCATCCGAATGCTGCGAAGCTGTGGATGGAATACCTGTATTCGGATGAAGGCCAGAACCTCTGGCTGAAGGGCTACTGCCACCCGGCGCGCTTCAACGCGATGGCCAAGGCAGGCAAGCTGGATGCCGAAGCCATGGCCAAGCTGCCGCCGGCCGAAGCCTATGAGGCCGCCTACTTCCCGACGCTGGAAGAAGTGGACGCCAACAAGGCCGCCGTCACCGGCGGTTGGGACAGCGTTGTGGGCGCCAACGTCCAGTAACGTGGCCTGATCTGCTCGCCCCGGCCTGCCATGCGTGCGGGCCGGGGTTTCCCATCATAAGAAGACCTGTGCCAGATCAACTGGCGCGCAGGCGCAACGGGGGGACGCCCATAGCATGACATCCGTGCCGATCATCCGGCGCCTTCCGCTGACATGGCTGGGGCTTGTGCCCTTTGCCGCCTTTGTCACGCTGTTCCTGATCCTGCCGACGATGCATATCGTGATCGGCGCGTTTCAGGATCGGTCGGGTGCCTTCACCTTGCAAAACCTGCGCGACCTGAACACGGGCACCATCCCGTCAAGTTATTGGATTTCGGTCAAGATTTCCGTGGCTTCGGCGGCCCTTGGCTGTCTGATCGGCTTTGCCATGGCGGCGGCTGTGGTCTTTGGCGCGGTGCCGCGCTGGATCAAGGCCCCGCTGATGACCTTTTCCGGCGTCGCCTCCAACTTTGCGGGCGTGCCGCTGGCCTTTGCGTTTCTGGCAACCTTCGGGCCGGTGGGCTTGGTCACTGTCTTCCTGCGCAGCAATTTCGGCATCGTGCTGAGCCGTGATCTGGGCTTCAATATCCTGTCCTTCTGGGGGCTGACCGTCACCTATCTGTTCTTCCAGATTCCGCTGATGATCCTGATCATCACCCCGGCGCTGGAGGGGTTGAAGCGCGAATGGCGCGAGGCGGCAGAGGTGCTGGGGGCGACCGCCGGGCAATACTGGCGCATGATCGCGCTGCCGATCCTGTTCCCGTCGCTTCTGGGCACTTTCGCGCTGCTGTTCGCCAATGCCTTTGGCGCGGTGGCTACGGCGATTGCGCTGACCGGATCGGCGCTCAACATTGTGCCGATCCAGCTTTATGCGCAGATCCGCGGCGATGTGCTGGGCAACCCGAACCTCGGCTATGCCATGGCCTTTGGCATGATCGTGGTCACGGCGGTCGCGAATGTCCTGTATATCTGGCTGCGCATCCGTGCAGAACGGTGGCTGAAATGAGCATCTGGGCGCGTATCGCGGGCTGGGCGGCGCTGATCTTCGGCCTGCTTTATTTCTTCATTCCGCTGGCCGGTCTGACCGAGTTTTCGCTGAAAGCGCGGCGGGGCGTCTATAGTTTTGACGCCTATGCCAAGGTGATCGGTGACCCGGAGTTTCAGGCCACCTTCACCTATTCCATCATGATGGCGCTGGTAACCATCGTGGTCGGCGTGCTGATCGTGGTGCCGACGGCCTTCTGGGTGCGGCTGAAAATGCCTTGGGCAAGGCCCTATGTCGAGTTCATCACGTTGTTGCCGCTGGTCATCCCGGCCATCGTGATCGTGTTCGGCTACATCCGGCTGTATAACACGTCCAGTTGGCTGCCGCTCACCGGCACGCTGTTTGGCACCAACCTGCTGCTTGCCATGGGCTATACCGTGCTGGCGCTGCCCTATATGTATCGCGCCGTCGATACGGGGCTGCGCACCATCGACGTAGGCACCCTGACCGAGGCGGCGCAAAGCCTTGGTGCCGGTTGGGCGACCATTCTGGGGCGGGTGATCCTGCCCAATGTGGTGCCTGCCGTGCTGTCGGGGGCCTTCCTCACCTTCGCCATCGTGATCGGTGAATTCACTCTCGCGGCCCTCTTGGACCGCCCGGCCTTCGGGCCGTACCTGCAACGGATCGGGGCCAACAAACCCTATGAACCCTTCGCGCTGTCGGTGATCGCCTTTGGTATCACCTGGGCCTGTATGGGCCTCATTCAGCTTGTCACCCGTTTCTCCAAACATACGAAGGCCGCGCGATGAGCTTTCTCGACATCTCCCATCTGGAAAAAAGCTTCGGCGCGAACCGCGTGGTGAAGGATTTCTCGCTTGCGGTCGAAAAGGGCGAGTTCATCTCGCTGCTTGGCCCTTCGGGCTGTGGCAAGACCACGGTGCTGCGCATGGTGGCAGGGTTCGAGGAACCCTCCTCCGGGGCCATCACCATTGGCGGCTCCAATGTGGTGGGCAAGCGCCCGAACCAGCGCAATATCGGCATGGTGTTTCAGGCCTATGCGCTGTTTCCCAACCTGACGGTGGCGGGGAATGTGGGCTTTGGTTTGAAGATCAAGGGCACGCCCAAGGCCGAGATCGACCGGCGTGTGGCCGAGATGCTGGCGCTGATCGGACTTCCCGATAAGGGTAACTTCTATCCGTTCCAGCTTTCGGGCGGGCAACAGCAGCGCGTGGCGCTGGCGCGGGCCTTGGCCCCCAAGCCGCAGGTTCTGCTGCTGGACGAACCGCTGAGCGCGCTGGATGCCAAGGTGCGGGTGAGCCTGCGCAATGAAATCCGCGCCATTCAGCGCGAATTGGGCATCACGACGATTTTCGTGACCCATGATCAGGAGGAGGCGCTGTCGATCTCGGATCGCATCGTGGTGATGAATGGTGGCATTGCCGATCAGGTTGGCACGCCGTTCGAGATCTACAACCGCCCGACCACCCGCTTTGTGGCGAATTTCGTGGGGCAGTTGAACGTGTTCCGCGCCGATGATGCGGGCCGGATCGGCGGTGTTGCGGTGGGCAACGGCGATTTCGCCGCCCGCCCCGAGGCGCTGAGCTTGGGCCGCGCGCCCGGCGATGACATCGTGCTGCCCGCAACAGTGGCGGAGGTGCATTTCCTCGGCTCGGTGATCCGGGTGACGGCGGATGTGGCGGGCACCAAGGTGGCGCTTGACACGTTCAACCGTCCCGACACCCCGCCCCCTGCCGTGGGGCAGGCGGTGGAGGTCAGCCTTGCCGCCCATGATCTGATCCGGCTGGGGGCGTGAAGACAGGGGGCGCTCGCGCCCCCTCTGGCCTGCGGCCATTCACCCCCCCGGTGACCGTGCCACCTTGTGCATCCTCTCGTGTCTTGCGATGGTGCCCGCGCATTCAGGAGGCACCCATGCGTTTGGCCACTATGACCCTGCCCGGACGGGGCGAGACCGACCGGCTTCTGGCATCTGTGGCCGCGCGTTTGCAGGGGCAGGGCGTGGCGCTGGCGGGAGCGGTGCAATTCAATGTCGATTGTGGCGATGAGTGCGAGATGGAGGTGCAGGTGCTGCCCGATGGGCCAGTGATCGGTATCAGCCAGTCGCTTGGGCCTGGGTCGCAGGGCTGCCGTCTGGATGCGGGCGCGCTGGAGACGGCGGTGGCCGAGGTGGCGGCGCGCATGGCGGGGGCGCGCTTGCTGATCGTGAACAAGTTTGGCAAGCATGAGGCCGAAGGGCGCGGGTTTCGTGCGCTGATAGCCGAGGCTCTGGCGGCAGGCGTGCCGGTGCTTCTGGGGGTAAATGCGATGAATATGCAGGCCTTTCAAGAGTTCGCTGGCGACTTGGCAGAGCCGGTCTTGCCCGACACGCTGGATGCTTGGTTGGCCGAGGTGCTGGCATGAGCGCGACGGTTGCAATCCTCACCGTCTCGGACCGCGCGGCTGCGGGCATCTATGAGGACAAGGGCGGCCCGGCCATCGAGGCTTGGTTGCGGGGCGCTATTACCTCGCCTTTGGTGATCCACCGTCAGATCGTGCCGGATGGGCGCGAGAGCGTGGCGGCGGCGTTCCGGCATTGGGCCGATGAGGGGGGCGCTGATCTGATCCTTGCCACCGGCGGCACTGGCCCCAGCCCGCGCGACCAGACGCCCGAGGCGATGGAGGATGTGGTGACCCGCCACTTCCCCGGCTTTGGCGAGTTGATGCGGGCGGTCAGCTTGCGCGAGGTGCCGACGGCGATCCTGTCGCGGCAGGGGGCTGGCACGCGCGGCAAGACGCTGATCATCACCTTGCCAGGCAAGCCCTCGGCCATCGCCACCTGTCTGGATGCAGTGTTTCCGGCGGTGCCCTATTGCCTTGACCTGATGGGGGCGGGGCGGATCGAGACGGACCCTGCGGTTTGCAAGGCCTTCCGGCCCAAGGCTTAGGCGGCGCGCAGGGCCTCTGCGATCAGCCTTGCGGCCTCGGCATGTTCGCCGATGGCGGGCAAGAGGGTGCCCTGAAATCCGGCAGTTTCAAGGGCTTCCGGCACATCTTGCGCCACATGGCCCGCGCGGGTGGCAAAGAGCGGCAGGCAGAAGGCCGGGCCTTCCACGCGCGCGACATCCTGCAAGAAAGGCGCTTCCTCGACATAGCCAGCCAGCACAGTGCGCCCGGTCTGCGCGCGCAGATCATCCGCGAGGGCCTCGGTCTGGGTGGCGGAGGCGCGCGAGACCTGGCTGCCATGGGCCGCGAGCAGCACCGTGCCGGGCTGCGCCGTGACCACCTGTGCCAGAAGCGCGGGCAAGGCGGGGTGGTGGCCGAAGGCGGGCAGTTGGCGCGGGGTCAGCATGCCTGCGGCCTCCAGCCGCTTGGGCAATTGGCGGCGGGTGAAGAACCCCTCGGCCATGAAGAACGGATAGATCAGCGCCTGCGGTTGCCGCGCCACGGCGGCCTCCAGCGCGCCGGGCAGGGCCAGCGTGGTGCCCGTGATGCGCCAACCCGGCAGCCACATGCGCACGCGGGCGGCAAGCGCCTGCATCCACCGCTCTTGCGGCAGCGGATCGGCGGGCGAGCCATGGGCGATGATCAAGGCGTCAGACATGCGGCGAAGATAGAGGGCAGCGGCGGAATGTCCAGTTGCGCCGCCGCTTTGCCCCGCGCAGGATGCGCTTATGGCTTGGATCGAGTTTTCCGTGGCGCTGGTCGCCTTTTATCTGGCGCATTTGTTGCCTGCGCGGCTGCCGGCTTTGCGGGCGCGGCGCGGCTTTCATGCGGCTTACGGGCTGGTGTCGCTGGCGCTACTGGTCTGGGTGATTGTCGCCGCCGGGCGCGCGCCTTTCATGCCGCTATGGGATCAGGCGGGCTGGATGCGATGGCTGGTCAATCTGGCGATGCCGCTGGCCATTCTGTTGATCTGCCTTGCGATTGGCGCTGTGAACCCGCTGAGCTTTGGCGGCCGCAGCCAAGGGTTTGATCCGGCGCGGCCGGGGCTGGCCGGGGTGGTGCGGCACCCGCTGCTTTGGGCCTTGCTGATCTGGGCGGGCGCGCATGCGCTGGTGAATGGTGATATGGCGCATGTGATTTTGTTTGGCGGTTTCGCGCTCTATGCCGTGATTGGCATGTGGGCGATTGACGCTCGCAAGGCGCGGGATTGGGGGCGGGGCATGTGGGTGACGCGCGCCTCGGGCACCTCCAATCTGCCGTTTCGCGGCAATTGGCGCGGCTATCGCCCGCCCGTGATACGGCTGGTGCTGGCGCTGCTGGTCTGGGCGGTGCTGTGGCATCTGCATGGGCCGGTGATCGGGGTCAGCCCGCAACCCTGAGCGCGGCACAACCCAAGGGGGTTGCGGTCCCGCCCAAAGTTTTGGCGCTTTGCCTTTGGCGAAGGCGGCTTGGCTTTGGCTTAGTGCGGGCCTAATTCGGGCTTCCGCAGGCGATAATTTACCCGAACCCCCTTCCGGTTTCTGCTGGGTGCAACCCCACAGAAAACCGGAGGCAGCTGGCCTTGCGCGACCCCCGCTATGACATCTTGTTCCAGCCGATGCAGATCGGCCCGCTGACGGCGAAGAACCGCTTTTATCAGGTGCCGCATTGCAATGGCGGTGGCTATCGTGACCCGTCCGCCGCCGCCGCGATGCGGGGCATCAAGGCTGAGGGCGGCTGGGGCGTGATCTTCACCGAACAGACCGAGATGCACCAGACCTCGGAAATCACGCCCTTCATCGAGCTGCGCCTTTGGGAGGACAAGGACATTCCGGCCCTGCGCAAGATGTCGGAGGCGATGAAGACCCATGGTGCGCTGGCGGGCATCCAACTGGCCTATTCCGGCATCAATGGCCCGAATTTCTACACCAAGGAAGTGCCGCTGGCGCCGACAGCCTTGCCGATCCGCACCTTCACCAATGACCCGGTGCAGGCCCGCGCGATGGACAAGGCCGACATTCGCAACCTGCGGCGCTGGTTCGTGAATGCGGCGAAGCGGTCGAAACTGGCGGGGTTTGACCTGATCTGCCTTTACGGCGCGCATGGCTTTGGCATCTTTCAGCATTTCCTCAGCCGCGCCACCAATCAGCGCAGCGATGAATATGGCGGCAGCCTGGAGAACCGCGCGCGCTTTGCCCGCGAGGTGGTGGCCGACATGCGCGATGCCGTGGGTGACACGATGGCAATCACTCTGCGCGTCAGCTTGGATGAGAATATCGGTGATCTGGGCTTCTCCAATGCTGAGGTCCGCGATTTCATCGAGATGAACGCGACGCTGCCCGATCTTTGGGATCTGGCGCAGGGTTCGTGGGACGAATGCTCGGGCCCCTCGCGTTTCAAGGAGGAGGGCGCGCAGGAGGCTCTGGTGCAGGGCATCCGCGATCTCTCGCCGCGCCCGGTGGTGGGGGTGGGGCGCTTCACCTCGCCCGATGTGATGGCGCGGATGATCAAATCCGGCAGGCTGGATTTCATCGGCTGCGCGCGGCCCTCGATTGCCGACCCGTTTCTGCCCAAGAAGGTGGAGGAGGGCCGGATCGAGGATATCCGCGAATGTATCGGCTGCAATATCTGCGTGACCGGCGACATGACGATGAGCATCAGCCGCTGCACCCAGAACCCGACCTTCATGGAGGAATGGCGCAAGGGCTGGCACCCGGAGAAGATCGCGGCGCGGGGCGAGAGCGAGAACGTGCTGGTCATCGGCTCTGGCCCGGCGGGGCTGGAGGCGGCGCGCGCCTTGGCTCTGCGCGGCTATGACGTGGCGCTGGCCGAGGCGGG
>ERZ761609.2806-NODE-2806-length-12302-cov-5.824610_pt1 | contig 12302 bp, 10 predicted proteins | sample MGYA00511163_ERZ761609 | MGnify/ENA primary metagenome ERZ761609 (study PRJEB28899, sample SAMN02445070) | bioreactor sludge metagenome | biome: EBPR sludge | place: Australia: Brisbane, Thorneside Wastewater Treatment Plant | collected 2011-12-16 ... | reverse complement strand
GAGGAAACCGGCTGCGTCGGCGGGATCGATGCCGCGAGCCGCCCTCAAGCGGGCAAGAAGGTCGATACCGCCGGTGACCGGGAGCAGCGATTGAACCTGGCGCGGGTCTGTCTCCACCAGCTTCCAGCGCCGCCCGCCTGCCGAAATCGGTGGGAGACTGGTCATTTCCGGGCTGGGGAGCTTTGCGGCGCGGGTCATGTCGGGTGCCTCGAATCGGGGCCAGACTAGCCCGGGATGGGGGGTAACCGGAAGGCTGCGGCAACCGTTACGCCGCTGCAGGCTGGCGCGCGGCGCCTTCTGCCCCTATTGGCTTGCGCAGACGACAGGAGAGCCGGCGATGATTCCCCGTTACACCCGCCCGGAAATGGCTGCGATCTGGACCCCGGAGAGCCGGTTCGGCATCTGGCTAGAGATCGAGACGCTCGCTGCAGAAGCGATGGAAGATCTCGGCATCGTGCCGAAGGGCGTGGTCAAAGCGGTACGCGAGCGCGCGGCGTTTGAGGTTGATCGGATCGACGAGATCGAACGGGAAGTGAAACATGATGTCATCGCCTTCCTGACCAATGTGGCGGAGCATGTGGGCGAAGAGGCGCGGTTCCTGCATCTCGGCATGACGTCTTCGGACGTGCTCGACACCTGCCTGAATGTGCAGCTCGTGCGCGCGGCAGACCTATTGCTTGCTGGCATCGACCGGGTGCTGGCTGCGCTGGAGAAGCGCGCGCGGGAGTTCAAGTTCACGCCGACGATTGGGCGCAGCCATGGCATTCATGCCGAACCGACGACATTCGGCATCAAGCTCGCGACTTTCCATGCCGAGTTCCAACGCGCCCGGGCTCGCCTGGTGATCGCGAAGGAAGATGTCTCGACCTGCGCGATTTCCGGCGCGGTAGGCACGTTTGCGAACATTGACCCAAAGATCGAAGCGCATGTCGCCGCGAAACTGGGTCTGCAGGTGGAGCCGGTTTCGACGCAGGTGATCCCGCGTGACCGGCATGCGATGTATTTTGCCGTTCTGGGCGTGGTTGCGTCTTCGGTCGAGCGGCTGGCGACGGAAGTACGCCATCTTCAGCGCACGGAAGTTCTGGAAGCGGAAGAATATTTCTCTGCCGGCCAGAAGGGCTCTTCTGCCATGCCGCACAAGCGCAATCCTGTGCTGACGGAAAATCTGACCGGCCTTGCGCGCCTTGTCCGCTCTGCCGTGACGCCAGCGCTGGAGAATGTGGCGCTTTGGCATGAACGGGACATTTCCCACTCATCCGTTGAGCGTGGCATCGGACCGGATGCAACGATCCACTTGGATTTCGCATTGCACCGGTTGGCCGGTGTGATTGAAAACCTCGTCGTCTATCCGGACAACATGCTGAAGACGTTGAACAGTATGGGCGGATTGCACAATTCCCAGCGCATTCTGCTGGCGCTGGTCGAGAAGGGCGAGAGCCGGGAGAATGCCTATCGACTCGTGCAGCGCAACGCGATGCGGACCTGGCAGAAGGAAGGTAATCTCGTTGATTTGCTCAAGGCCGACGCGGACGTGACGAACCGGCTGAAGCCGTCCGAGATCGAAGCTTTGTTCGACCTTGAATACCACTTCAAGCATGTCGACACGATCTTTGCCCGGGTTTTCGGCAAGGCTTGACGCGCTTTGCATTGACGCTGGAGAACGCCGCGCCAAGATGGCGGGAAACAAAAAACTGTCCTTACGCATGAAGAGAGCGCTTATGAAAAAACTGATCCTTGCCCTTCCTGCCATCCTGCTTGCAGGATGCGCCCATGATGTGCCCGCACCGCAGGCGCCTCCGGCGCTCCAGCCGTCTGCTGGGCAGGAACTGCACCAGCGCCTGATGGTTCTCGATACGCATCTCGACACGCCGGCCTTCTTCCACTCCGGCACCTACAGTTTCGCACGTCGCGGCGATTTCGATACCGACGGCACGCAGGTTGATCTGCCGCGCATGAATGAAGGCGGACTCGATGGCGGGTTCTGGGTAATCTATACGCCGCAGGGTCCGCTGGATGAGGCTTCGGTCTATGCCGCGCGGACGGCCGCTGTTCTGCGGCAGATGGCGATCCGCGAGTTTGCGGCAAAGTATTCGGACGAAGTTGAACTCGCCTTCACGGCTGACGATGCGGAGCGCATTCACGCCGCAGGCAAGAAAGTAGTTTTCCAAAGCATGGAGAACTCCTATCCAATTGGCAACGACGTCTCGATGCTGGAGACCTTTTACGTCGGTGGGTTGCGGATGATTGCTCCGGTTCACTTCGCCAACAATCAGTATGCGGACAGTGCCACGGATGTCGGCCCGGCCTTTGGCGGACTTAGCCCGCTCGGCGAGGAGTTGGTGCGGGAAGCAAACCGGCTGGGTTTGATCCTGGATGGCTCGCACGCCTCGGATGATACGGTTCGCGACATGCTGGCGATCTCCACGACGCCGATCATCCTGTCGCATTCCGGCCCCAAGGGCGTTTATGACCACCCTCGCAACTTGCCGGACGACCTGATCAAAGCGGTGGCTGCCGAGGGCGGTGTGATCCAGATCAATGCGCTAGGGGCGTATCTGGAGTTGTTGACAGCCTCTCCCGAGCGCACCGCCGCACTGGCCGCGCTGACGGAGCAGTTCGGGGACAATCTAGGTGCGCTGACCCCCGAGCAACGCGACTCCTACCGCATTGCCAGGCGCGAACTGGACAAGCAATTCCCTCCGCCGCGCTCTACCTTCGAGAAGTTCATGGAACACATGCTCTACACGCTCGAACTGGTCGGGCCGGACCATGTTGGAGTCGGTGCGGACTGGGACGGCGGCGGCGGCGTGGACGGCATGAAGGATGTGACCTATCTGCCGAAGATCACTGAAGCGCTGCTTGATGCTGGCTATACGGAAGAAGACCTTGCCAAGATCTGGGGCGGCAACCAGCTGCGCCTGATGCGGGCGGTTGAAGCGGCGAGAACTTCGACGATCACGTCGCCCAACGTCCTCAAGTAGATGGAATGGCTAACCGCCCTGCCTCCACTTGCTGCGCTGCTGGTGGCGGTGCTGACGCGGAATGTCTACTGGGCACTCGGCTTTGCGATATTCCTCTCTGAAATGCTTATGGCCGGGCTCAACCCGGCCGTGGGCGTTCTCTCCAGCGTCGACCGGGCCGCGGGCGTGTTTGCGGATGCTGGCAACACTCGCGTTTTGTTGTTCTGCCTGATTATCGGCGCCTTGATTGCCTACCTTGAGCGGGCGAACGCCTTTGCGGCGATGGTCAGCTGGCTGAGCCGCACAGGGCTTGCGGGTGGGCCAAAACGGGCGGGGTTTGTCACAGCGCTGTCCGGCGTGATCATCTTTGTAGAGACGAATGTCAGCCTGCTGGCGACCGGTCTGCTCGGGCGTCGGCTGTTTGACCGGACGGGCCTCAGCCGCGCGAGGCTGGCCTATGTAATCGACTCGACCTGCGCACCGGTCAGTGTGCTTGTGCTGCTGAACGGGTGGGGCGCGTTTGTACTTGGCCTGCTGGCGGCAAACGGCGTGGACGCGCCTCTGGGCGTGCTGGTGGAAGCCGTGCCGCTGAACGCGTATGCGCTGATGACATTGGCCATCGTGTTCCTTGTGGTTCTGACCAATCGATCCATCGGACCGATGCGCGAACAGGATGCGCGCGTTGCCGATGTTCCGGAGGCGGACGGAAACGAGACGCAGGATGGTTCCCTGCTCGCATTCGTGTTGCCGATGCTGATCCTCGTCGGTGGGTCCATCGGGTTCATGGCCTGGACCGGGAACGGAAACATTCTGGCGGGGTCTGGCTCTCGCTCGATCCTCTGGGCGGTTTGCATCGCGACGGCAGTGGCTTTCCTCATCCTCTGGATGCGGCGCCAGCCTGCAGGCGAACTGATTGATGCGGGCTTCAAAGGCATGGGCGACCTGTTGCCCGCCGTGACAATCATCTTCATGGCGCTCGCGCTCGGCGACAGCCTGCGGGCGCTAGGCACCGGCGCCTTCGTCGCGCAGCTTGCGTCCACGATGCCGTATGACTGGGCCATCCCGGCGATCCTATTCATCGCGGCGTCCGTCACATCCTTCACCACTGGCACGAGCTGGGGCACCTATGGCATCCTCGTGCCGCTCGCCATTCCGCTTGCCGTTGGCGCCGGCGTCCCGCTTCCGCTAGTGCTCGCGGCGGTACTTGGCGGCGGTGTGTTTGGCGATCACTGCTCACCGATTTCGGACACCACGATCATCGCTTCACTGGCTTCCGGCTGCGATCATATCGAGCATGTGCGCACGCAGCTTCCCTACGCACTGATCGCTGGGGGCGGGGCGATCCTCTTCTATCTTGCCGCCGGCCTGCTCTGGGGCTGACCCGGCCTTTCCGCGCGGACAAGGATTGATCTCACCAGACCGGTGCAGAACACTCCCGCTCAAAGGGAGAAACGTGCATGACCTCGAAATATTTCGACCTGACTGGCAAGGTCGCCCTGGTCACCGGCGGCAGCCGCGGCCTTGGCTATCAGATGGTGAAAGCCTTTGCGGAGCATGGCGCGGATATCATTGTCGCCAGTCGCAAGCTGGATGCCTGCGAGGCTGTTGCGGACGAGGTGAAAGGCATGGGCCGCCGCGCGATGGCGCATGCTGCACACTGCGGCCGGTGGGACGATATCGATGCGCTGATCGAGGCTGCCTACTCGGCCTTTGGCCGCGTCGACATTCTCGTGAACAATGCCGGCTCCGGCCCGCGCATGGCGAGCCATGAGGTGACTGAGTCTCTTTTCGACAGTGTGCTGAACCTCAACTTCAAAGGCCCCTTCCGGTTGGCGAGCCAAGTGGCCAAACGAATGGCGGATGGCGACGGCGGCAGCATTATCAATATCTCATCCTCCGGCAGCCTCGTGCCCCTGCCCTCCGTTGTGCCTTACGGTTCGGCCAAGGCAGCGCTCAACGCGATGAGCCTGTCGCTGGCGCATGAGTACGCGCCAAAAGTGCGCGTGAATACGATCTGCCCCGGCCCTTTCCTGACGGACATATCCAAGGCCTGGCCGGAAGAGATGCGCCAGAGCGCCAACAATGCCCTTCGCCGGCCCGGCCACCCTCACGAGATCATCTCAGCAGCGCTCTATCTCGCGAGCCCATCTTCGAGCTTCACGACCGGCTCCCTGCTGCGCGTGGATGGCAGCGGCACCTGACGCTGGGGCACCACTCCCTGACCGGAAAGATAACCTGCCGCAGCCGCACAATCCGCGCTTGCCATCTCTAGCCCCACCTCTTAATGTTACGGTATTACATTACGGAGACTATGACATGAAGCGGATGCTGATGGTAACGGCAGTTTCGGCGCAAGCGCTGCTGGCGGGTGCGGCGCATGCCCAGGGCACAGAGCCGGACCGGCGGATGGAGCCGGTGATCATTACCACAGCGCCCGGACCTGAACGTTCGAGCGACGAGCTGATCGGCAATGCCACCGCCCTCGGTCGCGAACAGATCGTTCGTACGCTGTCTGCCACACTTGGCGACACCTTGTCCGGCGAGCCCGGCCTTTCCTCCACCTTTTTCAGCCAGGGTGCCAGCCGGCCGGTGCTGCGCGGCCTCGGCGCTGAGCGAGTGCTGGTGCTGACCAACGGCATCGGCGTCATCGATGTGTCCGCTGCGAGCCCCGACCACCAGGTAACGGCGGATGGTATCGACGCCAACAAAATCGAGATTCTGCGAGGACCGGCAGCGCTCGCCTATGGCGGGCAGGCCATCGGCGGCGTTGTCAACGTGATCGACGGACTGATTGCGGAAGATCTGCCGGAGCGGCCGGTCTCCGGTGAAGGCTTCGGCGCGTGGAACAGCGTGAATGAAGGCACTGAACTCGGCGGCCGCGTGAACTTTGCCACGGGGCCCTTTGTCCTCGCGCTGTCTGCATCGAAGCGTGACTTTGGCGACTTCGAAATCCCCGGCCTCGCAGAGTCCCGCCAGCTTCGCCATCGTGAAGAGCAGGAGCATGGGGACGAGGAAGAAGATCATGACCATGAAGAAGCCGGCTTGGGCATCGCGCTAAACTCGTTCCTCGAGACTGAAACGTTCGGCGCCGGTCTTTCATGGGTGAGCGACCGCGCCTTTGCTGGCCTTGCAGTCCGGCAACAAACCGCACTCTATGGCTTGCCGGGCGCCCATGAACATCATGATGAGGAAGAGGACGAGGAAGAAGAAGAGCATGAAGAAGGCGCTCCGTTCATTGATCTCAAGCAGACGCGGTATGATTTCCGGGGCGGGATCAAGTTAGACGGACCGGTGCTGAAGGCGCTCACCGCCACACTGAGCTACTCAGACTACGAGCATACTGAGTTTGAAGCACCGGGCGAGCCAGGATCCAACTTCAAGACAGACGGCATTGAAGGCCGTGTAGAACTCGATCACGAGATCGCCGGTCTGGAAGGCGCCATCGGCGTGCAATTCATTGACAAATCCCTTGATGCGACTGGCGCAGAAGCATTCCTTACACCGACAGACACGAAATCCTGGGCTGTATTCATTTACGAAACGAAAGACTGGGATTCCGGCTTTGGTATCGAAGGTGGTGCGCGCATCGAAACCATGGAACATGACAACCAGGACGCCGGCAAGGTCGACTTCGATCTGTTCAGCGCCTCCGCGGGTGCTCACCAGCACTTTGGTGAAGGCTGGTTTGCCGGGGCGCAGGTTTCCTATACTGAACGCGCGCCCAACGAAAGCGAACTGTTCGCATTTGGGCCTCATCTCGCGACATCCCAGTTTGAAGTCGGAGATGCGAACCTTAAGAAGGAAAGTGGTTTGAACCTCGAAGGAACCCTGCGCTGGCGGGGTGATCGAGCCAGCTTCGGCGCAAACATTTTTGTCACGCGGTTTGACCGGTTCACCTATCTCACGCCGGGCGTATTCATCGAGGACGATGCCGAAGTGTCTGAGGAAGACGGCTTGCCAGTCTTCGTGTATGTCCAATCAGACGCTGATTTCAAAGGCGGAGAACTTTACGGCGAGTACCATTTTGGCCGCGGCCTTCTGGGTGCGGAATGGAGCGTCCGCTCTGGCGTTGATTATGTGATTGCTGAACTTGACAGCAACGGCCGTGTACCATTCGTTCCTCCGCTGAGGTTCACCTCAAGCGTGGATGCGGATTGGGGCTGGCTGGAAGCCGGCGCTTCGCTGGAATGGGCCGACAATCAGAAACGCGTCGGAGAAGGCCAACTCGGCACGAGCGACTACACGCTGATCAACCTCCGCTCTGCACTGAACCTTTCAGAACTGGGGTATGGTAGCGAAGGCACACAGTTGTTTGTGGAAGTGCGGAACGTGACCGATGAAGAAGCCAGGCTTGCAACATCTGTGCTGCGCGACACAGTACCCCTGCCCGGACGGAATGTGCGCGCAGGTATCCGTGTAACGTTCTGATGCTACAATCTGAAGCCGGGCAACCAGGTTTCCAGCAGCTTCTGCTTGGCGAGCAGCGCGGCTTCAGATTCCGTCTGTGAGCGGAGCAGAAACTGAATCCGGTCCTTCGGGCGAAGTTGCCCGAGGAGATGCCGGTCCGCCCGGATAACCTGCAGGATGTGTGGGTATCCGCCTGTCGTTTGCCCATCAGCAAGCAGGAGGAACCCACGGCCGCTTGGAGTGACCTGGAGCGCCCCTGGCAACACAGCGGAACTCGGTCGCATCTCAGCGACGGATATGGCCGCGAGACCACCCTCAACTTCAACACCCATCCGGCTAAGCCTTTGCGTCACAAAGAACGGACCGAGTTGGTCCTGCATGCCTTCCTGCCAGTCTGGTCCTGTCACGGCGCGCAGGGCATAGCTGTGCGACAGAGCAAACCTGAGCTCCATTGGCATGCGGACGACTGGAGCGGAGAAAACTTCCGATACTGCTATCGAGTCGTTCTTGCGCAGGGCGCGTCCTTCATGGCCGCCGATGCTAGCGGGCAGGTAAGTCGATGCCGAGCCAAATGATTTTGTTGCGGCCATTTCTCCGGACACTGAGAGATAGGCCCGCGCCCCGGCAACGAAGGGCGAAAATGAAAGAGTTGCCCCCGCAGGGACATGCAGCGTCTGCCCCGGCGGCTGAAAGACACCGTCAATGCGGATTTCGGTTTCCGCACCAGCGATGCCTGCGTGCATCGTTCGTTCAAACCGGAAAGATGCCGGCCCGAAGGTGATTTCCATGCCTGTCGCATCCGGCGACCGTCCCACCAGCCGGTTTGCGATTGCGTGCGCCAGTGGATCGGCCGCACCGGATGCCGGCATCCCAAACTGGCGAAGCCCCTGACGCGCGGCGCCCTGCAGCGTTGCCTGCGGGCCCGGATTCAGAACGGTGATGCTCACGGTCCTCGCTCCGCAACAAGCCGCACCCTGTCTCCCGGCAGAATGCGGAATGGTTTCACCGCATGCGGATCGAACAATGCCTCCGTCACACGTCCGATCAACGGCCAGCCGCCCGGCCCTTCCAAGGCATAGAGTCCTGCCTGCCCGGTTATGATACCGATGGAACCGGACGGCACGCGCATGCGCGGCGTTGCCAAGCGCTGCGACTTCAAAGACTGCGGGACGCCGGACAAATAAGCGAATCCGGGCGTGAACCCGATCATGTCCACTTCCAGTTCTGCGCCGCACACGGCTTCTATGACATCCTCAACCGAAAGACCGTTCGCGCCCGCAACTGCATCGAGATCAGGGCCGGATGTACCGCCAAAAACGGCATTCAAAAGGTGCAGTTGACCCCCAGTGCCAGTCAGTTCCGGAAGGTCTGAAACTTGTGCCTGCAAGCGTCGCCTTGCCGCCGCCATTGACAGGACGTGGACATCGAAGACTACGGTGACATCGTCTTTACCCAGAACGATTTCCAGCCAGTCCGTCAATCCGGCGAGGTACTGTGCCAGATGATGCCGAACGCGTCCCGGCCCGCTGACGATCCGCAACGCATCGTCTCCGCAAGGCACAATCCGGAAAGATGTGTCCATCATGATTTGACGCGGATTCCGGCCGCTTCCAACGCCTTTCGGAGATGCGCCGCGTGTTCCACTGCACCAGGCGTGTCACTGTGCAGACAGATCGTGTTTATGCCGAGGTTGAGAACTTCGCCTGACCGCGCCTTTACCTTGCCAGTCAGAGCCATTTGAAGGGCCGCGGTTTTAACTGCCTCCTCATCCGCGACAACAGCGCCAGGGATGGTGCGCGGTGTAAGTGCACCGTCCGCTTCATACGTCCGGTCCGCAAAACCCTCAGGCACAAACACCAAATCGGCATCATGAGATGCCGCCTCGAGCGCCGAGTTGGGCGGTCCGAGTATTTCCCGAATGCCGGCTCGGCATGGCGCCTGTACGATCAGCCGGGAAAGCTCCGTATCACGGTCGGCATCGTTATAAAGCGCGCCGTGTGGCTTCAGGTGCGCAACTGTTGCGCCCTCCTCCGCTGCGATACGCAGAAGTTCTGCAATTTGATTGTCCAGCGAAGTGGCAAGGTCTCCTGGCGCAAGCTTCAAACTTACTCGTCCGAAGTTTTCCTTGTCCGGATAAGAGGGATGCGCGCCGATCCGTACGCCGCGATCTGCCGCGCGCTGAACAGTTTCCCGCATCGACACCACATTTCCAGCGTGCCCCCCGCAAGCGACGTTGCACCGCGTGACCACGTTCAGGATCGCCGCATCGAGCGCCCGGCCCTCGGCGCCGGGAAGTTCGCCCAAATCCGCGTTGAGGCAGATGGACCGCATCATGGCCACACTCCGGCCGCGCGCAGGACAAGCCTCGCGCCCAACCCTATTGTGATGACAAGTACAATTCCGCCGAGCGCGTTTTGCACGGCGCCATTGACATGATCCCCGAGCAGGCTGCGGCGGTTCATGGCGACCAGAAGGAACAGCGCGACGATGGGCAACAATATTCCGTTTGCAGCCTGGGCTGCCAATATGACCTGGAGTGGATTGAAACCCGCAAGCGCCACGAGCGCGCCAATTGTCAGCACACCGAGCGCCACACCCCGGAACAGCCAGCCATCTGTTCTTCTGCCCGCCAATTCGCACACTGCAAAGGCAGCCGCCATCGGCGCCGTAATGGCTGAGCTGAGCCCGGCTGATAGCAAACCGATACCGATGAGGTATTTGGCCAACGGACCATATGCAGGCTCAATGGCCCTCGCGAAATCAGCCGCACTGTTCACGCTGAGACCTGCCGAAAAAATACTGGCGGCAGCTGTGACGAGAATGAAAATTGAAACGAGGCCTCCGAGACCGACTGACGCGGCGGTATCGGTTCGCGCATCCCGCAAGGCGTCCGCGCCGCCCCCCGGCCATTTCTTCCTCGCCGTAGCAGCATGGAGAAACAGGTTGTAAGGCACTATCGTTGTGCCGATCAGCGCAATCGTCGTGAAAAGGCTGCCCTCCGGAAGTCGCGGCACAAGGCCCTTGGCAAAGGCTGCAATATCCGGGCGAGTGATCAGGACGCTGCCGGCAAATGCAATACTCATCAACAACACGAGCGCGATCAGGAAGCGCTCCAAAAGTTTATAGCTACCTGTCAGCAACAAAATCGCCGCGGTAAGGGCCAGCACGCCGATGATCGGCGCGCGGCCGGGTGTCTTGCCGCCCAGCAATACTTCCCCGCCAAGAGACGCACCGGTAAGATTCCCTGCCTGATACGCCGCGTTGCCGATGGCAAGCGCCAGCACGATGAGCGCTGCGACGGCGAAACGCACCGGCACCGCCCCTCCACCTGCCATCAGCGCCTCGCCGAGCCCTTTGCCTGTAACGACGCCCAGTCGTGCTGACATCTCCTGCAGGATGATGGTCGCGAACGTTGCAAAAAAAAGCGCCCATACAAGAGCGTATCCAAAATTCGCGCCGGCCAGCATACAGGCCGTGACCGTACCTGGCCCGATGAAGGCTGCGGTGACAAGCGCGCCGGGTCCGAACGGCAGCTTCATTTCGGTGTGATGCCCCGGCGCGTTTCGAGATAGGTTGCGAAGCTTGCGAGCCAGTGGCTGCCTGCATAATGCTCTTCACTCACCGCAGCGACACCGGCAACCTTGTGGGTCGCTGCAGCGGCTAGCAGGGCCGCAATGCGCGCATCTCCTTCCGGCAACGCCGAAGCGATGCCTTGCAGCGCCCATGCACGCGACAGGTTTACACCGTCCAGATGCACCAGCTTGCCGTCCGACGCATCAAGCACGATGCCGGGCGCAATCCACTCTGCGCTTCCATCTTCGGGAATTTGCGGCATGAACGCCGCCAGCCATAGGCTATACTCCGCCTGCGGAAGAATGCGGCGCATAAGGTCCGCCTCCATGAGGCATGGCGAAAGAAAATCCTCGCCTGAGGGTTCATATTCCAGTGGGCAATTCACATCACTGGCATGAAAAGCCAGCGCCTTGTCCGACAACGCATTGCGGAACTCGGTGTCGCCGGTCGCGTCGGCCCAGTCGATCATCAGGCCGAAGGCGAACGATGTAGAATTGTGCGTGCCGATGCGGATGGGGTAGACGAGCTTGGTCAGCCATTTCAGAGTTTCGGTGCGAATGAAACTCTCAAGCGGCTCCAGCGTATTCATCCATACAGCCGCCTCCGGGAAATCCGCCTGACGCAGTTCTGTCATCAGCTGAAGGAACCATGCGGTGCCGTAGGGCCGCTCAAAGCTCGCGCGGTCGGGCGCCCGGAAATAGGCGAGTTCGCCGGCAATGTTTTCGGGCGTAAAGCTCTTGCTCAGCGCCGAAAGAATCGCCTCGCGGAAAGGCGTATTCGGATCTGTGTTAAGAATTCGCACCAGCAGCCAGTGACCGTGCACGGATGAATGCCAGTCATAACATCCATAGAAAGTCGGATAGAGTTCGCGCGCTGGCCTTGCGTCGGCGGCGCTGTTCAGCACATGGCTGATCTTGTTCGGATACTCCCGGTGAATGCACGAAAGTGCCAGCACGGCAAACCGGTCGGTGACCACGCCTTCGCGCGGAGCCGGTAGGGCGATTTCAGGCTCACTCGCCATTGGCGCCTCCGGCGGTGCAGGCCGCTCACAGGCCGCAAGCAGCGTCAGTGCGACCACCCAGATTCCAATTCTACTTACCACCCGCCAGCTCCCGTATCGCCTCGTCCACCAAGGCGTATCAGGTGGCGGGACCGGACGGCAAGCCGCCCGGCGCCTTAAACGTGAATCACGCGGCCTTCGGCGTCCAGCACCGCCTCGTGCATCGTCTCCGAAAGCGTCGGGTGGGCGAAGACAGTGTGGATCAGATCCTGCTCCGTCAGCTCGCCTTGCCGGGCGATGACATAGCCCTGGATCAGCTCGGTCACTTCCGCGCCGATCATGTGGGCACCTAGGAGCTCACC
>ERZ761609.2803-NODE-2803-length-12308-cov-789.315923_pt1 | contig 12308 bp, 13 predicted proteins | sample MGYA00511163_ERZ761609 | MGnify/ENA primary metagenome ERZ761609 (study PRJEB28899, sample SAMN02445070) | bioreactor sludge metagenome | biome: EBPR sludge | place: Australia: Brisbane, Thorneside Wastewater Treatment Plant | collected 2011-12-16 ... | reverse complement strand
GATCGCGGCCAGCCCCAGGGCGGCAACGACGGCGCGCAGCTTCATCACTGCCAGACCTTGACCTCGAACTCGGGCTGCAGCTTGGCCTGGCTGTCCTTGATGCGCAGCTCGATGTACTTCGGCTCGCCGCCCTTCTCGAACTTCAGCGTGGTGCCGCGCTTGTAGTCGCGCTCGTGCGGGCCGCGGCCGGTGAAGAAGGCGTCGATGCGGTGCTCGCCGGTCTTCAGGTTGCCGACGAAGACACGCTGCACGCCGCCGCGGTGCAGCGCCTGCACCTCCAGCGGCGTGTACAGGTGGGTGGCGACGACCTTGTCGCCGAGCTTGATCTGCACCGACTCCAGCTCGAAGAGCTTGCCCACGTCCATCGACACGAACAGCGCGACCTGGGTGCCGGCCGGGTAGAGCAGTTCCTCCTCCAGCACCAGCAGGTCGCGGTTCAGGCGCATGACCTCGGCCTTCAGGTCCTGCACGCGCTGGTCCAGCGCGGCGGGGGTGACCGGTGCGGCGGGTGGGGCGGGTGCGGCGGCTGCGGCGCGCGAGCGCAGCGTGGCGGCGGCGCAGGTGTCCGATCTGCTGCGACAGATTCGCGTCCGGGAGGCGCAGGGATTGCCAACCGAACAGCTTCGCCGACAGCTTGATCAGGCCGTCGAGGCCCTGAAGCCATAGCCCTTGGCGGCGGGCGGTTCGCGCGCGGGCACTGGCGGCCCTTGCCCGTGCCGGCGGCCGGCGATGGTCAATCCCGGTCGACGAGGAAACGTTCGAGCAGGCGATTGAGAAAACGTCGTCCGTGTTCGGTCGGGACGATTCGCTGCCCGCGACGCTCGAGCAGACCGTCGCGCTCCGCCTGCAGCAGTTGCGGCTGGATGTGGCGCAGCGGCAGCGCGCAGCGCGACTCGAACAGTTGCTCGTCGAAGCCCTCGATCAGGCGCAGCGCATTGAGCATGAACTCGAAGGGCAGGTCGGTGGCGGTGACGCTGCTTTCGTGCTGCACCGGCGTTCCGGCAGCAACCTGCGCCAGATACTGCTCCGGCCTCTTCCAGCGCAGCTGGCGCAGCACGCGGTCGTGCAGCGTCAGCTTGCCGTGCGCACCGGCGCCGATACCCAGATAGTCGCCGAAGTGCCAGTAGTTGAGGTTGTGCCGGCACTGGCGGCCGGGTTGCGCGAAGGCCGAGGTTTCGTAGTGCTGGTAACCGGCTGCCGCCAGTCTGGCTTCGATCGCATCCTGCATGTCGGCGCACAGGTCCGGCTCCGGCAGCGCCGGCGGGCGGGCGGCAAAGGCGGTGTTGGCTTCGATCGTCAGTTGATAGCACGAGAGGTGAGCCGGCGCGAACGACAATGCCGTGTCGATGTCTGCCAGCGCCTGTTCGAGGTTCTGACCGGGCAGGCCGTACATCAGGTCGAGGTTCAGATTGTCGAAGTGGCGGGCCGCCATCGCGATCGCCTGCCGCGCCTGCCGCTCGTCGTGGATGCGGCCGAGTGCCTGCAAGTGCGGCCGGCTGAAACTCTGGATGCCGAGCGAGAGACGATTGACGCCGGCGGCGCGAAAAGCGGCAAACCTGCCGCTTTCGATCGTTCCGGGATTGGCCTCGAGCGTGATCTCGGCACCGGGCAGGAGCGGCAGGCGGCTGCGCAGCGCTGCCAGCAACTGGTCGACGACCTCGCCGGAGAGCAGGCTCGGCGTGCCGCCGCCGATGAAGATGCTGTCGACGCGGCGGCCCCAGACCAGCGGCAGAGCCGACTCGAGATCGGCGATCAGGGCCGTCAGGTAGTCGCCCTGCGGGATCGTCGCCGACGCAGTGGCCGTCGTGCCAGCGGCCGTCAGTGCATGCGAGTTGAAATCGCAGTACGGGCACTTGCGCACACACCACGGGACATGGACGTAAAGCGACAGCGGCGGCACTCGGCGAAACTCCGGCTGGCCGTGACCGGCGGCGACCAGCGGAATGAAAGCGCGCGCCAACTCGCCGGGCATCAGCGCCGGCTCTGCAGGCGCTCGACGAGGTGGGCCAGAGCCTGACCGCGGTGCGACCGGCGGTTCTTTTCCGCCGCGTCGAGTTCGGCGGCGGTCCGGTCGAGCTCGCGCAGGTAGAACACCGGGTCGTAGCCGAAGCCATCGTCGCCGCGTCCCTCCGGCAGAATCTCGCCTTCCCACTCGCCCTCGGCAATGATCGGCTGCGGGTCGTCGGCGTGGCGAACGAAGACGATCACCGAGACGAAGCGGGCCGTGCGTTGGCAGTTGTCGCCGAGTTCGGCAAGCAGCTTCAGGTTGTTGCGTGCATCCGATCTCGGTTCGCCGGCATAGCGTGCCGACTGCACACCGGGGGCACCGCCGAAGGCGTCCACACACAGCCCGGAGTCGTCGGCGAGCGCCGGCAGGCCGGTCATCCGCGACGCATGGCGGGCCTTGGCGAGGGCATTTTCGACGAAGGTGCAGTGTGGCTCATCGGCTTCGGCAACGCCGAGCTGCCCCTGTGGAACGAGTTCCCAGCCGAGCGGCGCGAGGATCGCGTCGAGTTCCCCGAGTTTCTTTCTGTTGTTCGAGGCGAGGACGATTTTCATTGCAGGTCTCACTGGCCGAGAGCAGCCTTCTGGTGGGCAACAAGCTCGACGATCCCCGATTCGGCGAGGTCGAGCAACTGATTCAGCTCGCCGCGCGAGAAGGCCTTGCCCTCGGCGGTGCCCTGCACCTCGACGAGTCCTCGATGGCCCGTCATCACGACGTTCATGTCGGTCTCGCAGTTGGCGTCTTCGGCATAGTCGAGATCGAGCACGGGTAGTCCCCGGTAGATCCCCACCGACACCGCTGCGACGTGATCCCGCAGCGGATTGACGGCGATCCGGCCGCGGCTCAGCAATTGCTCACAGGCATCGTTGAGCGCCACCCAGGCGCCGGTGATCGCTGCACAGCGGGTGCCGCCGTCAGCCTGCAGAACGTCGCAATCGAGCGTGATCTGGCGTTCGCCGAGAGCCCGCAGATCGGTGACGGCGCGCAGCGCGCGGCCGATCAGCCGCTGGATCTCCTGCGTCCGTCCGCTCTGCTTGCCCCTGGCCGCTTCGCGCGCGCTGCGCGTGTGGGTGGAACGAGGGAGCATCCCGTACTCGGCGGTCACCCAGCCTTGTCCGCTGCCGCGCAGGAAGGCGGGCACACCGTCCTCGACGCTGGCGGTGCACAGCACTCGCGTCGCACCGATCTCGATCAGCACCGAACCCTCGGCGTGACAGGTAAAACTGCGGGCAATGCGCACCGTGCGGAGTTCTGACGGCTGGCGCTGGCTGGGACGCATGCGGCCTCCTATTTCGAGTATTTCTGGATGGTCGAACGGATTTCATCGATCGCCCGCTCGATCTCCTCGTCGCTGAGATCCGTCTTGCGGTTCGGGTGGCGTCCGAATTCGTCCAGTCGGGTGGTCACGGTATCCCGCGGCATCGTCTTGGTCGAGACCAGGCCGCAGCTGCCGGGGCTGCTGTCTTCGTTGTAGGTGTCGCCCCAGCGCACGGCAATGAGCGAGAGGTTGTCCGCGGTCGGGCCACCGCGCGTCTCGGCCTGGTTGAGCAGCGTTGGAACTGTCCGCATCAGATCGGCGGACTTCAGCGCAACCGCCAGCATGTCCCCCGGGAAAGCGCTCCAGACGCCGTCCGTACACAGGAGCAGCACGTCGCCAGCCTCGAGGGTCGCTTTGCGCGAGTATTCGATTTCCGGCGTCTGCTTGCCGCCGAGGCAGCCATAAATCTTGTTTCGTTCCGGATGGGCGATCATTTCCGTCTCGCTGATGACTCCCTGATCGACCAGCATGCGTACGCGCGAGTGGTCCCTGGTCTGTGCCAGCACCTTGCCGTTGCGGATCAGGTAGAGACGCGAATCGCCCGAGTGCGCCCAGTAGGCAACGTTGTTCTGGACGATGCAGGCGACGCAGGTCGTGCGCGGCGAGTCGAGCAGATGGTGCTTGCCGGCAAAATCGAGAATCGCGTGGTGGGCGTTCTGCATGCCTTTCTGGAGAAACATGAAGGGGTCACGGGTGCGCGGCTTGAACTCGCCCGGGAAGGCCTCGGTCAGTGTCTGCACGGCGATCTGCGCGGCGACCTCGCCATAATAATGACCACCCATGCCGTCGGCGACGACCATCAGCAGGGCTTCACGCGAGTAGCAGTAAGCCAGTCGATCCTCGTTGTTGGCGCGCTTGCCCGTCCGCGAATCCTGATAGATGGTGAATTTCATTCGTCCCTTGTCTTCCTCAGCTTGCCAACGACCTGTCGCAGCAGGCTGTCCTTCTGCTGCACGGTGCCCGATGCCGGTGCGATGACGGGTTCAGTAAGCGCCTTTTGCAGCGCGAAAACGCTTTGCGGGCGGTAGCCGTGGTTGAGGCTGAGGCACCAGTCGATCGTCTCGAGCAACTGGTCCGAATAAAGACCCTGCCAGCGAACCATGGCCGGGACGAGGCGATCCTTCTCCATGCGCTCGTTGGCCGGTGGCGGTGTGTTGCTCGAGATGCAGGCGTACATCGATGCGCCGACGCTGTAGATGTCACTCCACGGACCGAGCAGTTCGCGTTGGTCGTAATGCTCGGGCGAGGCGAAGCCCGGGGTGTACATCGGCTTCAGCATCGGGGTGTCACGGGCCAGGGTCTGCCTGGCAGCGCCAAAATCGATCAGCACCGGCGTGTGGCTGTTGCGCATGTAGATGTTCGACGGCTTCAGGTCGAGGTGCAGCAGGCGATGCGAATGGACCTCACGCAGGCCGTTGAGCATCTTGGTGAATACGTTGCGGATGAAGTTCTCGGTCACCACCGCCCGATTTTTCTGAATCAGGTCCTGCAGCGTACGCCCGTGCTCGTACTCCATGACCATGTAGACGGTATCGTTGGCACGGAAGAAATTGAGCACCCTGATGACATTGGGGTGAGAGAGGCCGGCCAAGGCCCTCCCTTCTTCGAAGAAACACTTCATGCCGTAGCGGAAGGCAGGCAGGTGTTCTTCCGAAATGATCGGTGCCGTTCGTCCTTCGCTGCGCAGCGCGAGGGTGTTGGGCAGATACTCCTTGATCGCGACACGCTTCTGTTCACGGTCGGACGCGACGTAAACGATCGAAAAGCCGCCCATGGAGAGCTGATGTTCGATACAGTATTCGTCGATCTTGAAACCGGCGGGAAGAGGGTGGTTCGCTTGTTGCGCCATCCTTGTCGGGGCTATCATTGAGTTTTCCGGTCATTTTCCGGGTTTTGGGGGGGCGCTGTAAAGCTGCTCACCGATCGCTCACCGTCTGCACACCAGGATTCGCATGATCTACAGCATGACCGGCTACGCCGCCAGGACCAGATCCGTCAGGGGGGGGACCCTGCACTTCGAGCTGAAAAGCGTCAATTCGCGCTACCTCGACGTCATCTTTCGCGTCAGCGACGAGTTGCGTGTCGCCGAGGCGGCATTGCGCGAGCTGTTTGCTGCCCGCATGAGCCGTGGCAAGCTTGAGTGCCGTGTCAGCTTCGTCTCGGCGGCTGGCGGCGGTCAGCAGGTCGGGCTCAACAATGAGGTGCTGGAGCGTCTCAGGTCTTTCGACGAGCAGGTGCGCCGGAGCTTGCCACTGGCCGCACCGCTGAGCGTGAACGACGTACTGCGCTGGCCGGGGATCTTCGGCGAAGACATGCTCGACCTGGCGACGCTGGTGCCGGCGTGCCTGACGCTGGCGGCTGAGGCGCTTGACGATTTCGCAGCCAGTCGCGCGCGCGAGGGGGAGAAACTGGCGGCGGTGATCCGCGAGCGGCTGGCGCGCATGCGTTTGCTGGTGCAGGAGGTCGCGCCGCGCATCCCGGCCGCGCAGGCGGCGTTCAACGACAAGCTGCGGCAGCGTCTGCTCGACGCCGTGCAGGTGGTCGACGACGAGCGAATCAGGCAGGAGGTGGCCGTTTTTGCTGCCCGGATCGATGTTGCCGAGGAACTCGCGCGACTGGCGACGCATCTCGACGAAGTCGAGCGGGTCCTCGCGGCCGGTGGGGCGACCGGCAAGCGACTCGATTTCCTCATGCAGGAACTCAATCGCGAAGCCAACACCCTGGGCTCGAAGTCGCTGGTGGCCGAAGTGTCGCAGACAGCGATTGAATTCAAGCTGCTGATCGAGCAGATGCGGGAACAGGTGCAGAATCTGGAGTAAAGAATCATGCCGTCGCACGACGGCGCAGGAACCCATGAAAGCCCCTATCCACGGGGCTTTTTGCATTTCACATGGTTGCATAACGAATCAAGAAAGCGCAGAATTGCCGTGCACCCAGACGTGCACCCAAGCCAAATTCAGGCGGGAAATCTGGGTGCACACTAAGGGGCTGCGACCATGGGCAAGCTGTCAGACCCGCAAATCCGGGGATGGATCAAGGCGGGCGAGCGTTTTGAGCAAAAAGGCGACGGGGAAGGCCTGTATCTGCGCTATCGGAAAGACGACGCCGCCCCCCGTTGGCTGTTTCGCTACCGGCTGGCCGGGCAGGCGCGCATTCTCGGCATGGGCAGCTATGGCGTGTTGAGCTTGGCAGATGCCCGCAAGACAGCAAAGGAAATGCGCGCTCGCGTCGCGCTGGGGTTTGATCCTGCTGGCGAGAAGAGGGAACGCAAGCGCGATGCCGTTGCCAAGATCGAGGCCGACCGGCTGTCGGTTACGGTGGGCCAGCTTGCGGACGACTACTTCGCGGCGCAAATCCTCGGGCGCTGGAAGCACCCCAACATCGTGCGGGCGCGGATCGAGAACGACATAAAACCCAACATCGGCAAGCTGGCATTGGCGGACGTGAAGCCCCCGCACATAGACGCCATGCTGCAAGCCATCGTCAAGCGCGGTGCGCCGACGATGGCGAATGACGTGCTGCGCTGGGTGAAGCGCATGTTTGACTACGCGATCAAGCGCCAAATGGTGACCTTCAACCCGGCCGCGGCCTTCAGCCTGATTGATGCAGGGGGCAAGGAAGTAAGTCGCGAGCGCTGGCTGACTCGCTCGGAGTTGGTCCAGTTCTTTGAAGCCATGCGGACGGCGAAGGGCTGGAACATCGAAAACACCTATGCGGTAAAGCTGCTGCTACTGCTGGCAGTGCGGCGGGAGGAATTGATAGCCGCGCCCCTCGCAGAGTTTGACCTTGACGGGGCCGTGTGGCATCTGCCGGCCGGGCGCACCAAGACCGGCAAGGCCATCGACATACCGCTACCTCGGCAGGCGGTGGCGATCCTGCGCGAACTGGAACGGCTGGCCGGCGGGTCAAGCTGGCTGCTACCTGCCCGCAAGATGCAAAGCCGGATGATTCCGCATATCGACCTGAACACAGTTGGGGCGTCATTGGCGAAGAACATCCGCCCCATGTTGAAAGACGTTGCCCCTTTCACCGTGCATGACTTCCGGCGCACTGCGCGGACGCACCTTGCCGCGCTGGGTGTTGCGCCCCACGTTGGCGAGCGTTGCCTGAATCACGCCGTCAAGGGTGTTGAGGGCATCTACATGCGGCATGACTTCTACGAGGAGCGCAAGGAAGCCTTGCAGAAATGGGCCGACCTGCTTGACCAACTGGAAGACGGTGCCTTGGGCGACAACGTCGTGCCCCTGCCGGGGCGCAAGCTGGCCTGACATGGGCAATAGCAAGGGGCAAGCCGAACAGCAAGACCGCCGCCTGACGGTATCAGGCAAAGCGGGCCGGCGCGGTGCGCAAACACCGACCGGCCCTGACCACAACGCAACTGCACGGAGTTACGAAATGGCTACCCAAGAGAATATCAAACCTCTGACTGAACGACATCTCCCCGCTGCGCGGGACGAGGCATCTATGGACCTTGGCAGGGCGTGGGGGCTCGCCACAACCCTCTGCTACCAGGCTAACGAAAACCCGGAAGTGTGCGACACCGAGGGCGTCATGTGTGTGGTTTTCTCCCTCGTAGAACAAGCACTGGAAAAACTGCGGGCGGCCGGCTTCTTTGCGTGGCGAGAAATCGGCAACGCGCTGGCGGTTTGTAATCTCGTTCGAGCGGACAGCAAAGAAACGCAGAACGCGGCGTCAAGGTGGGCACTCGAGGCAGTGCCCAGTGCCATTCAGCGCGCCAAGGATGTGGTCGACGGCCACTGATCCAGTCAACGAGCAATGCCGCGCCTAGCCCGACGGGGCGAAAACCGGGAACCCTTGCCCGGCTGGCGCGGCACCCATTCAGGGGCTGAGCGTGAAGGGGCGCAATGGTGGACAGCAACGACGATCTGACAGTGGCGGCGCGGGTGAAACAATGGGAGATTTTCGCGCCCGATTGGGATTACCTGCGGCAATACTCAACCCTGCAACTTGGATCGCTCTGCGCCCTATCCGTGGGCCTGCATCCGGCCTTTGCTGTTCCGTCCTGGGTGTTCCTGATAGCCAAACCGCATTTCAGCGGCGAGGATCCAGATGAACTGCATCTGCTGTATGACGATCCAGAGGCCGACGAGGCAGCCGCCGATGCAAAGGTCGCCGAGGCAATGGCCGCCGAGGCAGCCGCCGAGGCACGGGCCGCCGAGGGGATGCCCCCAAAGGTCGCCGAGGCAGCCGCCAAGGCAGCCGACACGGCAAGGGCCACCAAGGCAAGTGCCACCAAGGCAAGGGTCGCAAAGGCAAGTGCCACCAAGGCAAGGGTCGCAAAGGCAAGGGTGGGCGCGGAGCGGGCCGCGCTGCTGGGCGACTTCTTGCGCCGTGTGGAAATCGCCGCGGCAGAACTCGCCCCGCGTGGAACGTTACCGATCGCCGACGGCCCGGCGGATGGCGAGCGAACCGTGGTCCGAGTTACGGACTTCGTAAGCTGGGCCGACCGTAGGGGGTGGAGTCTGCCCCCTGAATTCCCGAGGGGCTCCGTCGAGGCAACGGACGAAAAGCCAGTCACGCAGGAAGGGCTGCAAACTGGCGGCGCGAAGTGGCCGTGGGGGAATCATGAAACCGAATTGCTGCGCCAGCTGGAGGCTGCGGCTAAGAGATACTGGGCAAACTATGACCCATCGGAAATAGATACCGCCAGGACCAATAATGAGGTGACCGAGTGGCTGATGGCGCGAAATGTATCGAAGCGAACAGCCGAAATCATGGCGCAGATACTCCGACTTGACGGCTTACGCACGGGGCCACGCAAGGGGCCACGCAAGTAGTTGTCCGCGCCCTTGCGCGCCTGTATTGGCGCGGCTTCCAGCGTATTTGCTGAGTTGTCCGCGCCCTTCATCCGCAGTCGACTGCGGCTATTTTCGGCGCGAACTCCGGTATTTAATCCGTAGCCATGCACCCCGCGGCATTCCGCTGCAGGGCATACCCGAAAGGTCAAGAGCATGGCACGCCATAGCAACGCGGGGGCCGTCCCCGAAGCCCTCAAGAACTTTGATTTCCTCCCCGATTCAGCCAATGTCCGCGCGCCGGTAGTCGCGGCGCTGTTTGGCGTCTCGGCGGCGACGGTCTGGCGCAAAGCCAAGGCCGGCAAGTTGCCCGCACCCCGGCGCATCTCCGACCGCGTAACCGTCTGGAACGTGGGCGAGATCCGCGCATCCCTGAACGCAGTGGCATGACAGGGGGGCGGACATGCATAACGTCGAAAATATCCGGTTCGTCAGTCCGGCTGCGCCGGGCTTCTATGTCCTGGAGCCCTGCTACAACGAGGCCGGGGACGCGATCTGCGAGGTCTATCGAGAGCCCGTAGTGGCCTGGGCGCTGGGCGCGATCGGCTGCGTCACCCCGGTAACGGCGCACGAAGTCCTGAACTCCAACGACTTTCACGCCATCCTCTGCCCGGACGGGGCTGTGCGAGCCTACAACGACGCATGGGAGAGCGAGGCCAAGTGGCTGGACCAACAGAAAGCGAAGGTGTCGCGTGACCAACTTCGCTGAACTGGCCGCGCCCCTCGTGGCGCACGGTTACCCCGTCTTTCCTCTCAAGCCGGACAAGCGCCCGCATGTTGCCGGCGGCTTCAAGAGTGCCACGACGGACGCCAAGCAGATAGCCGCCTGGGCCGCGCAATGGCCGGCTGCACTGGTAGGCGTGCCAACGGGCAAGGCCTCCGGCTTGTTCGTGCTGGACGTGGACGTGAAGAACGGCAAGGACGGATTCAGCACCTTGCAGGCGAAGGGCTGGAGTCTCCCGGCCACCCGCACGCATCGCACGAAGAAGGGCGGCGGGGTGCACTACCTGTTCCGAGCCCCTGACGGCCTCCCGTTGAAGTCCTCGACGAGCCGCTTGGGGGGCGGCCTGGATACTCGCGGCGATGGCGGCTACATCGTCTGGTGGCCTGCCCACGGCGGCGAAGTGGAACACGCCGACATCGTGGCGGATGTTCCGCCCTGCCTGGTGGATGCCCTGCAAGCGCCAGCCCCCCGAAAGCCCGCACCGGCAGCCGATGCAAAGGACGGCGAGGGCATTACCGAAGGCGGGCGCAATGACACCCTGTTCCGCCTTGCAGCGTCATTGCGCGGCAAGGGGCTGACGGTCGATGCCATCGAGGCGGCATTGCAAATTGAGAATGACGCGAAATGCTGCCCGCCCTTGTCGGCCGATGAAGTGCGCATCATCGCCAAAAGCACCGGGCGCTATTCGGAAGGCGCAACCGCCGGCGAGCGCTGCGCCTATGGGAATGGTGAGTTTGAAGTCTCGCCCGGCGGCGTGGCCTTCATCGGAACCGACAAGTACGGCGAACGCTTGCCCGCCCTTTGGATTTGTTCCGCCTTGCAAGTGCGAGCCATGACCCGCGATGCCAAGTCCGGCGAATGGGGGCGCTTGCTGGAATGGCGCGACAAGGACAACGTGCGCCATCAGTGGGCGATGCCGCTGGAACTGCTGCAAGGCGACGGGGTAGATGTGCGGCGAGAACTGGCGCGGATGGGGCTGACCATTTCCACCGACAAGAGAGGCCGCGACCTGCTGGCGTCCTTCCTGCAAGTCTGGCCGGTAGAGAAGCGGGCGCGATGCGTGGAGCGGCTGGGCTGGCATGGTGACGTGTTCGTAACCCCTGACGGGCCCATCGGGCAGGACGGGGGTCTCGTGGTGTTCCAGAATGCCCACGCAGTCGAACCAGCCTACTCCGTGGCGGGCACCATCGATGAATGGCGCGACTCCGTAGGGCGTCTGGCGGTCGGCAATTCCCGTTTGGTGTTCGCCCTGTCCGTGGCATTCGCGGGAGCATTGGCCGACGTGGTGGGCGAGGATTCCGGCGGCTTCCATTTTCGCGGGGCTTCATCATCGGGCAAGACAACGGCCCTCAAGGTGGCGGCTTCCGTGTGGGGCGATCCATCGGCCTATCCCCGTCTGTGGCGGGCGACGGCGAACGGTCTGGAAGGGCTGGCCACGTTGCATAACGACGGCCTGCTGATCCTGGACGAGTTGAGCCAGATAGACCCCAAGGAAGCGGGCGAAGCCGCCTACCTGCTGGCGAACGGGCAAGGCAAGGCGCGGGCATCGCGCACCGGCGCGGCGCGACAGTCTGCCCGCTGGCGGCTGCTGTTCCTCTCGGCGGGCGAGGAATCGCTGACGGCGCTGATGGCCCGGGCCGGGCGCAAGGTAAATGCGGGGCAGGAAATCCGCCTGGCTGACTTGGACGCGGATGCAGGCGCGGGCATGGGTGCATTCGAGGCGCTGCACGATCAACCGACCGCGGCGGCGCTGGCGCTGGCCTTGAAGGATGCGGCGACCCGATACCACGGCGCGGTGGGGCTGGCCTGGCTGCGTTGCATCGTGCCCGACCGCGCCGAGCTGGCCGACTTCATCGCGGCAGGCATCAAGCGTTTCGTGGCGGACGTTGCGCCCAAGGATGCCGCCGGGCAGGTGCTGCGCGTGGCGCGGCGCTTCGGCTTGGTGGCGATGGCCGGGGAACTTGCCAGCGGGTGCGATCTCGTGGGGCCGGGATATGGCCTGACCGGATGGGACGAAGGCGAGGCGACCACGGCGGCGCAGAAATGCTTTGCCGCCTGGCTGGAAGGCTTCGGCGGCATCGGCAATCGGGAGGAACGCGCCCTGCTGGGGCAGGTGCGGGCCTTCTTCGAGGCGCACGGCGCAAGTCGCTTCGCGGTGCTGGATGACACCTTCCCCAATGACCGGCCTATCGTCAATCGAGCCGGCTTCGTGCGGATGACTGCCGACGGCGGGCGGGAATTCCTTGTGCTGCCCGAAGCGTTCCGGCGCGAGGTATGCGCAGGATTTGACGCGAAGGCGGCGACGCGGGCGCTGATCGAAGCCGGATGGATCGAACCCGGCGGGGATGGCAGGGCAACCCACAAACCGCGCATTCCCGGAATCGGGACCACTGAGTGCGGTCAGCGGATTTGATGTTGGGATGTTCACGTACGGTGATGGTTGCG
>ERZ761609.2801-NODE-2801-length-12314-cov-9.914838_pt1 | contig 12314 bp, 8 predicted proteins | sample MGYA00511163_ERZ761609 | MGnify/ENA primary metagenome ERZ761609 (study PRJEB28899, sample SAMN02445070) | bioreactor sludge metagenome | biome: EBPR sludge | place: Australia: Brisbane, Thorneside Wastewater Treatment Plant | collected 2011-12-16 ... | reverse complement strand
TGTGCTCTTCCGATCTCGGGGCGGATGCCGCCGCCGTCGCCTTGGCCGAGCTGCCGCGCGACGGCGATGAGGCCGTGCTGGTTGTTGATGTCGGCACCAATGCCGAAATCCTGCTTGCCTGCGGCAACAGGCGCTATGCGGCGTCCTCGCCGACGGGCCCGGCCTTCGAAGGCGCCCAGATCCGCTGTGGGCAGCGCGCCGCGCCGGGCGCCATCGAGCGGGTGCGCATCGATCCTGCGACCCTGGAGCCACGGATCCGCATCATCGGCTCGGATCTGTGGTCGGACGAGGCCGGCTTTACCGAGGCTGCCGCGAAGCTCGGCGTCACCGGACTCTGCGGCTCGGGCATCATCGAGGCTCTCGGCGAACTGTTCCTTGCCGGGGTCATCACCTCCGAGGGTGTGATCGACGGCACGCTGGCGGCGCTCAGCAACCGGGTCATCCCGGAGGACAGGACGTGGAGTTATCTCCTCTGGAAAGGGACGATCGAGATCAGGATCACGCAGGCCGATGTCAGGGCAATCCAATTGGCCAAGGCGGCGCTCTATGCCGGCGTCAGGCTGCTGATGGAGCATTCAGGCGTTGACCGCCTCGACCGCATCAAGCTGGCGGGCGCCTTCGGCACGCATATTGACCCGCTCTATGCGCTGGTGATCGGCATGGTGCCTGATTGCGATGTGACGAAGGTGACGGCGGTCGGCAACGCCGCCGGCACGGGCGCGCGCATGGCCCTGCTCAATCGCGCCCATCGCCGCGTGGTCGCGGAGATCGTGCGGTCGGTCGACAAGATCGAGACCGCGCTGGAGCCGCGCTTTCAGGCGCTGTTCGTCGATGCGATGGCCTTCCCGAATGCCCGCGATGCCTTCCCGTGTCTGTCCCAGACCGTCAGGCTGCCGACGAGGATCCATGCTCCGCATGATACGCCCCAGCGGCGCGGCGGGCGCCGCGGGCGAACCGGGACCTCCTGACAGTGCCTCTTGAAGTGCCGGAATCAGATCCGCTGTGATTGGCCGAGAAGCCGTAACGCCTCCGCGTGAAGCCCGGACGTTGCAGCCGCCAGCACGCGCGATCCGCTATCGAGTGACAAACTGCGGCCTTCCCAGTCGGTGACCACGCCGCCAGCACCTTCGATGATCGGGCGGAAAGCGGCAAAATCATAGACTTGGAAACTTGAATCGCACGCGAGATCTGTCCGGCCTGCTGCGAGGCAGCCATAGCTCAGCGCCGCCCCGCCATAGATCCGCCAGCGTGTTGCCCCCTGCAACGCTGCCAGCACGGGGCGTTCTGTCTCCGCGTAGAAATCCGGGCTGCTTGTGGACATCATGGCATCAGACAATATCATCGTGCGGCTTGTACGGCAGATAGCACCATTGCAAGTCGTTGCGTGCCCCTCACAGCCGATCCAGCGTTCTCCAATGGCGGGGAAATCCATCAAACCGAGCACAGGAACGCCCCCTTTCGCCAGCGCGATGAGCGTTGCATAGACCGGTATCCCCGCGATGAACTGGGCCGTGCCATCAATGGGATCCAGGATCCATTGCCAACCGGCGCCGGGCTTCTCGCGTCCGAATTCCTCGCCCCAGATGCCATGCTGCGGAAAGCGGTCGGCAATGCGTTCCCGCAGGCGCAGTTCGATGGCCCGATCGGTTGCAGTGACGAAGGTGCGATCGGGCTTGAGCTCGCTCGCCCTTGTTTCGGCTGCTGCCGCGCGAAGCATCGCGCGGCTCTCATCGGCGAATTCAGAAGCCGCTCTAAGACAGTCTTCGAGTTCGGACATCGCTTACTTTGGCGGGCCGGCTGCGGCCGTCCATTCGCCAAGGAAAGCGGTGCGCTGCCTCGCGGCTTCCGCCTCGTCGATCGGCGCAATCTTGATCGTGTTGAGGTTTGGCAGTTTCACGTATTTGGGAACATCAATATCGGTGCGGCTGGGACGGCGGAAGGCCGCTTCCAGCAAAGCGATCTGCGCTTCCTTCGAGAGAAGCAGGTCATAGACTTTTCGGGCCGCTTCGCCGGCTGGCGCGTTCTTGATCAGGACCAGGCTTTCCGGGCTCGTGAAGGTGCCGTCCTCGGGGTAAAGCAGTTCGATTTCCTTCTGCCCGCCGGCGACATACGCATAGGCATTGGATTCGAAGGTCAGTCCGATCGCGTATTCGCCTTGCGCCACAGCGCGCAGAACGGTCGCTGCCGCGCTGGTGACAGTGACATTCGCCGCCAGTTTCTTGAGCCCTTCGGAGCCAAACAGCGTCTTCACGCCCCAGATGATCGTGTAGGCGGTTGAGGAATTGGCAGGATCGGCGATGATGATCTTGCCCTTCCATTTTGGGTCCAGCAGATCCGTCCATGTCTTGGGCTTGGCATGGCCGCCGAGCTGGGTCGTGTTCAGCATCGCCACGACGACATGGATATTCGAGGCGGTCCAGAGAGTGCCCGGCTCGATGAGCTCCGCAGGCACGGCCGAAGCGTTAGGGGACTTGTAAGGTTCGTAAAGGCTCTTGAACGCGCCAAGCGTGTTCGGGCTGGAGCTCCAGAAGACATCAGCCTGCGTCTTCCCGGCCTCGGCCTCGATGCGGCGCAAAAGCTGGCCGCTGCCCCCGGTGATGGTGCTGATCTTCACGTTCGGCAGCAATGAGGCGGCAGTATCGGTCACAGCCTGCACAGATTGCTGGTTGTTGGACGTATAGATCACCACATTGCCGGCAGTCTGGTCCCGCTGGGCATAGGCTGGAACGGCAGCGGCGCTGGCCAACGTTGCGAGGACGGTCCGACGCGTCATGTTCATGGGGTTCATTCTCCCTTGGCTTGGCCCGATGGCTTCCGAACCCAGAATAGACACTTGCCTCCGGCCCGCAATCATTTAGCCCCAAAAATATCGAGCCGGAACAGTGCTGTCGCGATGATGATCGGTATAAGGATGATCGAGACCAGAACGAGGCCGTAGGCCGAGGCCTGCGCCATCAAACCGGAATCAATCAGGCGGAAAATCTGGATCGGCAGGGTCTCACGCCCCCCGGAATAGACCACGATGGACGCCGAAAGCTCGGCAACGGTTGTCGTCCAGACGAGAACGCCCGCTGCCGCGATGGCCGGGACCATCAAGGGCAGGACCACGGCCACGAAGCTGCGCAGCGGCGGCACGCCAAGGCTGATGGAGGCTTCTTCAATTGAATTGGGGATATTGTAGAGCGTCGAGGATGCATTGCGCACGCCGAAAGGCAGGCGACGGATAAGATAGGCCAGAACGATGATCGCCGCCGTGCCGGTCAGCGGCAGCCAGCCCTGATTGAACGACATCACAAGTCCAATCCCGATGACCGTGCCGGACAACGCCAGAGGCAGGGCTGCGAGGTAATCAATCGCCGGCGTGAGGATGTTGCGCTTCTTCACCAGCATGTAACTCACGCCGGTCGACACGATCAGGCTCAAGGCCGTCGCCGCGCCGGCATAGATCAGCGTATTGATAATCGGATCAGGCGCGTTGATCAGGACGCGTTCGAGATTTGCGGTGGTCCATTCGCCCCAGCGCATCACCGGTCCTCGTGCCCGGGTGAAGGCGCCCGCAATCACACTCGCCAACGGAAGGAGCGAGATCAGGACAACGATCGTGGCGGCGCCAGCCAGCGCAAGCGCAGGCACGCCCCGGATATCCACCGGCTTGGCGCCTCGTCCAAGCGTGATTTCATAGCGGCCACGCGCGAGGATGAAGCGCTGGAGGAAAAGGGCCAGCGCGACGATGCCAATCGAGACCGAGGCCAGGGTGGACTGCATAACGGGATCGTTGCCGATCTCGGAGACGAAGGTCTGGTAGGTGATGACCGAGAGCAACTCCACCTTGTGCCCGAGGATAGTCGCGACGGCGAAATTGCCGACAACCAGCGTGAAGACCAGCAGGGCGCTGGCCAGAATGGCGGGAAGGACAACGGGCAGCATCACATCCAGCCGTGCCCGACCTGGTGACGCACCAAGGCTTTGTGCGGCCTGTTCCAGTTGATGATCAAACCCGCGAATGGCCGCCAGCGTGCCCATGTAGATGTAGGTGTAATAGATGAAGGTCATCACGATGATGAGGCCCGGCCAACCGTAGAAGCTGGGTACCGGAATCCCCCATTCCCCGAGCGTACGGGTGATGAGCCCGTTATTGCCCAGCATCATCAGCCAGGTCTGTGCCGCGATCACTTCGGGAACGATCAGCGTCGTCAGCGGCAAGATAGCGATCAGCGCCTTGCCGGGGAAGCGGAAGCGCGCGGTGACATAGGCCAGTGGCACGCCGATCACGGTGGTTGTCAGCGTGACCACAAGCCCCAGCAGCATGGTATTGCCGACAGCCCGGAGGTATTTCGGCTCGGACAGCAGAATCTGCCATCCACTGCGCCCATCCATACGCGCTGCACCGAAGCTGGAGGCCAGAACATTGATCAATGGATAGAGAATGAAGGCGCCCAGCACCACCAAGGCCGCCAGCGACAGCCAGAACCAGATACCGCCGTCGAACAGTCGGCGGTTCATCGCGGAACCACCAGGGTGAGCGCCCTGTCGAGCACGACCCGAACAGCCGCGCCCTCCTGAATGCTGCCGTGCGCAAGACCCGTCCGCTCCACGGCTAGCACGGGGCCATTGACCCCGAGCTGAACCTTGTAATGGGTTCGGCTGCCGAGATACTGGCGGCGGAGGACGGTTCCGGGGATCCCGCTGCCGGTGTCCGGCGCATGCAATTCAACATCTTCCTGCCGTGCAAGCACCTGGACAGAGCCTGCCGGCACGTCGGTCACGGCCCGCGCCACAATCCGCGCACTGGCCAGTTGCACCTCGACATCAGCTCCCTTGCCGGCGTGGGCTTGCGTGGTGGCGGCGATCACATTGGCCGCTCCCACAAAATCGGCCACATAGGCTGAGACCGGCGTGGAATAGATCTCGACCGGCGGACCCATCTGTTCAATCTGGCCAGCCCGCATCAGGCCGATTGCATCGGACAGTGCGAGCGCTTCCTCCTGATCATGCGTGACAAAGACGGTCGTGATTGCCGCCTCCTTCTGGAGGTCGCGAATGGTCTCGCGCACCTGCACCCGGAGCTTGGCATCCAGATTCGAAAGCGGCTCATCCATCAGCAGCACTTGCGGCGCAATGACCAGCGCGCGGGCAAGCGCGACCCGTTGGCGTTGACCGCCGGACAGTTCGGCGGGGCGACGCTTCTCGAAGCCGGAAAGCCCCACCCGTTCAAGGTATTCACCTGTTCTTGCGCGGATGGTGGCCTCGTCCCGTTTCCTCGCGCGGAGACCATAGGCCACGTTGTCGAAAACGGTCTTGTCCGGGAACAGCGCATAGTCCTGAAACACCATGCCGATATCGCGCTTATACGGTGGCCACTGGGTGACATCGGTCTCGCCGAACCGGATCCTTCCGCTGTCCACGGGGAGAAAGCCCGCAAGCATGCGCAGCAATGTGGTCTTTCCGCACCCCGAAGGCCCGAGCAGCGTGAAGAGCGCCCCGTCCTTGATCGTCAGCGAAAGGTTCTGGATGACCCGGTTACCCGCGTAGGAAACAGATACATCCTCGATTGAAATTCCACCCAAACTGATGCGCCTCCTGTCCGTTCAAGAGGCGAGCACAAACCAGCGCTTTGGTCAATGAAACACGCGTGGTTGCGCCAGCTCGCGCCCCTGTTCCGGGCTGACATCAAATCGCGGCAGCAGGCCGGACACATGACCGATCCCTGTCTCGATCCAAACCCGAACCTACTCCCTTGACCCAGTGGAGCCGTCTACACATGACAGTGCCTTGCGGTCCCCACATCAAGCCGGTAGCCACACCAACATGGTTGAAGGTCCAAAAGCACTGGTCGAGAGCTTCTATGCTGATGTCTGGAACAGGCGTGACACGACTCGCGCTCGCAAGACTATTGCATCTGATTTTCGCTTTCGCGGGTCTTTGGGCCCAGAAAAGCGAGGCGTCGAGGGCTTCCTGACCTATGTCGACGCAGTGCATGCCGCGCTCGGAGACTATACCTGCATCATCAAGGATTTGATTGAGGCACCGCAGCGAGTGGCAGCACGGATGATATTCAGGGGTGTTCATCAAGCTGAGTTCTTCGGCGTTCCTGCGATCCATCAAACAATAGAATGGTCAGGCGCGGCCTCCGCGAACCCCATCGCAGTTGTCCGAATTTCTGAGTAGTGGCGGAGAGAGAGGGATTCGAACCCTCGATACGGTTTCCCGTATATACGCGTTCCAGGCGTACGCCTTCAACCACTCGGCCACCTCTCCGTGCCCAGGACGAACCGGCTGTGACAGCCGAAAGGCGGGGAGCCCGCGCCCTGTTGAGCCAGCGCCTCATAGGCCGGGACGGGCGCAATGTAAACGGGCAATCGGTGGCGGGGGTGCGGCTAAGGTGACGCATCCATCCATATCCGTTGCCTAGATCGATCCGCCGTGCCTACGATGGCGCGGAATCGGTGCCGTATCGGCCGGAATCTGGAATGAAACGACTGCTGCGCCTTTTCAGCTTTTTCAGCGCCCTTGCCGGCTTCGTGCTGCTGGTCATCGACGGCACCGGCTTTGTCGCGACGCGCGTGCTGGCGGTGACCCCGCTCGGGGATGTGCTGGCGCGGCTTCCGGCAGGCACGTTCGGCCCTTTGTCGCGCGAGCGGCTGGGCGCGCTGCTGCCGGAGGGGGTTTGGGGGAGTCTTGAGCAGGCGGTTCTGTCGTGTCCGGCCGCGCTGGCTTTCGGGCTGGCCGCGCTGCTGTTCTGGATCCTGGGACGGAAGCCGCCGCCGGACCTGCGGCTGGCCGGGCGACGCTGGCAGGCCGACGGCTGAATCCGCCGCCTCGATCGGGTCAGGCCACCGCCAGAGCATGCTGCGGAAAAGTGGAAACGGTTTTTCGCGGAAAGCACGCTCTGAACTATTTTAATCGATCACGTTGTCTCTCGTTTTGATGAGGCCATCAAAACGGGAGCGTGATCTGCCGAGCGGGCGGTTCTGGCGATCAGATCCGCCGCCTTCTCGCCGATCATCACCGCCGGGGCGTTGGTATTGCCGCTGATCAGCGTCGGCATGATCGACACATCGGCAACGCGCAGGCCCTCCATGCCGACAACCTTCAGATCCGGTGTGACCACGGCATCGGTGCCCGTGCCCATGCGGCAGGTGCCGGCCGGGTGGTAGACGGTATCGACCCGTTCGCGCAGCACCGAGCGAATCTCCTCGTCGGTGCGGATGTTGGCGGTGAACAGGTCGCGGCCGCGGAGCGAAGCCAGCGCCGGCGCGTCCATGATCCGCCGCGTCTGCTTGAACCCGGCAACCATGTCCTCCACATCGTCAGGATGATCGAGGAAGTTGGGATCGATCAGCGGCGCGGTGAAGGGATCGGGCGCGGCGAGGGCGACCGAGCCCCGGCTTTTCGGCCGCAGCAGACACAGATGGGCGGAAAAGCCATGCCCCCAGCGCAGCCGGCGGGCATGATCGTCCACCATGGCGACAACGAAATGCACCTGGATATCCGGCGCCGGCAGGTCAGACCGGGTCTTGAGAAAGCCGCCCGCCTCGGCGAAATTGGAGGCAAGCATCCCCTGCCGCTCCCGCCGATAGCGCCGAATTTCGTTAAAAAATCGCGCGAAGCCTTTCATGGAAAGACCGACGAGATCGAGGCTTTTTGCTTCATACCCAAAGATGAAATCAGGGTGGTCCTGGAGGTTCTTGCCGACTGCGGGCAGGTTCAGCACCGGCGCAATTCCCATCTTTTGCAGGGCAGGTGCGTCGCCCACGCCCGACAGCATCAGCACGTGCGGCGATTGCAGCGCCCCGGCACAGAGAATGACCTCGCGGCGGGCGCGCAGATGGCGGATCACGCCGCCCTGGCGGAACTCGGCGCCGATGGCCCGGCGACCTTCGAACAGGATGCGGGTGACCTGGGCGCCGGTCTCGACACAGAGATTGGCGCGCTTGCCGAGGAAGGGGTGCAGATAGCCGCGGGCGGCGCTCCAGCGCTCGCCGTTCTTCTGGGTGACCTGATAGACCCCGAACCCTTCCTGCTCGGGCCCGTTGAAATCCTCGTTCATGCGGAACTGCGCTTCGCGTGCGGCTTCAAGGAAGATCGCGTGCCAGGGGTTTCCGGTGCGGGAATTGGAGACATGCAGCGGCCCGTCCGCCCCATGCCACTGGGAAGCGCCGCGCTCGTTGGTCTCGGCTTTCAGGAAATAGGGCAGCACGTCATCGAAGGCCCAGCCCTTGCAGCCGAGTTCGGCCCAATGGTCATAATCCCAGCGGTGCCCGCGCACATAGACCATCGCATTGACCGCCGAGGAACCGCCGAGTGCACGCCCGCGCGGCTGATAGCCGATGCGGCCGTTGAGGCCCTTCTGCGGCACGGTCTTGAACGCCCAGTTGTTGAGACGGGAGGGCACCATCAGCGCGCCGGCGATGGGGGTGTTGACCACCCAGCCCGCGCCCTTGTTGCCGGCCTCGACGAGCGCGACGGTTACATCCGGCCGCTCGCTCAGCCGACTGGCGACCACCGATCCCGCCGAGCCGCCACCGAGCACCAGATAATCGAACTCCAACATGTCCTGGGTCATGTCCTGTCTCCTCAGCCGTCACAGGCTGCGCTCAGATGATCCGCCGCAGCTGCGCGAGCATCCGATCGAAGGTCTTGCCATAGGGCGGTTGCATCAGGCCGAGGCCCGAAAGCTCCGGGCGGTAGAAGATCGGCTTGTCATGGGAAAAGGTGCGAAAGCCCCACTCGCCGTGATAGGCGCCCATGCCGGAGGCGCCGACGCCGCCGAAGGGCTGGTTTTCCTGCGCGATATGGACGAGGCAATCGTTGATCGTCACGCCGCCGGAGACCGTCTCGGCCAGCACCCGGTCGCGCGCCGCTGCATCGGTGCCGAACCAGTAGAGCGCCAGCGGGCGGTCACCGGCATTGACTTGGGCGATGGCAGCGGCCGTATCGGCGATGGGCAGGACCGGCAGGATGGGGCCGAAGATCTCCTCCTGCATGACCAGCATCTCGGCCGAGGCGCCCTGCACCAGGCAGGGCGGGAACTTGCGCCTTGCCTTCCAGGCGGCGGGATCGGCGACGGCGTAGTCGATACGCGCGCCCCTGGCCGCTGCATCGTCGATCAGCCCTTCAAGCCGGCTGAAATGCCGATCCGTGATAATGGCGCTATAGTCGGGATTGGCCGCATCCGCGCCATAGAGACGGGCGACGGCTGCCTTGTAGGCGGAGATGAACTCGGCCTCGCGCTCCGGCGGACAAAGCACATAATCGGGGGCGATGCAGGTCTGCCCGGCGTTCAGCAGCTTGCCGAAGGCGATGCGGCCCGCTGCCTTGGCGATGTCGGCAGAGGCGTCGATGATGGCGGGCGACTTGCCGCCGAGTTCGAGGGTCACCGGCGTCAGATTGCGCGCCGCCGCCTGCGCCACCAGCCGGCCAACCTTGGTCGATCCGGTGAAAAACAGGTGATCGAACGGCAGATCGGCAAATTGCCGCGCCACGTCGGCGCCGCCCTCGATGATAGTGAAATCTTCCGGCGCGAACAGATCGGCCACCAGCCGCGCCAGCAGGGACGAGAAGGCGGGGGTGAATTCGCTCGGCTTGAGCATGACCAGATTGCCGGCGGCAAAGGCGGCGGCCACCGGGTTGATGGTCAGTTGCAACGGGTAGTTCCATGGCGCGATGATGCCGACAGCGCCCAGCGGCTGCGGCATCAGCCGGTTCGATCCGGGCAGGAAGGCAAGCTCGGTCTTGATCCGTCTGGGCTGCATCCAGTGCTTGAGATGGCTGAGGATATGGCGGATGCCGGCCTCGGCGACAAAGGCCTCCGCCAGCCGGGTTTCCTGCACCGAGCGATGGCCGAAATCGGCAGAAATTGCCTGTTCGAACGCTGTCTGGTTGTCGACGAGCAGCGCAAGCAGCCGCTCAAGCCGGCTCCTGCGGGTCGAAAGGTCAGGAAACGGCACGCGCCGCGACAGCGCGCGCTGGGCGGCGAACAGAGTTTCCAGCCGGTCCCGGTCATCGGCCGGGGGTGGGGATGACATATTCATCGCGACACTCCGAAATGCTCGGGGCCAGCATCAAGCACCGCATCATTGCCGGCAAACAGCGCTTCCACGATGGCGCGCTCGCGGCTGATGATACGGTTGAGGAAGTCCTCGGCGCTGCCCATCTTGCGAAAGGCGTCATATCCGGTCTGCAGGAATGCCTGGAGATCGGCAAACCCGGCAAGTTCCGCCGGTTTGCGCATCATTTTCAGCGCTGTTCCGGCAAAGGCGCGGCGGGTCAGGCGATCCAGCGCCTGGCCGAGATGCTCGACCAGACCGATCTGGCGCAGCCGGTCATCCTTGCGTCCGACCTTGCGGTAGGCGGCGGCATAGCCGGCCGAATCGATTCCCTCGACCTTGCGGCCGAGCGCCCTGACCATGGCTGCATCGAATTCCTCGGAGATCGCATCAAGTTCGGCCGCATCGGCTACCGTTTCCAGCCCGGCCTCGGGAAGCACTCGGGCGAGGGTAGGGGCCACGCGCGTTGCATCGGCATCGCGCTGGGCGGTGTCCTTCAGCCCGTAGAGTTCGTCGAGGAAAAACTGCGCTGCGTCGTGAAACCGCGCATCGGCAAGCAGGTCGGCATGGGTGCGCGCCAGCCGCTGCGATTGCCAGCTGCGCAGCAATGCACGGCTCCGCATCGCCTTTTCGTCACCGCGCGCCTGGCCGCGCAGCGCGGTCGCATCGTTCATCCGGGCGATCAGGCGCCCGGCAATTTCCACTTTCGTGTCCATGAAAATACTCTACCATCCCGGATTAGTAAGCGCCGCCTAAAGACAAATTGGCTTGGGCGGCGTTGGGGAGGACCAGGGGACGATGCCGCATAGCGAAAAGATGTCGCCCGTCGATACGACGTGGCTGCGTATGGATCGGCCGAACAATTTGATGGTGATTGTCGGGGTGCTGAAACTCGCCGGCCCGGTCAACGTTGACCGGCTGGAAAAGGCGATCGTCGATCGCCTGCTGGTCTATCGACGGTTTCGCCAGCGGGTGGAGACGCGGCCGGCCGGGACATGGTGGGTGGAGGATCCGGATTTCGATCCGGCCCGCCATATCCACCGCATCCGTCTGCCAGGGGAGGGAGGTGACCCGGAGCTGGAGCATTTTGTCGGCGAACAGGCCGCCATTCCGCTCGATCATGCCATTCCGCTGTGGCAGATTCACATCGTCGAGGGGTTTCAGGGCGGGGCGGCGCTGGTTGTGCGCATTCACCACGCCATTGCCGACGGCATCGCGCTGATCGGCGTCATGCTGTCGCTGACCGATGAGATGCACATGCTGTCGGGCGGCGGGAAGGCGGCCGGCCGCGAGGCGGCCAAGGAAGAAGAGGAGGACGACCACGACGATTGGCTGCACCAGATGTTTGCGCCGCTTGGACAGGCGCTCAAACTGGGCGGCAAACTGTCGAACAAGGGCCTGAAATATGCGGCCGAAATTCCGTCGAATCCGGGCAGGGCGCTCGATTATCTGAGGGAGGGCACCAGCATCCTGAGCGAGCTGGCGGGGCTGATCCTGATGTCCAATGACAGCCAGACCCCGCTCAAGGGCAAGCCGCACGGCATCAAGCGGGTGGCCTGGAGCGAGCCGATGCCGCTCGCCGAGGTCAAGGCGCTGAGCCGCGGGCTGGGCTGTTCGGTCAATGACATCCTGCTCTCGTCAGTGGCCGGAGCGATCAATTCCTATATCGCCGACCGCGGCGAGACGACCGACGGGGTGGAGATCCGCGCGCTGGTTCCTGTCAATCTGCGCAAGGAGGGGCGGCAGATCGAACTCGGCAACCGGTTCGGCATCGTTGCGCTGGAATTGCCGGTGGGGATCGACAACCCGCTCGAACGGGTGTTCGAGGTCCGCCGCCGGATGGATCAGTTGAAGAAATCCTACGAGGCGCCGGTGACATTCGGGCTCCTGTCGGCGCTGGGCTATGCCCCCAAGATTGCCCAGGATCTTTTGTTCGACACGCTTCTGAGCCGCGCGACTGCGGTGATGACCAATGTGCCGGGCCCGCAGTTCCCGATGTCGATCGCCGGATCGCAGATCAGCCAGATCATGTTCTGGGTGCCGCAGGCGGGCGATGTCGGAATCGGTGTGTCGATCCTGACCTATAACGGCAAGGTGCAGTTCGGCCTTATCACCGATGCGGCGCTGGTGCCGGATCCCAAGGCGATCATCGCCGGCTTCCGGCCGCATTTCGAGCGGCTGCTCTACCATACCCTGATGGAGCATGAAGGCGCGGACGATGAGGCCCCGGCCCAGAGCTACGCCGCCGCCCGTCGCGCCGAGAAC
>ERZ761609.2800-NODE-2800-length-12316-cov-8.596852_pt1 | contig 12316 bp, 11 predicted proteins | sample MGYA00511163_ERZ761609 | MGnify/ENA primary metagenome ERZ761609 (study PRJEB28899, sample SAMN02445070) | bioreactor sludge metagenome | biome: EBPR sludge | place: Australia: Brisbane, Thorneside Wastewater Treatment Plant | collected 2011-12-16 ... | reverse complement strand
AAGGTGAGGTCGCGGTCGCGCGCCGTCAGCCGGTCGGCCATCAGATTGAACGCGGCCGCCACCGAGGCGATTTCCGACGGGGCGCGGCTGGCGTCGATTTGCACCCCGGTGTCGCCGGCGCCGACGCGCTCCGCCCCGTCGGTCAGCATTTGCATCCAGCGCAGGATCGACGCCCGGACGAATCGCCAAATGGCGACGAAGCCCAGCAGGCCGGCGCCGAAGATGACCGCCAAGCCTAAGAACAGGTCGCGCCGCGTGGCGTTCTCTAATGGTTCGGTGGGCAGGCCGACCATCAGCTTGGCGCCGGTCAGCCCCAGCGGCCGATAGCTCCACACCCGCTTTGTGCCGTCGATGTCGGCGGACACGAAGGTGCCCATGGGTTGACCCAGCGCCGTGCGGATGTCCGCGTTGTCGGCGATGCGGCGGCCGATCCAGCCGTCCAAATCCGGCTGGCGGCCCAGCACGACGCCTTGATCGTCCATCACCATCACCGCGACGCCGGGGTCGCGCGATACTTTTATGAGGTCGTTATACCAAGCGAGTTCGATGCTGACGCCCAGCATGCGATGGATCTTGCCGTTGCGCAGAATCGGCTGCACGGCGAGAACGATCTGCTTGCCCGAGCGCTTGCCGATGACGTAGCCCGACAGCACGAAATCTTTGCTGGCCGCCGCGCGCTTGAAATACTCGCGGTCGCCCAATGAAATGCCGGGCATGGGGCCGGTCGTGTCGCACAGAATGTCGCCGGTCGGATCAGTCAGCCACGCCCCGGTGGTCCAGTCGGATTGCAGCGGCAGCGGCTTCATGATCGCGACGCATTCGTCCAGCGCGCCGGGCGCCGCGTCGCGAATCGCCGGCACCAGCGCCAGCACGTTCAAAAGATTGCGCGCCTGACTGATAAGCTCGTCATGGCGGCGCACCGCCACTTCCGCCAAGCGTTCGGTGAGATCGCCGGCCGCGGAGACCTTGCGGTCGATGTCCCGTTGCAGGTACGCCACCGCGCCGAACAACGGCAATGCTAGGCATATCACAACGACGCCCAGCAACCGGGCCCTTAAACTGTCGGGGTGAAACCATCTCAACATTGGCGGGCGATCATCCGGTCGGAGACGGGGAGCAGGGGGCCGACAAACAACTTGCCCGCAGTGCGGGCATATCTGGCGGCGAATGAGATATTTTGAACGAATTTGCCCGGAACGCCAAAGGTTTGTTGCGCGCCGTCGCAATTATTTTCACAGAAAAAAAAGGGACGCGAATGCGCCCCCTTTCATCGCCGCGGCGCGCGGGCTTACACCACCGACTTCAGCCACTGTTCAAGCTGCGCCTTGGGCAGGGCGCCGACCTTGGTGGCGGCGACCGAACCGCCCTTAAACAGCATCAGGGTGGGGATGCCGCGCACGCCGTACTTGGTGGGGGTCAGGGTGTTGTCGTCGATGTTGATTTTGACCACCTTGACTTGGCCTTCGTAGTTTTTGGCGATCTCTTCCAGCGCCGGCGCGATCATCTTGCAGGGGCCGCACCATTCCGCCCAGAAGTCCACCAGCACGGGGGCGTCGGATTCCAGCACGTCCTGCTTGAAGCTGTCGTCGGTGACCTTAATCGTGGCGCTCATGTCGCAAATCTCGCTTGGTTGGTCGGCAGGGACAGGTGCGCACTCGAACGCGCGCACCGCCGGCCGGAAACGGAACGTACAATATGTATGGCTCAATCTGGTTGAGGGTCAAGGGCGCCTCAATCGCCGCGTCCACGCCAAGGGCGCGGCGGCCGTTACAATTCGTTAGAATTGGCAGATATTCTTGTAACGCTGGGCCGATATGATCCAGATCAATCGCACCGGGCGGAAAAGCCCGGGCAATAAACGAATCACGCCATGGGGAGGCGACGCCGATGGACGCCACAAGTCCGTACGAGCAGAATCTGGGCAAAAACGCCGCCAATTACGTGCCGCTGACGCCGCTGACCTATCTGGAGCGCTCGGCGGCGATTTGGCCCGACCGCACCGCGGTGATTCACGGCGATTTGCGCTACACCTGGGCGGAAACCTACGTCCGCTGCCGCCGGCTGGCTTCAGCCTTGGCCGGGCGGGGAATCGGGATTGACGACACCGTGGCGGTGCTGGCGGCCAACACGCCGGAATTGTTCGAAGCCCACTTCGGCGTGCCGATGTGCGGTGCTGTGCTCAACGCCATCAACACCCGGCTCGACGCGCCGGCCGTCGCCTTCATCCTCAATCACGCCGACGCTAAAATCCTGATCGTCGACCGGGAGTTTTCCGAGGTGGCGGCCAAGGCGCTGGCGGAATTGGGCCGCGAGATTCTGGTGGTCGACATTGACGATCCGACTTATGTCGGCGGCCGGCTGATCGGTTCGCTGACCTATGAGGCGCTGCTCGCCGAAGGCGACCCGGCTTACGACTGGGTCTATCCGGCGGATGAATGGAAATCCATCGCGCTCAACTACACCTCCGGCACCACCGGCAACCCCAAGGGCGTGGTCTACCATCACCGCGGCGCGTACCTGAACGCGGTGTCTAACGCCTTGTCGTGGAACATGGGCGACGGGCCAGTGTACCTGTGGACCCTGCCGATGTTCCATTGCAACGGCTGGTGCTTCCCGTGGACGCTGGCGGTGGTGGCCGGCACGTCGGTGTGCTTGCGCGCCGTGCGGGTCGAATCGGTGCTGAAGGCTATCGAAGACCACAAGGTGGGCTATTTCTGCGGCGCCCCCATCGTGCTCAACATGATTAACAACGCGCCCCACCACCTGAAAGACAACATCGTCCATAAGGTGAAGGTGATGACCGCCGGCGCCGCGCCGCCCGCCCCGGTGATCGCCGGGATGGAGGGCATGGGCTGGGAAGTCACCCACGTCTACGGCCTGACCGAAGTCTACGGCCCGGTCACCTTGTGCGTCTGGCATGACAAGTGGAACGATCTGCCGTTGCAGGAGCGCGCCAAGATCAAGGCGCGGCAAGGCGTGCGCGGCCCGATGCTGGAAGGCGTGATGGTCGCCGATCCGACGACGATGGAGCCGGTCCCGCAGGACGGCCAGACCATCGGCGAGATTTTCATGCGCGGCAACAACGCCATGAAGGGCTATTTGAAAAACCCCAAGGCGACGGAAGAAGCGTTCGCCGGCGGCTGGTTCCACACCGGCGATCTCGCGGCGTGGCACGCCGACGGCTATGTCGAGATCAAGGACCGCTCCAAGGACATCATCATATCGGGCGGCGAGAACATCTCCTCCATCGAAGTGGAGGACGTGCTCTACAGTCATCCGGCGGTGCTGGAGGCGGCGGTGGTGGCGCGGCCGGACGAAAAGTGGGGCGAGATTCCTTGCGCTTTCGTCACCCTGAAGCCGGGGGCGGAAAACACCACGGAAGACGAGATCATCGAGTTTTGCCGGGCCAACATGGCGCGCTTCAAAGCGCCGAAGAAGGTGGTGTTCGGGCCGCTGCCCAAGACCTCGACCGGAAAAATTCAAAAATTCGTGCTGCGCAAGTCGGCGGCGGAAGCCTGAGTTCAGGCGTCGCAGTTCTATCGGCGTCACATTTTTCTGAGCTGTTGATTTTCTTTTCTTCTTTCGTCACCCCGGCGCAGGCCGGGGTCCAGAGCAATTCAGATAAGTTGCTGAAACGCTCTGGATTCCGGCCTGCGCCGGAATGACGGTGAAAGGTTAAGGAAACCGTCAAAACGGCGCACATGTGAATGCTGTAATCGAGCGGGAGAGGGTTTTTCCCGGCAGCAGCGCATTATTCATCGCAGGAGCCCCAGGGTGAGCGACTACATTCTCGAAACCAAGGACATGAGCAAGGAATTCCGCGGGTTCCTCGCCGTCAAGTCGGTCAATCTCAAAGTCCAGCGCGGTCACATCCATGGCTTGATCGGTCCCAACGGCGCCGGCAAGTCCACTTTCTTCAATCTGGTGACGCGCTTTCACCCGGTGTCCAGCGGCAAGATTTTCTATGACGGCCGCGACGTCACCCACGAGAAACCGGCGGCGCTGGCGCGGGCCGGCATGGTGCGCTCGTTTCAGATCTCCGCGGTGTTTCCCCACATGACCTTGCGCGAGAATGTCCGGGTCGCGCTGCAACGCCATTCCGACATGGCCTATTCCTTTTGGACCGGCTCTTCCAAGCTGAAGGAGTTTGACGATAAGGCGCTCGACCTGCTGGACCAAGTCGGCCTCTTGCAATACGCCGACACCATGACGGTGGAGCTGGCCTATGGCCGCAAGCGGGCGCTGGAGCTGGCCACCACCCTGGCGCTGGAGCCGAAACTCATGCTGCTGGATGAGCCGACCCAAGGCATGGGCCATGAAGACGTCGGCCGTATCACCGAACTCATCAAAAAATTCTCCGCCGGCCGCACGATCATCATGGTGGAGCACAACCTCAACGTCGTGTCGCGATTGTGCGACCGCATCACCGTGCTGCAACGGGGCGCCATCCTCACCGAAGGCAATTACGAGGAAGTGTCGTCCGATCCGCGGGTGCGCGAAGCTTACATGGGAGGGGCGAGCCATGCCGCTTGACGCCGTCGAAGCCAAGACCGGCGCAGACATCGACCTGCAAATCAGCGATTTGCACGCCTGGTACGGCGAGAGCCACATCCTGCATGGGATTAACCTGGAACTGCGCCGCGGCGAGATCGTCACCCTGCTGGGGCGCAACGGCGCCGGCCGCACCACCACCTTGCGGGCGATCATGGGCTTGACCGGCAAACGCACCGGTTCAATCAAGATCAAGGGAACAGAGACGGTGGGCATGCCCACCCACCGCATCGCCCATTTGGGCGTCGGCTATTGCCCGGAAGAGCGCGGCGTCTACGCCAGCTTGTCGGTGGAGGAAAACCTGCTGTTGCCGCCGGTGGTCAAGCCGGGCGGCATGACGCTGGAGGAACTCTACGAGATGTTCCCCAATCTGGCGGAACGGCGCGACAGCCGCGGCACCCAGCTATCCGGCGGCGAACAGCAGATGTTGGCGATGGCGCGTATTCTGCGCACCGGGGCCGATCTGTTGCTGCTGGACGAAATCACCGAAGGGCTGGCCCCGGTGATCGTCGAGCGGCTGGGGCAGGTGCTGACCTTCCTGCGCGGCCGCGGCTACACCGTGGTGCTGGTGGAGCAAAACTTTCACTTCGCAGCGCCCTTGGCCGACCGCCATTACGTCATCGAGCATGGCCAGGTGGTGGAAACGGTGCTGAAGGAAGAGCTGAAGGAAAAGACGGAACTGTTGAACAGCTACTTGAGCGTTTGACGGATAAAGCACTCTCCCCCCCCTGGGGAGAGGGGAAAAAGACCAAAACCAAAATCATCCAGAGGGAGCGAACATCCATGAAATCCACTCTCGCCATGACCTGCGCCGCCGCCGCCCTGCTCGCTGCGGGCGCAGCGCAAGCTGAAATTTCCGGCGGCAAGGTCAAGATCGGCCTGTTGACCGACATGTCGGGCACCTATTCCGACCTTGCCGGGCCGGGCGCGGTGGAAGCCGCCAAGATGGCGATTGAAGATTTCGGCGGCAAGGTCGCCGGCGTTCCGATCGAGCTGGTCACCGCCGACCACCAGAACAAGGCCGACATCGCCGCCAACAAGGCGCGCGAATGGGCCGACGCCGAAGGCGTCGACGTGTTCGCCGAACTGGTGACCTCGTCGGTGGCTTTGGCGGTTTCGGAAGTCGGCGCGCAGAAGAACAAGATTTCGCTGATCTCCGGCGCCGCGGCGTCGGATCTGACCAACGCCGCCTGCAAGCCGACGACGGTGCATTACACCTACAACACCCGCTCCATGGCGGTGGGCACCGGCGCCGCGGTGGTGAAGGAAGGCGGCGACACCTGGTACTTCCTGACCGCCAATTACGCCTTCGGCGAAGCGCTGGAGCGCGACGTGTCGAAGGTGGTGATCGCCAACGGCGGCAAGGTGCTGGGCTCCTCCAAGCATCCGTTCCCGGCCTCCGACTTCTCGTCGTTCATCCTGCAAGCCCAAGCCTCGGGCGCGAAGGTGGTCGGCCTCGCCAACGCCGGCGCCGACACCACCAACGCCATCAAGGCGGCCAACGAATTTGGTCTGACCTCGTCGGGTCAGTCGGTCGCTGGTCTGCTGGTGTTCATCTCCGACATCCACAGCCTGGGCCTGGACGTCGCCAAGGGGCTGAAGTTGACCACCGGCTTCTATTGGGACCGCGACGACGCCAGCCGCGCTTGGTCGAAGCGCTTTAACGAGCGCATGAAGAAGATGCCGACGATGGTGCAGGCCGGCGTTTATTCGTCGGTGATGCATTATCTGAAGGCGGTCGAAGCGACCAAGTCGGACGACACCGCGACGGTGATGAAGCAGATGCGCGACACGCCGATCAACGACTTCTTCGCTCAGAACGGCAAGATCCGCGAAGACGGCCGCATGGTGCACGACATGTTGCTGGTGGAAGTGAAGAAGCCGTCCGACTCCAAGGGCCCGTGGGATTACTACAAGATCCTGCGCACCATTCCGGGCGAAGAAGCCTACGGCACGCTGGCCGACAGCACCTGCCCGCTGGTGAAGAAGTAAGAGCGACAAAAACTCGGCGTCGCCAGGTTTCCTTGTCAAAGTCATTCCGGCGAAGGCCGGAATCCAGGCGACTGGGAAACTGTTCGAAATGCTCTGGACCCCGGCCTTCGCCGGGGTGACGGCGCACTAAGGAAAGCGGCGACGCCGGTTTCAAGGAAATCCCCGCCATGATGGAATTGATCGGCATATCGCCGCAAGTGCTGCTGGGCCAGTTGTTGCTGGGCCTGATTAACGGCTCGCTTTACGCCGTGCTCAGCTTGGGGCTGGCGATTATTTTCGGCCTGCTCAACATCGTCAACTTCACCCATGGCGCCCAATACATGCTGGGAGCGGTGGCGGCGTGGGCCGGGTTGAAATTCTTGGGGCTGAATTACTGGTGGGCGCTGATCCTGTCGCCCGTTGTCGTCGGCGCAATCGGCGTGCTGATTGAAAAAACCATGCTGAAGCGGCTGGCGCATGTCGACCATCTTTACGGCTTGCTGCTGACTTTCGGCTTGGCGCTGATCTTTGAAGGCAGTCTGGTTCACTGGCTGGGGGTGTCGGGGCAGCCGTACCCAGTGCCGCCCGAACTGCGCGGCGGGGTCAATCTCGGCTTCATGTTCCTGCCGTGGTATCGCGGCTGGGTGGTGGTGGCGTCGCTGACCGTGTGCCTGCTGACATGGTTCCTGATCGAGCGCACCAAGATCGGCGCCTATTTGCGCGCCGGCACTGAAAACCCGGCTTTGCTGAAGGCCTTCGGCGTCAACGTGCCGCTGCTGGTCAGCCTCGCTTATGGTTACGGCGTGGCCTTGGCGGCGTTTTCCGGCGTGCTGGCGGCGCCGATCTTCCAGGTCAGCCCGCTGATGGGCTCCAATCTCATCATCGTCGTGTTCGCGGTGGTGGTGATTGGCGGCATGGGCTCAATCACCGGCTCCATCTTTACGGGTTTGATGATGGGGGTCATCGAAGGGTTGACCAAGGTCTTCTGGCCCGAAGCCTCCGCCACGGTGATTTTCGTCATCATGGCCATCGTCTTGCTGGTGCGCCCCGCCGGGCTGTTCGGCCGCGCCTGACCCGGAACGCGAAGGAGCCATAATCCCATGAACCGCAACGTTCTGATCGGTCTGGTCGCCATTCTTTTGGTCGCGCCGTTCTTCCTCTATCCCGTGTTCTTGATGAAGGTGCTGTGCTTTGCGCTGTTCGCGTGCGCCTTCAATTTGCTCCTGGGCTACACCGGCCTGCTGTCGTTCGGCCATGCGGCGTTTTTCGGCGCCTCGGCTTACGTCACCGGCCACGCCGCCAAGGAATGGGGGCTGCCGTTTGAATTGGCGGTGCTGACCGGCGCGCTGACCGCGGCGCTGCTGGGCGCCGCCGTCGCCCGGCTGGCGATCCGCCGCCAAGGCATCTATTTCGCCATGGTGACGCTGGCCCTGGCGCAGATGGTTTACTTTTTCTTCCTGCAAGCCCGCTTCACCGGCGGCGAAAACGGCTTGCAAGGCGTGCCGCGGGGTTACTTCCTCGGCGTCGTCGATCTTAACGACAACATGGCGCTTTACTATGTCGTGGCGGCGATCTTCCTCGCCGGCTACCTTGGCGTGGCGCGGGTGGTCAATTCGCCCTTCGGTCAGATCCTCAAGGCGGTGCGTGAGAACGAACCGCGGGCGATTTCGCTGGGCTACGACACCGACCGGGTCAAGCAGACCGCCTTCATCCTGTCGGCCGGTCTGGCCGGCTTGGCGGGCGGCGTCAAGGCCATCGTCTTCCAGTTGGCCTCTCTCACCGACGCCCATTGGCACCAGTCCGGCGAGGTGGTGCTGATGACGCTGCTGGGCGGCGTCGGCACGCTGCTCGGGCCGGTGGTGGGGGCGACCGTCGTCGTCACGCTGCAAAACCGTCTGTCGGAAGGGGCGCTTAACGCCTATGTCCCCGTTGTCTTGGGCGCCATCTTCGTCGTCTGCGTGCTGGCTTTCCGTCGCGGCGTGGTGGGCGAGGCGCTGGCCTTCCTCAAGCGCGGCAAAGAATAACAATCATTCGCAGATGAAATTTCGGTGACGGCGGCGGCGGCGGCGGGCTATAAAGCTCCTCGGCGCCCGCCGCCGCATTTCTTTAGCTTTCATGAGCACGCCCCATGCCGCCCGTCGCCCGCAAGAATCCGCTGAAGCTCAATCCCTTGCAGCTCAAGACGCTGACGCTGTTGCAGTTTATGGCGACGTTGGAGCGGCACGGCGTGCCGGTGGACGAGCCGGCGGGCGGGGTGCGCATCGTCAACCTGCCGCACGCCCACGGCAATCACTTTCATCTCGGCGACGCGGTGGTGTCCACCGCCGACGCCACCGGCCTGACCAATCAGGCGGTTTACATCGCGCTGATGCGCAAAGAGCTGGTGGCGATGTCGCCCGACCAAGGCGTCGTCTTGCTGCCGGCTGGGCGCGACTACGCCACCGGCCTCGCCGATGTCATCTTGCACCGCGCCGATCATTAATAGCGGCGGGAAAGCGCAGCGATGGAAGAATCCAATAAGCCGGCGGAACCGGCGCCGCCGAGCCGGGAAGAACGGCTGGCGGCGAAGCTGCGTGAGAATTTGAAGAAACGGAAGGAACAGGCGCGCGCAAAACAGTCAGGCGGGCAGCCCGATTGACCGGGCCGTCACTGTTTTGCGAAGTTCAGCATTCGCCCAGCGGGCGGGCGTAGCGCAGGCCGTCGCGCGACCCGACGGCGGCGAGTTCCGCGACGGCTTCGTCGGCCGCCATCACCGCCAGTTCCAAAAAGCGGTCCAAATCACGCAATGAAAACGCCCGCGCGTCAGCGCGCAGGCTTTCCAGACAGGCTTTGATCGCCAGCGCCTGATCGCGGCGCGTAGCGGCGTCGTCGCGCCGCTCCTGAATGTTCTCGCCGCCGCCGTCAGCGGTGAAATCAGCGAAATCGGTCAAATCGGCGTCCATCGTCATGTCCTCCGCGGCGTCCTGCGTGCGGCGCCGCCTTTTATGCTGTTGCGGTCTTCGCGCCTGCGTCCAGCGCGCCGTTTATTAATGTCTAAACGCACCGTAATTCAAAATAAGTCAAAACGCCACGCTGAAATAATAGCGCTTATGACGATATATTCTACGCTCGCCGTAGCGAGTACTTTGTATTTTCTCGTCGTAAATTTAGAATAGCCAGTATTGTGTTTTGGATTACTAATTGTGCGCCGAGGTGCGAAACCGGATAAAAACCTTTGTTTTCCAGCCTTAGCGGCGGGTGGACGTTCGATGCCTAAGCATAGTCTTTTTGATTATCCGGTTTGGCGCCGGGTTCGCGGCGAAGCGGCCCCATTGCGACGGGCGGCGTTTTTTCCCGCTCTCAGAGCTCGCGTACCCCGTTGCATGATTGGTGCGTCGATCTTATATCTGCCTCAATTCCGCCACGACCCTAAGGGTCGGCGGCGGGTCTTCCAGCGCGGCAAAGCGAAACCGGGGGTCTAAAAAGACGGCGCCGTAAACCGTTCGGGCCGTCATGGACCTGCCAACCAAAGGGGTTGAACATGAGCAAAGTTATCGGCATCGACCTTGGCACCACCAATTCCTGCATTGCGGTGATGGACGGCGCGTCGGCTAAGGTGATCGAAAACGCCGAAGGCGCGCGCACCACGCCGTCGATGGTCGCTTTCACGCAGGGCGGCGAACGGCTGGTCGGCCAGCCCGCCAAGCGCCAGGCGGTGACCAACCCGGAAAACACCTTCTTCGCCATCAAGCGCCTGATCGGCCGCCGTTATAATGATCCGCTGACCGAAAAGGACAAGGGCTTGGTGCCCTATTCGATCATTTCCGGCGATAACGGCGACGCCTGGGTCGAATCCCACGGCAAGAAGTACAGCCCCAGCCAGATTTCCGCCTTCATCCTGCAAAAGATGAAGGAAACCGCCGAAAACTATTTGGGCGAAAAGGTGACGCAGGCCGTCATCACCGTGCCGGCTTATTTCAACGACAGCCAGCGTCAGGCCACCAAGGACGCCGGCAAGATCGCCGGTCTTGAAGTGCTGCGCATCATCAACGAGCCCACCGCCGCGGCGCTGGCCTACGGCATGGAGAAGAAGGGCTCGGGCGTCGTCGCGGTCTACGACTTGGGCGGCGGCACCTTCGACATCTCGGTGCTGGAAATCGGCGACGGCGTGTTTGAAGTGAAGTCGACCAACGGCGACACCTTCCTCGGCGGCGAAGACTTCGACGCCCGCATCATCGAATACTTGGCGGACGAGTTTCAGAAGGAGCAGGGCATCGACCTGCGCAAGGACAAGCTGGCCTTGCAGCGTCTGAAGGAAGCGGCGGAAAAGGCCAAGATCGAGTTGTCGTCGGCGATGCAGACGGAAGTGAACCTGCCGTTCATCACCGCCGACCAGACCGGGCCGAAGCACCTCAACATCAAGCTGACCCGCGCCAAGCTGGAAGCGCTGGTGGACGACCTGATCGCCCGCACCATCGAGCCCTGCAAGGCGGCGCTGAAGGACGCCGGCCTGAAGGCTTCGGAAATCGACGAAGTCATCCTGGTCGGCGGCATGACCCGCATGCCCAAGGTGTTCGACGCGGTGAAGCAGTTCTTCGGCCGCGAACCGCATCGCGGCGTCAACCCGGATGAAGTCGTCGCCATCGGCGCCGCCATCCAGGGCGGCGTGCTGAAGGGCGAAGTCAAGGACGTGCTGCTGCTGGACGTCACGCCGCTTTCCTTGGGCATCGAAACCCTGGGCGGCGTCTTCACCCGGCTGATCGACCGCAACACCACCATCCCGACCAAGAAGAGCCAGACCTTCTCGACTGCCGAAGACAACCAGAGCGCCGTCACCATCCGCGTCTTCCAGGGCGAACGCGAAATGGCGGCGGACAACAAGATGCTCGGCCAATTCGATCTGGTGGGCATTCCGTCGGCGCCGCGCGGCGTGCCGCAAATCGAAGTCACCTTCGACATCGACGCCAACGGCATCGTGTCGGTGATGGCGAAGGACAAGGCCACCGGCAAGGAGCAGCAGATCAAAATCCAGGCGTCGGGCGGTCTGTCGGACGCCGACATTCAGAAGATGGTCAAGGACGCTGAAGCCCACGCCGCGGAAGACAAGAAGCGGCGCGAGTTGGTGGACGCCCGCAATCAGGCGGACGGTTTGATCCACACCACCGAGCGGACGTTGAAGGAAGCCGGCGACAAGATCGCGTCGGGCGACAAGGCGGCGGTGGAAAAAGCCGTGGCTGAACTGAAGGCGGTGATGGACGGCGACGATCTGGCCGCTTTGAAGGCCAAGAGCGAAGCGCTGGCGCAGGTGTCGATGAAGCTGGGCGAAGCCATGTATAAGGCGGGCCAGGCGGAAGCCGAAGCCGGCGGCGACGCGGCCGGCGGCGGTCAGTCGAAGGCGGAGCCGGGCGTGGTCGACGCCGACTTCGAAGAAGTTGACGACAGCAAAAAGAAGTCTTCGTAATGTCTTGACGCAACGCCGCGGTGGCCGGCCGCTCCTTTTGGTAAAAGGGGAGCGCCGTTCGTCCGCGGCTGTAGCTGGGGTGCGGCGCCGATGGCGAAACAGGACTATTACGAACTTCTCGGCGTGCAAAAGGGCGCCAGCGCGGATGAGCTGAAGAAAGCCTATCGCAAGCAGGCGATGCAATATCACCCGGATCGCAATCCGGGCGACGCCGCCGCCGAGCATAAGTTCAAGGAAATCAACGAAGCGTACGACGTCCTCAAGGACGAACAGAAACGCGCGGCCTACGACCGCTTCGGCCACGCCGCTTTTGAAGGCGGCGGCGGTCCGCGCGGCGGCGGTCCGGGCGGCGGT
>ERZ761609.2799-NODE-2799-length-12318-cov-293.727718_pt1 | contig 12318 bp, 14 predicted proteins | sample MGYA00511163_ERZ761609 | MGnify/ENA primary metagenome ERZ761609 (study PRJEB28899, sample SAMN02445070) | bioreactor sludge metagenome | biome: EBPR sludge | place: Australia: Brisbane, Thorneside Wastewater Treatment Plant | collected 2011-12-16 ... | reverse complement strand
GGCGACACGGAAACGGGTACTTAGGACGAGAACCCTGCCAATAGTCGAAGTGGTGTGTAACAACCTTGTTACAAATCCACCTTGGGGGATGCGGGAGACCGTATAACCCAAGCCCCACAGGTGGGCTGCTGAGGGCATCGAGAGGTGTCAGGGCGTTGAGGAGAAATCTGGATACGCTGGTACTGATTGGCGCAAGCTGGTCAGATCGCTGTATAGCTCAAGCCTGTAAATGCGTCCCTAGAGGATGCTATGGGGTAAGTTGTTAGAGCCGTGATTTAGAGAATCTGGTTATGTCCGGTAGAAGTTAGTTTGCAAGTACACCACTGGCTTTGGAATCTCGCGGGGTGGAAATCGGGGCAACCCGAAAGGTGTAAAAATCAATGCAAGCAGAACTAGGACGGCGGCGCGAAACATCGACGGTATTGGCTAACGTGGGAATCTCACCCAGAACCCGAAAGCGCAATGCAATAGGGTGATGCTGACTGTGGCAAGCGGTATCTGACTGGGAGAGAGGGAGAGCAGGTGAGTAGGCGCGAAAGCCCTGACGCGATATAACCGAAGCGTTGGGGCGAGTACGGAAAAAGACGGGTTGGCAACTCGTCCGTACATGAGCCGAAAGCCTGCGGCGGTAGCAAGGCTGCATCCTTGGCCGGGTGCGGATGGTAACTTGATCGGGGCGTACAGGTGGTACTGTGCGCGTGATCAGCAAAAGGTCGTGTGTCAAAACAACGGCGTGGTAATAGGGGTGAAAGCCCTTAGTGGCGTTCCCTGTTATCAACTGGGGACATGATAGGGTTTGGTCTGGATAGCCCTTGGCTACCCGGACAGCGCGGCACCGGCGCAAACCATCTCCCCTTGCCTTTGGCTTGGGGGGATTCTGAATTTTTGACAGTTACTTTTCCAGCTTCTGAAGCTCTACGTCAGTGAATCCAAACTGCTTCGCACTTTGCAAAAAGTCGGTTTTGGCAGTGAATTGCTGAAGATTATCCGTGCCTGTATCCAGCACGTAGTAACGCTTTTCCGGCACGGCAGGATCAGTTTGAACAGCAAAGACAAGAGCCTCTTTTTTCAGGTAGGAATCCACTTGCCCAGTGATAATTTGCCGTTGCTCACCGGCTACCGTGCGGGCTATGAAATTGTTCCCCCAATGCTCGTAACTGTACCCGTTGCCCAGCTCCACGGAATAATCAGCGGAACAACCCGCCAGCATAAACAGCATTGCCAAACCCAGTTTTTTCATGGTGTCCTCAAACTTAAATCGGATAAAACTATATCCACCCATCGGCACGGGTGGACTCTTGGGGTAAAGGGGCTTGCCCCTTTGTAGCGGCGCACTTCCAGTGAATCGGAGTGATGACCTTACGCCGCGTAATCCCGCTACTGCGGCTCTACTGGCCTTAAAGCCATGAATTTACGGCTTTTCAGGCTTGTACAGCTTACAGTCGCGTGTGATGTGTTTCAGACTACCGCCTAACTCCCCTCGCGCCCTGCAAGACCGGGGGTATGGGGGTAAACCCCCACTGAGGCGGTGAAAGTTTGCACAAAATGAGTGTAGAACCACCGTCATTTCTTCACCTAATGCACCGCCTTTGCCTCATAGTTGCGGTTAAAAAACAGGTTTTGCAGTTAGAGCGGCCTAAAATCGCTTTTAAGGGGCTTAAAGGTTCCGCCCATAGTTCTTATGGCTAACCATCAAAAAGCCGCGTATCGGCTCAATACGTGCGTCGTAGGTGCTCCTTTTCCTTGGGTGCGTAGCACCCACAGATACGTTACGGGCTACGCCCGTTCCTTTAGCTGTTTTTCTAACAGAAACAGGTGTTGCACACCTTGTGGGGGATTGTATCCAAGAAGGCGCATCAAGGCTGAAATGAACGCGCCCTAGGGCGCGGCCTTGACCCGTAAGAGGTTCTATATTTTGTTTTGACACAATAGCGTTCCTTCTTGTTTCTTATGTTCCTTCTTGTTTCTAGTGTGTTTTTTACTAGTTAAATCAGTTTGTTGCGCCACCCAAAAGAGATGAATTAGGGGTGAAAAGAGATAAAAAAGGGGGCTAAAAGAGATAAAAAAGGGGCTAAAAGAGATACATATTTTAACTTCTCTTTTCGTTAAAAAGGATATAAAATAGAGGCATCTCTTTTCAACTGGTTACATCATGAGCGACAATGAACTGCAAGCTATCTTAGCCCGCGCCCAAGCTAACCGGCAGGCTCGGACGAAGAACACCAACATTGATGCTGATGCCAATCCTCTTCACCATTTGGCAGATAACACCATTACTAAAAGCCATGCTTTGAGCCGCGCTTACTACAGGCTTTCACTAACAGAAAAACGTTGCATGGAGGCACTAATAAGTAAACTGCACCCACTCCGCACAGATAACCAATTGCAGCACATAGAACTGCTGGCAACGGAGTATCTAAAGGCATTCCCTGATGCCGGAAAACACGCTTACGAACATTTGTCTGGCGCAGGTGATGCTCTTGTAAACCGGGTTATCACCATTGAAAACCCTTCAGAAGGCATTGCGAAAGACAAGCTAACATTGATGGCACGGGTCAGATACCAACCAAAGCAAGGGAAAATTATTTGCACGTTTAACCCATTGGTAGTCCCCCATCTCATTGGTCTGCGGGAAAAGTTCAGTAGCTACCCATTAAAAAAGGCCGTTGATTTTCAGAGTTCTTACACATGGCGTTTCTATGAGATTTTGGCTTCATGGGCACAGCCAAAAAAAGACACCAAAGGCTCTATTATGGGGTGGATCAAGAATCAATCAGTAGATGAATTGCGAGAAATGTTGGGTGTCCCTGATAGTTATTCTTGGGGGAAATTTGATACTCAGGTATTACAAGTAGCCATTAATGAATTGCGCAATAAATCTAAAATTGCCGTGTTTATTGAACGCATTAAAACAAACCGAAAGATAACTCATTTGAACATCAGTTTTATTGAAGATAATCAAGTTGAGATGCCACTAGAAGGAGGCGAAACACCCAAGAAGAAACGCGGGCGCAAGCCCCAAGAGGCGTAAAGCCAAGATCGCCCTGCACCGGCCTCCTACAGCCAGCACAGGACTTCACTTTCAATTTATACGGGAAACTGAAAATGCAAACGAAGCATACACAAAGCGCCGTGTTCGTGCGCGAACAATCGGACAGCACCCCTACCCTAGCCTCCCATTTTGCCGCGCTTCTGGCGCGTATCAACTGGTTCGCCACCGCATCCGGCGTGGAAGTGCTGGTGCTGGCCTCACACTTCGCTGATGAGTTACAAAGCGGGCTTTTCCGTGCTGGGATGTCCGGTGCTGCCCTGCTTGGCACTGCTGGGTGTTTCTTCATGGTACTGGCAACCCGCCGTTCCCTGCCGCTGCGCCTGTTCTATCTGGCAGCACCCGTAGCTTGGTTTTTGCTGGGGGGTGTGTAATGAGCATCGAAAAGGCTTTTGACATCCACCAAGAAATTAAGACCTACGGTGATGAAGTGGCGGACAACCAACACGCCTTAAAATCAAACTTGATTGGGCAGTACGCGGCGGCGGGTACAACATGGATCATTTACCTTATGTTTTTTGCCGCCATGTATGCCGCGCCTTTATGGGTTCTGGAGAAGTTCTTTGACAAGAACGGTGATAACCATATTGCCGTTTATTTGACTACCGTTTTTATCATCATTGCCCCCACTGCCCTATCTATCCTGAAACACGTCAGTTACCGGGCATTGGCAAAGCGCGATGCCAATAATAAATGGATTGCCTTTGTCATTGGGTTCTTGATTGTTTCAGGGATTTATTACGAAATGGTGTCAGCGACCGCGCAGCAGCAGGAAAAGGCATTTGCCGCTGTTGACGACAGCGAACGGGGTAAAAACCTCTCTGTTGCCCCAACCGTGACCGTAGACACCAGCCTAGCCGGTGATGTCGCCAAGGCCAGCCAGAAGTTAGCCCAATGTGAGCAACGGATGAAACAAGGCAAGGAACGCCACTGCGAAGGCGACAAGGCAAAACTGCTGGCATTGAAGGACAGCCAGAAAACCGCCTCTGCCGCATCCATCCAAGCTGCCAGCGCTACGGTAGCAGCGAACCAACAGGCACTACAGCAGGAACGGGACGCACACGCCCTGACTGTCGCCAAGATGTTTGCCGAGTTCTTCGCGGTTGGCATCAACTCAGGGGCATCCATTGCGGCCTTCATTGGGGCATTGCTGTTCGAGATCGCACACGCCATTTCTGTGTTCAATGAACGCGCCTTGCGCGGCAAGATTGACGGCCTGAATGGGCATTTGAACAAGCTCAAGGGCGATTACTTCAAGACATCCGGGAAGATGTTCAACGCTGGCGACTTCAAGGACGATTACCAAATCGACTTGGGCAAGCTGCGTGAAGCCGGTGAGCTGGGCGGCATCCCTGCCGCTGCCCTCTCCCCTACCCCCGTTGCCCGGTTCAAATGGCAGGACGCCGGTGAAGCCATTGCCACCGAGTTTGCCAGGGCACAACACGCCAGAAACGTTGTGAACGACAAAACGGCGGAAGCCTTGGGCAAGGTTGGCGGCATGATCGACAAGGCAACGCTGCGTGAATCCGGCGGTTTCAAGCAGTCCCCGAAACAACTGCAACGGGTGCATGAGCTGGCGGAAAATCACGACCTGAACCACCCCATTCCGACCCCACACGCGCGAGTGGTAGGTAATTCAGGGCAACCACACGCAGCAGACACCCCACACGCACCACTCGCGCGTGTGGGGGTGATTGAGCCGGGTACAGATGAGGCATTACAGGCCGCGACTGATGCACCCATTGGGAGCAAGGTAGGGTGTCCATACTGCGGTTCTGAGTTCATCAAGCGGAATGCCCAGCACAAATTTTGTTGCAAAGAACACCGTTTTGCATGGCATAACGAACGTGACCCAGCAAAACAGCAATTCTTGAAACAACGGAATATGAAGGGGTAGGGCATGAAGGCAGACCTTACCCGCACCGCCCGGACTGGGGACGGGCAACAGGTAAGGGTTTGTGTCCGGCTCTGCCAGACTGGGACAGAACGGGATGGGGTTGTTGCCAACCTCACCCATTCCGGTTTCACCCAGTCGGAGGACGCTAGGCCAAACACTTACAATCTGTTCGGATGGCTTGGGGTGTCATGGATTGAAAGCCTAATGGAATAGGGCAAAGAAAAGCCGGGTTTCCCCGGCTTTTCTTATTCTGCTGGTTCAGGCCAGAAGTCATTATCCATTATTTGCTCATATGACCATGGGCAATTAGCCGGGAACAGGCTTTTAGGCAAACCGGATTCTTGCATAGCCTCGCGCACAGCCATTGGGTAGGCTTTGATAAGGGCTTCTGGGATTTTAGTGTTAAGGCTTGGGCTATCCTCAAGCAATAAGGCTATATCATCCCGTTGGTTATTTATGGTGGTTTCCCAACTGCTCTTAATCGGGTAATTGGGCTGAAGCTTCCACTTCAATAGGTGCATCAGCAGGACACGAAGGCGGCTGATCAATTCCCGGCGCTCTCTGGCACTCATCGCCTGCAACTCCTCTACCAGATTGGTAATGTCAAGTTTCCCAAAGGCCGCATTACGCAGTAAATCCGCCTGATCCAATGCCCAACCATAAAAATCATTCTCGTAAGCTACAGCACCCATCTTAGTGCCTCCTGTGTTGTCGATGCCTTGAGGGTAGCAGGTGAGGGGGAGAGTGGGGAAGCAGAAGAAAAGGCCATGACCCGTGGAATGGATTTATGGCCTTTGGCTGACAGTGGGGCTTAGTTGTTAGTTGGTGCTTGAACCTAAAAAGAGACCACTGCTGGCGTGAGCATACCCACCTGATCATTAAACGTACAAGCAATTTCTGCCGAGTTCCCCCACCCGCAAATGGAAAAGGCCGTGATAAGGAGGAGCATCACGGCCTTTGGCTGCGGCACTAGGTTTCAAAAAAGGCCGCATTGGGCGTTGATCATAGCCGCCCACGAAAAATGTACAACCGCTTTCTGCCGGACGGGCAACCCGCCACTCCCGCACCTAAAAATATAATATCTGTAGTGTTGTAGTATGTTGTATTTACAAAATACTACATACGGGTTTTATCCCCAGAATCCGTGGATATGCCTGTGGGCAAAGCGCCCGGTGCTAGCGCCAGCAAGGGCTGCGGCGATTGGTCATAATTTAGCCAACACAAGCCAAATAATAATAAGTCAGATGCTCTTGCCCCGAACTGGAAAAAATACTATCCACCGACAAGCGGTAGGCTGTAAACTTTTGGCAATTTATAACCAACACGTCAAGCGTTTTTTGTTTTTGTGAAAAGATTTTAATAGGATACAATATATTTATGGCATCCAAAGGTCAGGCTTTATATAATCAAAAAGACAATTGTCTTAATGTTATTCGCCCAAGCGAACATATAAAAAGACACATTAATTGTTCAAATATAAACCCAGAAAAAATGAAGGTTCACTATGTAGAAGTTGACGGCGATGATATATGGGTATTTGTCAGCGCCCACAGCAACTCTCGCCCTGACCGAAAAGTTCTTTACCACTTCTCTAGTTTATCTGGTGGTGGAAGCAGAACGATCTGAACCTGATAATTCTAGCTTAGCTAACAATCAAATGCCAACCCAATTGGTTAGCATAAGAAGAAGATAAACTGTCATTGTTTCGATGAACGGCAATGATAGTCTTGTCGTTTATGCTGTTCTTTTTTAGGGGCCTTACGTTTTGATTTTTTATTTTCTTTAGGATAAGAACTTATCCTGTCTGAAAAACTGTTATTAATGGTGACGTTAAAACTATTATTAAATAATATCATACCAGAACCATCGTGGTTGGCATGAATATAAACAATTGTAGCAAGAAAAACACAATATACTAATTTACATACTTTTTTTACAGCGGTCATAGGAATTACGATTTATTTGTATACATTGTAGCATCTTATTTTTTACTTTCAACTTTTCACGGCAAAGGGTTTCTTTCAACAAAGGTGTGTAACCCACCACGGAATTTTGCTACATCGCAGCTATAGCTAAGTTCCAGATGTTTTTTCATTCAAATTTAAAACATGGTTACGTGAGCCATCCTCTGATGAAAGCAAGAGAAAATTCAAAAAATTTTGTTTTTTACAAAACCAAAAATTCTTTGAAAAAATATTGACAAAATAGTCGTTATATGAGTTGCAATGTGAATTTTTTTATATTAACATCACCTCACGCTAAAATATTTTTTAGCCAGTCAAATTATCCTTAATCACTAAACGCATTACACGGATAATTATTTAAAGTTAACTTTTAATTAAAAAGGGAAAATGACATTATGGGATATATCTTTGCAGCTATAATTGCACTTATTGGTTTGTTTTCGGCTTTCGATTCACCTGAAAACATTGAAATATACATGAATAGCAAAAATTATGATTTAGATTTTATTTTATCGAAAAATAAAGAGTTGGAGGTTTCAAAAAATAGCATAGCAATTAAATGAAACATAGTGCCGTCAATATGACGGCGTTTCTAAATCTGTTCTAGTAGTTTTTCATAAATTTAAAATTACTAGAACAGATTTTAAGAACTCACCCTTGCCGCAACGTGGCCCAGTAAGCGGTTTATGGCAGCTTGGTGCTTGCCGTGCCCACTAACAGCAGGTATTTATGCCAGAATGATGCAGTGCGGAATTGGCCAAGTATCAATCAAGATAATGGCATTATAGAACGTTTTTCCCATTTATATCATATGGTTAGCTCATGCCTTATATCAGAAAAATCGGCGTGATGTATAAAAAAACGCTGATAAGTCATGGACTTAGCGGCGGTGTTCTACAACGCCTTTATCTTGCACTCACCTAAACCCACACGGCAATGCAGAAACCGACTAGGAGGGCAGGGCGCAAGCCTTGCCCACAACTCCCGCTATCCAAGCCACCTGATAAAAAGTCAGATGCTCTTGCCCCGAACTGGAAAAAACACTATCCACCGACAAGCGGTAGGTTTATGATTCTGGTTATTGAGTGACCAACAAGGAACCCCTTTCATGTCAGCAACAAGCTATCCAGAAAAATGCAGGCGCATGTACCACATGTTAACGCGACATATATCAAACAACCTAGCAATGACTTAATTTTGTTACTTTATTTTCAAGGAGACCATATGAGACAAATCTTTATCATATACACCATTATAGGTCTTATGCTCACTCCATTTATTTATTCAAATAATGCGCAATCATATAGACCAGAAAGTACGGCGAGCAAAATAGGGTCATCTTTAGGAAATGCATTTTATTGGCCATCATACTTATTTTCTATAGAACCTGAGGTGAATAGTGAATCAGTGGATACTTTTCAAAGTTCTATTCTCAATATATTAAAATGGAGAGCTGACAAGCTATTTACCGGGGCACGTAGCAATACTAATGGAGAAATGGTATTCATGGCAATTAGTAACTGCTTAGCTGCTGAGGGATTAAAAGACGATAACACCACCTCCTTATACGATAAAGTTTTTACTGGAAAACTTCTTGAGAATCAAAACATAGAAAAAATGAGATCGGCGCTCATGGAAAAGATGAATGGATTTGATTTCGCAGATATTATTAGCGCTGGTGTCGAATGCGATGAAAAATTAGCACGTCTTTAGTGTTAAAATTAAGTACTTCTGCATAAGCTTCTCGGAACTTTTCAGTTACAACGCACTGATCTTTAAAAGATCATTCTTCCGAAAAACTTTTGCACGAGTACTTAACAGCACTTTATAAGCGAGACCAATAGAATTCACGTTTATCATTCAACAAAGAGGACAGCATGTTTAAAAAGACTTCAATTGAAGATGTTCGTCAAGCATTAAATGCCATTGAAAATATTGAACGTCCTGATGGAGATAACGAAGGAGACCCAATAAACTCACCATCTATTTATAATCATTTATCACTTGAAAACCAAAAAAAGGTTGATAATGCCTTTGGGGTAGTTAGTGATTACGTTCGTCAACCAGATGGTCAGCCTAACAACAGGTCTTTAACCACACTTATTAAAAATGGATTCCATGCAAACCTTAATCAAGATCAAGATGACCCATATAGATATGTTGGTAGAGTTCGCACGGATAACTGGGATATTGATATTAGTGACCCAACTTTAGAATAATATATTTTAATAATATGAGCTAACAACACATCGACGGAGACGCGGTGATAGCCCGCGTCTCCGTCCAATCTACCCCCTGCCGCGCCCGTCATGTTAGACGTTTGTAAGATATTTGGGGTTCACCCTAATTGGAAGTCAAAAACTTCACTTCCAGCCCTGCAAATAGGGTCGTTTTTTGTGTTTTTGGATGGTTTTCTAACAACGTCTAAAACCTATTTGAACCATTTTTGCCAAAACGGGGCAGGGCGTTGGTGTTCCAACAGCTTAATGGTGCTGGTCAGCTCCCCGATCTGTTGCCTGTACCACTGTTCCCGTTCCTTGGCTTCCTCCAACTGTTCCCGCAACATTTGCACCTCCTTTTCTTGGCTGGTGTTAGGGGTGACACTAGCCCCTGTCAATGACTGGATACCCGTGTCAATCGGGTTACTGTCACCCTGTAAACTCCCAAAAACCCGTAACACTTCGGCAGTGTCTACTTTTGGCTTCCCTTGGTGGTCATGGGTAACACTCAGTTTTCCCGTCTGAATATAAGTTTTATAAAGGTTTGCCCTTGTGCAACCTGCCAACCGTGCGGCTTCCGAAATGCTTACAAGTGCCATGTAAAACCTGCCTGTCAAATTCTGTAAATAGTGACAGTGTAGCTACTGTATACCGTCAAATCACAAAAAAAACCTGCAACTGCTAGCGTTCATAACAGGGGGAGACGTTTCACAAATAGAAGCCATAAGTGGGGGAGACGGTAGGCGACGAGCCGCCACCGTCCATACCATCAAGATACGGGCACTTTTTTCTGCTTTTGCCGCCGCGCCTTGCGGCTCACTTCGGCAACTGCCACCGCCGTAGCCTTACGGTAACGCCCACAGTAACGAACAACCGGGGCAGGGTAAGGGAGTTCCCCTTTTCTTGCCCGCTTCCAATCCGCTCGCGCTATCCGGTACAGCAAATAGGCTTGCGCCCTGACACCCCGGAAACCGGGAACTTTGCCCAAACTGTGCAACATCTGTTTGATCAACTTTTCGTTACCCTGCCGCACTGCGGTTTGTATCCGGCTTTTCCATCCGTCAAAAGTTTCTTGGGTCATTACCCATGTCCAAGTCGGCTTGCTTGCCTTGTCGGGATTGTCCTTTTCCCTGCGTTTGCGGGATAACACCAACAACTCATAGCCAGTGAAATTGGCACGTTTGCTGCGTATGTCTGCCAGCTCCTCCAACTCATACACCAACCCCGCGCCGGGGGTAGCCATCAGCCACCAATAAACCGGGGAATCCCTGTCCTTGGGATCATGCAGCATCAGCAACATGGTGTTTGCTTCCCCCCTGCCTTTGGCCCGGTAACGCTGTGTTTCAGTACGTCCAGTGCCGTACTTGTCAGCAAGTTTCAGGGCTAGGGCTTCCGCTTTTGTCGGGGCAATTTCCCCGGCTTTCCAGTAGGTGTAGCCGTGGCTGGCATAGTGCAGCACCCGGCGCATCAGGTCGGTTTTATGGGTGTAAACTTGTGTCATAAGCTGTCCTCTTGGTTGACTATCCAAGGGGATTGCCGGACACGCAGCGCAAACTATTTTTACGTCCCCGCAGGGGACGTAAAAAGGCAAGCGTCCCCCAGAGGGGGACACAAAAAGAGATTCCGGCGGAGCGGGGCAAAAAGCCCCGGTTTGCCGCTAAACTGCGCTTGCAGGCGCGTCAAGCCAAAGGCGGGCGCAATGCCTGCAAACGTGCTACCCGGCACACCAAACCGGCGTATCACGGTCTTATGCTGATTGCGTGGGGTGCAACGCCCTACCCATCCGCAAGCCAAAAACGATGGAAGCCATCAATGCAAAGCGATGGTTGCCAACCCATCGTGAGTTTACAGGTCGCCAACCTGTAAACAGCTACTGCTGAAGCCGTATGCCCGTAATGGGGCTGGTACGGCTACGACGGGCGCAAGGTGGTGAAACTCCACCTTTCGACCCAATCCACTCGGATAAAACCGGGATTGGGCGACACGGAAACGGGTACTTAGGACGAGAACCCTGCCAATAGTCGAAGTGGTGTGTAACAACCTTGTTACAAATCCACCTTGGGGGATGCGGGAGACCGTATAACCCAAGCCCCACAGGTGGGCTGCTGAGGGCATCGAGAGGTGTCAGGGCGTTGAGGAGAAATCTGGATACGCTGGTACTGATTGGCGCAAGCTGGTCAGATCGCTGTATAGCTCAAGCCTGTAAATGCGTCCCTAGAGGATGCTATGGGGTAAGTTGTTAGAGCCGTGATTTAGAGAATCTGGTTATGTCCGGTAGAAGTTAGTTTGCAAGTACACCACTGGCTTTGGAATCTCGCGGGGTGGAAATCGGGGCAACCCGAAAGGTGTAAAAATCAATGCAAGCAGAACTAGGACGGCGGCGCGAAACATCGACGGTATTGGCTAACGTGGGAATCTCACCCAGAACCCGAAAGCGCAATGCAATAGGGTGATGCTGACTGTGGCAAGCGGTATCTGACTGGGAGAGAGGGAGAGCAGGTGAGTAGGCGCGAAAGCCCTGACGCGATATAACCGAAGCGTTGGGGCGAGTACGGAAAAAGACGGGTTGGCAACTCGTCCGTACATGAGCCGAAAGCCTGCGGCGGTAGCAAGGCTGCATCCTTGGCCGGGTGCGGATGGTAACTTGATCGGGGCGTACAGGTGGTACTGTGCGCGTGATCAGCAAAAGGTCGTGTGTCAAAACAACGGCGTGGTAATAGGGGTGAAAGCCCTTAGTGGCGTTCCCTGTTATCAACTGGGGACATGATAGGGTTTGGTCTGGATAGCCCTTGGCTACCCGGACAGCGCGGCACCGGCGCAAACCATCTCCCCTTGCCTTTGGCTTGGGGGGATTCTGAATTTTTGACAGTTACTTTTCCAGCTTCTGAAGCTCTACGTCAGTGAATCCAAACTGCTTCGCACTTTGCAAAAAGTCGGTTTTGGCAGTGAATTGCTGAAGATTATCCGTGCCTGTATCCAGCACGTAGTAACGCTTTTCCGGCACGGCAGGATCAGTTTGAACAGCAAAGACAAGAGCCTCTTTTTTCAGGTAGGAATCCACTTGCCCAGTGATAATTTGCCGTTGCTCACCGGCTACCGTGCGGGCTATGAAATTGTTCCCCCAATGCTCGTAACTGTACCCGTTGCCCAGCTCCACGGAATAATCAGCGGAACAACCCGCCAGCATAA
>ERZ761609.2798-NODE-2798-length-12322-cov-25.738404_pt1 | contig 12322 bp, 15 predicted proteins | sample MGYA00511163_ERZ761609 | MGnify/ENA primary metagenome ERZ761609 (study PRJEB28899, sample SAMN02445070) | bioreactor sludge metagenome | biome: EBPR sludge | place: Australia: Brisbane, Thorneside Wastewater Treatment Plant | collected 2011-12-16 ... | reverse complement strand
CCGCGTTTAATAATTTAGTCGTCTTATTTTTTCGTCCGACCGCCTTACTTACAACGTTTGTGTTTATGACGCTTTGGGTGTAGGAGTGTTTGTTAAATGCGCAGCATGACAAACACGACCAGTCCAAAGTGTCCACCGTTACAAATTTAACTTAAGAAATGAGTTTATGATTAACGATAACCCCCAAAGTGGCATAAACACGCTGTTGGCTGCCGTTTTTTTAGTAGTGAATTCTATATGCTACCAATAAGTCCAACTCTCTATACTTGTCCAACGTCTCAAATCTAATTCCAAATTCAAAGTCATTTTTGTCGAACCCTTTAATAAACTGAAACTCCGTCTGCCAATAGTTATTCCATTTTTTTGCTGTCCCAATTATAGCAGCATTCCATTTGAAATATTTACCAAGGCCAAATACAAGTCCTTCGTTTGATTTTAATGTTTCAATATTATTAAATGATTGTCTGCCGTAACCAACAAGAAATAGAAAGCTGTCAAACTCCAATTCGGGAATAATTGTGAACTCCTCTGTGTCCCAAGTTTCATTATCTTTTGAAATATTTCGCTTGTTGTATCCCAAAATCAGATTTATGTATCGTGCGTTATAACGGAAATCAATCAATCGGTCTTTCTGAAGCCTTACATTAATAAATTCATTTTCACCTAAGTCAGTCCTATACGTTATTTCTGTTGTTGTCAGCATTTTAATTCTAAACAGCATGGGCAGTGCATTCCTTACATTAACTCCGATTGGAGTGTAATTAAGTCCGCTATTGAAACCTAATGACGTGTATTCAGGGTACATGCCCATTCTTGTTTTTTCTTTTAATTGTTTTTCGTCTGTCTCTAAGTAAACAGTCAGGTAGTCCTTGTCAGCCGTGACCTCAATTGTTTTAAGTCCTATGAATGAAAATTCTAATGTTGGATTAGTCGACTTACAAGTAATTTTAAATTTTCCGTCTCCATTTGAGTTAACTCTATTGTCGGTTCCTTTCTCAATCACATTAACTCCAGGTAAAGCTGAGTTGTCGTCCTTGAGTCTTACTTCTCCTTCAATTGTCCTTTGTCCGAATGCTGTAAAAGTAACTGTTACTATTAGAGTCAGTATTAGTAGTCTCATCTCTGTTTAAAAAATGGCAGCCAACGTTTGTGTTTATGCAGTGTGGGGAATAGGAGGGCTTAAAAATGAAGCGCAGCGAAATGTTAAGCCCGACCTGATCCGAACTGTCCCCGTGACCAAACTGCATTTTGAAACATAAACTTTAATTTAACACCAAACCCCCACATTGCATAAACATTTTGTTGCTGGCTGTGCGGCCATTCTCGAATCTTTAATCGTTAGCCTGTATTCAGTCCACCGTTTTATTGTCCACGTCTCACTTTTGTTTTTATTCTCAGTCGTGCGGTGGAACATTTTTAAAATCTCTGTCGGCTTAGTGTAACTGAGCACACTCTTTTGCAAGCCTTGGCTGTGTGTCGCATGTGCGGCTTGCAAATGTGTGTGCGAAATATGAAACCTAATTTGGGTTGCAAAATTTGCAGTTCAATATTTTGGTATTTCTCCTAGGCATTTGTCTTGCGACAACAATTGCGTGATTACGGGCAACTTGATAAGAATTAAATGGACCTGACCATTGACCGTTTTGTCCGTTGAGAATTTCATTTTGAACCCCTTGTCCACAATTACACCTTGTACATTCACCACGGTGTATTCTAATATAATTGTTTGGATAGTTTTCGTATGTAAAGAATTTGCCTTTGCAGTTCATGACTATTTCAATTTACTAGTTAAGAAATGAAGTGGCTTAATTATTAAGTATAAGACAATTACTCTAAGAGCAGGAGAAAATCTTATTACTTCAGCAATATTGGGACTAAAGTGGTAATAGTTTTGAATAAAGATGCGACCCCATGCACGTTTAGCTAGCCAATTGTCTCTAAAGATTCGTAGTTCAATAACAATTGGGTGATTAATATCGCCCATTGTTGCAGTTGCAATAAAGCACCCGTCTTTAACTTTAGCGGATGATTTGTTAAAATTACTGTACTTGTCTGGAAGATATTTATTGAGTACTTTCTTAGTGCCATCAATTAGTTGAATTGAATAAGATGGTTCATTGTCCAGAATGTACGATAAAAACGGAATTAGTATTTCACCTTTTTCATCAGGCCAAAACTGAAGGGTTTTATCCCAGCAATAAACTGCCGCCTTAGAAATAATTAGCCTATCAAAGCCGCTTTTTTGTGCAAGTAGGCAAGCTTGGAGAATTAAATTGCCTTTCTGAAGTAGTTCATTAAGAGAAGTTTCTAAACTCATAAATTCATCCCAATGTTTATGTGCATGGTCAGCCAACGATGTTAGTTGGTCATGAAGAATATTGGATGCCTTTGTAATTGTTGCCTTGTCATTATTTGATTTCTCTATTGCCTTTGATAAGTAAGAAATAGCATCTGTAATCCTAGGATGTGCAAGGGTACTTTTTGACCAAATATGCTCACCCTTTGCAAGCCACGCTTCAACATTATTCTCATCTACCTCAAGTATTTTATTATAGTATTCAATTGCCTCATCGCTATTACCCCCAGAAGCTGCTGACCTTGCTAGCTCAAGCCATGTGGTTATGTTTCCTGACATTGATGCAACTTTCTTTTCTATGGCGTCTTGAACCATAATTTGACTGTTGCAGTACATACAAATAACTGTTTTTATTTCACTTGCGAGTTGAAGTTCACCACCGCAGTTTGGGCATTGTGCAGGTACTAATTTCATATTTTAAAACAATGTTTATTTTGATTAAAACCTATCTAGAATTTCTTTCTTCTTTTTATCAAACTCGTCTGATGTTATTGCTCCTAAGTCCAGTAATTCTTTTAATTTCTTAAGCTTATCACCTATGTCCTCCTTAACTTGCTCGTTGTTCATCGATTTATTTATGGCATTTGCCATATTTAGACCCATTGCCAAACCTGCTCCGGTTGATAATCCGTCACTACCAGTATTCGGATTATTAGCTGAATCATCTAGCGCATTTGCTAACTTGAATTTCATGTATGAATCTAAATTTCCAACTGCACCCATTCCGCTTCTTTCGTCAATCATTTTTTGAACCTCGGGAGGAACTGATATTGATTGAACATAAATATCATGTAATTGAAGACCGAGCCCTGAAAAATCTGCTTCCAATTCAGCTCGCATAATTAGATTTAACTGGTCAATATTTTTCGCTATATCAAAAACTGAGTTGTGAATCTTACCAAGAACTACATTCAATTTCGATACGATTATCATTTTTAAATAATCTTCAATAATAGATGTGGTGTAGAGACCCATTGTCCCTACTACCTTATTAACAAATAGCATAGCATCATTAACTCTTATTGAAAAACCACCAAATGCTCTTAAGCGGATTGCGTGCAATTCATTATCTCTAAAAAGAATAGGTTCTTTTGTGCCCCATTTTAAATTGGGAAATAATTGTTTACCTATAAAAATAACTTCTGCTCTAAATGGTGAAGTTGGACCATAACCAAACGAAGTAACCCACTTTGCAACTACTGGAATATTTTGGGTTTGTAAAATGTGACGACCTGCACCGAAAACATCTAATGCTTTACCGTCTCTGAAAAATACTGCCTCTTGACTTTCGCGAACTGTGAGTTGGGCACCCCATTTTATTTCAAGTTTTCCGGAATCTGGGATTCGCTTGACAATCACCTTTCCACTATCATCTAAAAATTCTAGAACCTCCATAATTATTTGAATTGGTTAATAAAGTTAGTTCTCTCAATAATTAACCTGTCAATTTCTTTTAGCTGTTGGGTAATAAATCCAGCACTCATTGCTTCATTAATCTCTCCGTTAATTGTCTTTTGTATTAGGTTAACCCTCTCAAGAATTTGTAAATCTTTTTGATATATAGTTTCTAATTCTCCTTGTTTGAGTTCATTCTCGGAAAAAAATGAAGAGTTACCATATGTAGCATTTTTTATCCTACTTGCTAAAGTGTCAACTGATTTTCTTGTTAATTCCCATTCTTTAGATAATCTCAATTCATTTGACTTGATTAAGTCCTTTTGTTTCTCCGTTATGCTCTTCTCAACAGTCTGTAGCGTGATAGCTAATTGTCCACGGAGTTTTTGGTCTGTTTTTCTTTTCTCGTCTCTTGCAGCATAACCCCGATAGCCTGGAATAATTGCTCCTATTTTGTCAAGTATGTTTGATTTGCGTAACATGTTACTAAAGTTAACAAAAATGCATTTGAATGTTTACTAGGTCGAAGTAGAAGAATTTGGCTCTTTTGCAAGCTTGGGTGTCGTGTGGGCTTGTGCGGCTTGCAAATGTGCCAAATGCGAGGTGGAGTGATTTTAAAAATGTGAAGGGTCGGCTGTTCATTTGTTAGTCCAATAGTTTTAAATTATCCAATGTTGAAGCTGTCCCGCTACCGTTGGCCGTGGAATAATCTTGGTAATGTCGCCTGTTAGTAGTCCACTTTGTCCGGCCGCATTGCCAGCAACGTTTTGGCGCTTGGCGCAGTGGCGGATTTCGGAGCTCAAAACTGTCAATACACCACAAAAGTTGATGCGAGGTAGAATGTTCCTTTAACCACGCCACCCGCCATTGTGCCAAACGCCTGTTACCTGCTGGCCTTCTGTCCACCGTGTCGTTGAAAGTTTTGTCAATATTGAGTTTTCTTGTCATTGTCTGCTGTGATTGTCTGGCTGTGTGTCGGTGTATTTTTATTTTTTTGAAGCGTTGGGAAATTTTTTAAAACCAATTTTTCTATGGGCTGGCAAAGCAAGCTCTTTTGCAATTCTTGGACTGTGCGTTGTCTTGTGCGAAACGAAGTTCACGAACACCAAAATTCAATAGACAACAGGTGAGTAATTGCAAATGTGCTTGCTTTTAATGTGGGCTTTGGATAGTGTTTTTCAGTATTTCATCAAGTTCAAACGATTTTTTATTCATGAAAATGTCATTGTGATAAAAGTCTAACTTTTTGAGCAGGTAAGATAATGTATTGATTTCAGGTTCTGTTAGGTTCCCAACTACAATTCTCGAAACTTTGGCCATATCCGGCAAAACCTTTTCAAGTTCTTTTTTCCCTTTAGGAGTAATTGAAACTCGTACACTTCTCTTGTCTTGCTCATCTGCAAATTCCCTGATTAATTTTTGACCCAGTAGGCGTTTAATTACTTCTACTCCCGAAGTTTTCTCCATTACCTGCTTATTTATCAGTTCTGTTTTTGTCAAGCTTTCATGGGTCATCAGTGTGATTAGAAAGGCAAACTCGTCTGCAGTCTGAATAACACTGTCTTGAAGTGCCTTTTTAATGTATCCCTTTGCATAGCGAAACATTAATGTAATTAAAATGGCTGTATCGCTGTGACTTTCGTGGCGAAGGGTTTGTATGTGGGGTTGTTCTTCCCCTTCAATCTTCCGCATCGAAAAATTCTCTGTGCCCACTCGGGCATTCAGATAGCCTACAAACTCTTTTAGAGAATAGGGTTTATTCCCTTGATAGTCAGCATCAAAAGCATAAAGTTGATCGATAATATCAATTAAAACTTCTTTTCTCATATGATTTTTATTAAGTCCGAATTCGTTGCAAAAATAAAAAAAAGATACGAAAACGTAAAATAAATTTGGATTTTAAAATGTTATCGTATTATATTTGCCGCTGAAAAAATGAAAACGTACTAAATATGGAAGTTGTAGCAAGTGTCTCAAATGCATCAAAGCAATACAAAACAGGCGATACGGTTATTACCGCATTACAGCCCACCACCTGTGAGTTCAGGAAAAATGAGCTTACCCTTATTATAGGTCCTTCGGGGTCGGGTAAAACCACACTGTTGTCCTTATTGGGTTGTGTGATATTCCCAACATCAGGCGAGGTAACTATTTGCAATCAACCTATTAATGGGCTAGGCCAAAAGGAACTTGCCAATGTTCGTCTGAACAACATTGGATTTGTTTTTCAAAGCTTCAACCTACTAGCCCCGCTCAATGCGTTGGAAAATGTAATGCAGCCATTGCTCTTGTTAGGTGTGCCTAAAAAAGAGGCAAAGGAAAGGTCGGTGGACGCACTTAAAAAAGTGAATATGGAAAACCGCATGTTCAATTTGCCTAAAATGTTGAGTGGTGGCCAACAGCAAAGAGTGGCTATTGCAAGGGCATTAGTAACTAATCCTTCACTTATGCTTTGCGATGAACCTACAGCAGCATTGGATATTAAAAGTGTGGCTATCGTGATGGAAGAACTCAAAATGCTCTCCACCACCGGAAAGTCAGTAGCAGTGGTTACACACGATTTGAGATTGAAGCAGTTTGCCGATAGAATCATCTATGTCAATAATGGTGTTGCATCTGAAAATCCTACTGACGAAGAACTTTTTCATTAATCATAAAAATCAAAACAATGAAACAAATATGTCTTACGCTTCTGATGTTTAGTGCATTTCAAACTACTTATGCCCAAGTAAATGATTGCACGGTTCAAATCACAGGGCTTAAATCCAATTCAGGAAAATGCATCGTCTATCTATATAAGGATAAGAAAGGTTTTCCGACAGAGCCAAAGTATGCTGTAGCCACAACTTCGGCTTTAATTAAAGACAGTAAAGCCCTTACAATTTTTAAGGGAATATCTTCTGGCGAGTATGCCATCTCAGTTGTTCATGATGAGAATGACAATGGAAAATTGGACACTAATTTTTTAGGAATTCCAAAAGAAGGAATCGGAACGTCCAATAATGCAAAAAGCACCTTTGGGCCACCCAGTTATGAAGATTCTCGATTTACCATCGGTAACAAAACAAATTCAATAAGCATCACCATAAAATACTTATAAAAATGAAAAATCAAATACTCGTATTAGCAGCAATAGCAATACTTTCAGGTTGTGGAAGACCGGAAAGTGAGACGAATGACAATAGTCAAAACACTAAAACACCTGCCGAAAACAAAGCCGATTTAATCGTTGCTGTCGGCAAGGTGGAACCTGAGAATGAAATTGTAAAGCTTTCAGCCCAATCGGGTGGTATTGTTAAATCAGTAATTAAAAAAGACGGAGACAAAATTTCGCAAGGTGAACTTTTGGTTCAACTGGATGATGATGTTGAGCAAAGCAAAATCAATGAAATAAGGATGCAAATTCAGTCACAACGAAATCAGATAGAAATTGAGCAATCGCAGTTAAAAGAAGCTGAAATTAATCTTTCCAATAAAAGAGCATTGTTTTCTAAAAACAAAAGGCTTGTTGAAACAGGAGCCGAAACGCAACAGGGTTTGGATGACTTAGCTACAGAAATAAAAGTGCTTGAAGTGAGTTTGGAGCGATTAAAAGCAAAAATCCAGTTCGCAATAAATAAACTAAACGGACTGAATGCACAATTAAAAACAGCAGAAACGGAAGCGGAAAAAAAACGATTCAAGGCTCCTGATAATGGAATACTGCTAGACATAACAGTCAATAAAGGTGAATCGGTAAACCAATATGCAACCTATGCTGAGTTTGCTCCGCAGGGAAATCTTATCGTCAGGGCGGAAGTGGATGAACTCTTTAGTTCGGAGGTCAAAGTTGGTCAAAAAGTCGAGATTGTTTTTACCGGTAGTGACAGAGTGATTGCTACAGGTGAGGTTTTCATGGTATCGCCCTATCTCAAGAAAAAATCGTTGTTCTCAGAAAAAGCCAACGACCAGGAAGACCGCAGGGTTCGGGAAATCCGAATCAGAATAAACGACAGTAGTAATCTGGTTATCAATTCAAAAGTAGAATGCAAAATCAAACTGTAAGCGATGATACGTACAGCTTTTAAATTCATTAAATACGATAAGTCCAAAAGTATTGGAGTTATTATCGGAATAGTAATCAGTATTTTTCTGATTGGTCAGCAAATTGGTATTCTGGGTTTCCTTACGGGATTAATGGGCGGAATTATTGAGAATTCCCGTAAGGACATTGGGCAAATTTGGGTGGTTGATAATATCACACAAAATGCCAATGAATTGGGCAAATTAGATGAAAGACTTGTAAGAGAAATCAGAAGCATTGAAGGTGTTGAAAATACATATCCTGTTGTCGCTGCAAACAGTTTAGTGAAATTTCAAAATGGTAAGACGGCTTCAGTTTTACTGATTGGTAGCGAAGCTCCCTTATTTATTGCAGGACCCAATCAATCCAAAATTAATAAAGGTAGATTAGAGGATTTAACCTTAGAAGCTGCCGTATCAGCCGAATTCTTTGATGAAAAGACTTTTGATAACTCTGTTGAAATCGGCAATCGGGTGGAAATTAATGGCAAGGAGGCGTTTATTCGCCTGCAAACAAAAAATGCCCGTGGCTTTGCCGGTTCCTTTTTTTATACCACGTTAAGCAAGGCAAGGTTCTATGGCAATTTCCCCGATACAAAAGTGAGTGCCATTGCTGTGAAGATAAGAGATGGTTATGATGTAGCTACAGTAGTAAACAACATCAACAACAACATTTACGGCATAAAGGCATGGGATGCAGAAGATTTAAGAAAAACCACCGTCAGCTTCATTACTATTTCATCAAATATTGGAACGAGTGTTGGCTCTCTTGTTGTATTTGCCATCATTAGTGGTTTCTTTATCATAGGGCTTACACTGTATTCTTCTGCATTGGATCGAATCAAAGATTATGGAACATTAAAAGCCATAGGGGCCACCAATACATATGTCAGAAACCTGATTCTTTTGCAGTCTTTCATTTTCGCCATTATCGGATTTTCTATAGCTTTTTTTCTATTGAATGGATTTAAAAATGGAGTGGCTAATGCGGGACTTGTCATCAATTACTCAGGTATTGAAATATTGGGGTTGTTCATCATAACCGTTTTCATCTCCGTAGGCGGCTCGTTTTTCGCCATCAAAAAAATAAACAGTGTTGAACCTGCTTCTGTATTCAGGGGCTAAAAATTGAATTAATATGAAGAAGATATTATTTATACTAAGCGCCTTCATTACACAAAGTGTTTTTGCTCAAATTACCTTAAAAGAGTGTGTTGAAAGTGGATTAGCGAACAGGTCAAATATTAAAACGGCAAAGTCGGAAGTTTTTTTAGCGAGTTTGAAAAGCATTGAAAGTAAAGCTAAATATTTACCGCAAATTTCGTTAGCATACGATTATCGTTATAATCCTATCATAGCCACGCAAATTGTTCCAATAGGTCAATTTAGTCCTACGCCAACCGATGAAACAAGAGCCATTCAGTTTGGAACCAATTGGCAGCAAAATGCAGGGATAAGCTTGTATCAGCCAATTATTGACTTTTCGGTGCAGAGCCGAATTAAGGAAACCAAACTGAATGAATCGCTTTCTGGCATTGATTTAAAAAAGACGGAAACCGATTTGATTTTCGAAATTGTTAAATCCTACAGTCGTGTAATTACCTATAGTTATCAAGTTGAGGAATCTGCTTCTGATACTTTGAGGAGTTATCAAACCTACACCATTCTTAAAGCTAAATTCTCGGAGGGAAAGGTATTGAAAACAGAATTGAACAATGCGTTGGTGAACCACAATGCCAATATTACCAATTATAAGAAAGCATTAGCGTCAGTTATTAGTGAGAAAATCTATTTGCATTACCTTACTAATATTTCTCTTGAACGAATGTTGGATGAAACCTTCAGTTCTATCCCTACATCGCTTTATGCTGAAGTTCTATACAATAAAAATGTGCAGTTTGATTCGCTTCCTGAAATGCAACGATTAAATAGTAAAGAACTACTCATCAATCAACAGATTAAAACAGAACGAACAAAGTACGCACCAACCATTGGTTTTCAGGGTTTTCTTGGGGCAAATCAATTCAGTCAAACTTTTGACCCTTTTCTTGCTAATTCTTGGTTTGGAAGTAGTTACGTGGGGCTATCAATCAAACTCCCCATTTTCTCACCTGACAAATCAATTAATGGTGAAAAGCAGCTACAAGCACAATTGCAAATAAACAATAATCAGAAAGAGGAACTGATTCAGCTAAGAAACAAGGATTTGCTTCAAAAGAATATTGAGATAGAAAGACTGCAAACCGAAATTGGTATAATAGAAAACTCTCTTACGCTGCAAACCGAAAATGTGAAGTTATATCAACAGCGTTTGCAAAGCGGACAGTACACAGCTATTGAACTGAATACGCAAGAAGCAGAATTACAAAAATTGACTTTTCAATTAAAACAGCTTCGTGAACAATTGAATATGGCCTTGATAGAAGGACTTTATTTGTCAGGAAGACTATTTGAACAAGCAAAAAAGATTTAATCATGAATAGCATTATCCCTACTGAACTGAATGAAAACGTGCTTGAATTCCATCGCTTAACGTTTGAAACATTAGGTTTTAAAGAGATAGTGTTAAACTTCGATCCTGATTATTTTACAATTCGACTAAAGTCAAACGGTACTAACCCTAGGAAAATATATAGAAGCATTGAATCATTAACCTTTTGCTCATTGGAACTTTTCAGTCGCTATTTAACCGCCAATATCAGCGACATTCAAAAGTCAAATAGTTACTTTATCAATTTAAGCTCTGGAAAATTCAAATCGGAATCATTTAAGGTCGAGATTGATTATTTAACAACTTGTTCAGATGTGATTTTTTTAGAGGCATATTGTTATGATGAAAACGAATTATTAGTCGCTAAAGGAGGTATTAGTTTAATAAAAGCATAGCAAAATAATGGCTCTTTTGGTTTTGCGAAGGGTCGGCTTGTGTGAAGGGCAAAACCAAATGTGCCATTTGTGCGGCTGGCTAAAATTGTTTTTAAAAAATTTGCGGTGGGAAAAAATAAAAATACACAAGCGTTGGCTTTTGGGTCGGCTGCCTGATGGTTCATTTGTCCCGTTACTTTATGTTTATTTCTGTCGTTCATATTTGCTGTGTCGTCTTTTAGGCTTGCAGGTAACGTTTGTGTTTATGCCGTTGTGCTGCTAAAATAATAAGAAATCCACCGATAGCACAATGGCATAAACACGGTGTTGTAGGTAGGGCGGTTTCGTCAGACCGTTATATATAATAGAGTCTTTGTCGTTATTCAAAGTCAGAATTGTAAAATGAGTCCTTGTCTGTCGTTGAATTCCAGGTCATGACGGAACCGTCCTGCGTAACACCGTCAAACGTTAAAGTCTAATTACCATTAATGTCCTAGGTTACTGAAACTTGTCCGCGTACAATTTATTTTTAGTTCTGCTCGGTTTTAACTCTTAGCAAAAAATATTAAATAAATCACAGAGTGATTTTTCACTACTAAATAGATAGTATCCAAGTAGTGCCATTAGGAAGGATACACTGATATATCTCAATTTTGTTAGATATGAGAAAGTATTTCCAGATGTTTTATATTTTATTCCTCGATATAGGAAATAGGTCGAAATCAATATTGCGATAATTGATATTAATTTGGTTGATAGCATCTCATTTATCTCAATCGTTCCTGAAGTCTTTAAAATAGGTTTTAATAGTTTACATGTCTTGGTATTCTGTGTCCGACCGCCTTACCTACAACGTTTTGTGTTTAAGGAGTTGCGGGAGTAGGAGGGTTTAAAAATGTAGCGCAGCGAAATGTTAAACCCGACCACTCCGAAACTCTCCACCGTTACGCACTAAATTAAGAAACCAATTTGAATTGGCACACAACACCCCGCAATTACTTAAACACGGTGTTGTGGCCAGTGCCTGACTCTAATCTTTTCAATAACTTGTCTGTCCACCAACTAATAAAGGAGAAATATAAAATTGTTAGAAGTATCCATACTGAATAAAATCTAAATAGGTTGTCAGGGATAAACATTCCGTCTTCAAAAGTTCCTGTCAATGGGTCGAAAATGCCTATTATGTCTAAAAGATTTTGTCCATTAGCAAATAAATAAGAGTATTCCCATGAAAGGTCTGTAACACTGAAATAATATTTTCCATCACCATAATCTACTAAGTTCATAAAGAAAATTAAGTGAAAAAGGATAAGTTGGAGTACTGTAAATGAGTAGAGTGATATTTTCTTTTTTCTTGTCAGTACGTAAACAGTTGTCAGAGTAGCAGAAAATATCAATGTCTGAAATGCAATGAACTTAAGATGCCAAAGCAGATTTAAGTCTACATTGTCCGAATACTCACTCAATAGTTCAACGGTCCCCAGTCCGATTAAATTTAGAATCAAGTTTATGGCTGTCCATAAAACAATTGTCCTAATTACATATTTAATGTCTTCTCGTTTGACTGTCATTAGTTTTAAAAAGCATTGGCCACAACGTGAGTGCATGAGCCGTAGCGGGGTTTAGGAGGACTTGGCAATGAAG